>JACLAC010011037.1_pt1 | contig 30460 bp, 27 predicted proteins | sample 8027881 | NCBI WGS metagenome assembly JACLAC01 (sample SAMN15725517, study PRJNA655200) | protist metagenome | isolation source: fluorescence activated cell sorting (FACS) single amplified genomes of... | place: Spain: Blaines Bay Microbial Observatory, Mediterranean Sea | collected 2016-01-19 | reverse complement strand
AGTAATGGATGGGGTATGAATATGGAAAACACACTTGTGGGTATTTAAGTGTTTGTGCACTGGGGTGTGGAAATAGTAAGCAGCTTCTAAAGGCCTAGCATCACCAATAAATGATTCCGTTTTTTTGTCAAAAACTACAACATTCTCTGATTTGACAAGTTCCCAATGCACATGACCAGGTGTAATAAAGACAGTATTGGGTGAAAGTGGATCGTCGTAGCTAATATGATTCCAGACTCCCTCGACAAGAGAATGGAGTGCACCCAAATGATGAGCTGAGACAAATACTTCTTTGGAATTTATAGCTGGTGATTGGGTCATGAATCTAACCAGTTTTGACTTACATCAAGAGTTGGAATCGATCTAATGAGATCTTGGGTATAGTTATTTTTGGGATTTTTTATGATTGATTTACAATCTCCGATTTCAACTGCAAAACCATTCTTCATTACAACAAGTTCGTCACAAGCATTGTAAGCAGTCGTGAGATCATGTGTTATGTAGAGAATTGAAATCTTGTGATTTAAATTTAAATTTTTCAACTGCACCAAAATATCGGTTCTCAATGATGCATCAACCATCGATACAGGTTCATCAGCAATAATTATTTCAGGCTTGCATAGGAGGCAACGAGCAAGCATCAATCGCTGACGTTGACCCCCACTTAATTGATGAGGAAATCTTCCTAGAGTTTCTCCCGGGTTTAAACCGACAGAGTCAAGTGCCGAGTGGATCTCATCTGAGTACTTACTTTTTGGTAAAGATCGATTGAATTTAAGGAGTGGATAAGTTAAAACTCTATCAATTTTGTAAAAAGGATTGAAAGAAGCAAATGGGTCTTGGTAAATAGGTTGAACCTTCCGAATAAATTCTTTTCTATCATTTTTAGAAAATTGATTAATATCTTTGCCATGGTAGGTAACTGTACCTTTTGTAGGACTTAGAAACCCAAGAATGAGTAAAGCAAGGGTAGTTTTTCCACTCCCGCTTTCGCCAACTATGCCAGTAAAAGAAGTCTTATTGACGCCGATATCGAATGAAATATCTGTAAGAGCATTGTGGTGTAGACGGTTCCAAAATGGTCCTGAAGAGAATGTTTTGTGAAGTTGTTGAATTTCAAGCATTTTGGAAATCAAATTTTGGTAGGCTATCGATTAAATGTTGGGTGTAACGATCTTTCGGATTTTGGGTGATTTCCTCGACACTCCCGAACTCAACAATACGCCCTTCATAGAGGACCACAACATCATCACAAAATTGTGTTATAAGCCCTAAATCATGACCAATGAGAATCATTCCGCACTTCAGGTTTTGTTGAATTGTTTTCAAAGTCTTCATAACCTGCTTTTGAACAACTACATCAAGAGCACTGGTCGGCTCATCTGCAATAAGTAGTTTCGGTTTATGAGAAATTGCCATTGCCATTGTCACCCTTTGCTTCATACCGCCGCTAAGCTGGTGTGGATACTTATCAGCAACACTTCCATCTAAGCCCACTTGATTAAGCAGGTGAACTATCTTTTCATTTTTCAGAACTGGATCTTTTTCTTGATATACAAGGCTGTCAAGTAATTGATCCTTAATTTTAAGAACTGGATTCAAAGAATTCATGGCTGCTTGTGGTATAAGCGACATTTCGCTTGCACGCAATTTGTTTAACTCTTGTTCACTTAAATTTCCTACAAATTTGTTGTCAAAAATAATATTGCCATTAGTAACAGATCCGTTCTCTGGAAGAATTGATAGGACAGCGTTTGCTAGTGTCGATTTACCACTCCCTGACTCTCCAATAAGTCCAACAATTTGATTCTCAGATATATTTAATGAAATTTGATTTAATGCTGTAATTCTTTTACCTTCTTTTTCAAATTCAACAGTCAGGTTACTGATTTCTAATACGTTTGCTGTTGGAGAATCCTTTTGTGAATTTTCATTATTCCCTGATCTTTTTTTCCTGGAATTCAACGTTGACAATTTTGGATTCGAGTATTTGTCGAGTCCTAGTGATATTAAAAACAAACTAACAAAAATTAAGGAGATGATTGCGATCGGTGGGCCCCACCACCACCATTGCCCTCTAAGGATAGCACTGTAACGTCTAGCCCAGTAAATCGTCGTGCCTAGGGTATGATCATCTTGAGTCCCAAGCCCAAGTGATTCCAATCCAACAGTTGCCAAGATTGCACCTGTGATTGAAGCAACCAAACAGGCTGCGATGTAAGGCAGTAGATTTGGTAATATCTCGAAAAAGATGATTTGAAAATTATTCAGCCCATTTGCCCTTGCCACCTTGATGTAGTTGTTTTCACGAATAGTTAGGACTTGAGACCGGATAGTTCTTGTGGGGTGCATCCATGCAATACATGCGATTGTAAGACCCATCAATTCAACAGTCATCGTATCAACATTAGTAGCAATGATAATAAGTATTGCAATGCCAGGAACCGTCATCAATGAATCAGATGTAATTCTAATTAAAGTATCAGTGAACCCACCAATATAACCAGACAATAAACCTAAAAATAATCCAATAAATATCCCAAAGAAACCTGCAATTATTGCAATTTTAATGGTTTGTGGTATGGAATAAATTGTCACTGAAAGCATATCACGACCTTGAGAATCCGAGCCAAAAATTAATTCGCCCGAAGGTGGTTGTGATGGCATGACAGAAGCCACTTCATAGTTAGAAATATCAACAAATATTGGCCCAAGATAACCGAACAAAATAATTGAAGAAAGTAGTGCTAACCCACTTGTTAAAGTGAATGGGATCTTTTTCATGTTCAATCAGTATATTTTATTCTTGGGTCAATGAGAGGATAAAGTAAATCAATTAAAAATAGACAGACACCTAGTGAGAGTATAAGAATATAAACTATACCTTGAATGACAAAGTAGTCTTTCCCTGCAATTGCAGCAAACAGTATTGATCCAATTCCCGGATAACTGAAAATTATCTCAACTAAGACTGCACCTCCGATAACTGTACCTAATGTAAGAGCTAGATTTGTAAATTGGGGTAGGAGCGCATTTCGCATACAGTACCATATGAAAATTCGAGTAGAACTTACCCCCCTAGATTTTGCGAAAAGAATGTAGTCATCTCCCTGTACACTTATCATCATTGCACGCATTGACAATACCCAAGCACCCAAACTTCCAAAAACAAGAGAAATAGATGGCAGGACAGCATGATAAGCAATATCGATTGCACTTTCTAAGTCGTAATCCATTATCAGAAGTGGAGAATATCCTCCTCCAGCAGGAAATACCGCCCAAACTACAGAAAATAAAAATAATAAAATTATGCCCAGAAGAAAGAATGGAATAGTTGATGTTAACATGAACGGAATTACTAGAACATGAAACCATTTTGGGCACGAAGGCCAAGCTATAATTGCTCCAATTATTGTACCCAAAAGAAAAGTAATTATTGTGGATACAACTAATAATCCGATTGTCCAAGGTAAAGCGCTGAGTAGTTGTGTTGCTACAGTCTCAGGAAAATTTACAAGTGATACACCCAAATTAAATGTGATAAGGTCTTTAAGATAATTTACATACTGTATTAAATATGGCTGATCTAATCCAAATTTTTTCCTGTAAATCTTTGCCATTTCTTCAACATCAACGCTAACCGTACCAGAAATAGCAATTTTCGTTGATAGAGCAGCTTCAATTGGATCTCCAGGAATCATTCTTGGAATCACAAAATTTATTGTCACTGCGATGAAAATAATCAAAAGTGATTGGAAAAGTCTAATTAGAACATAATTCAGGTTCATTGAGATATTCTCATTGATTCCCCTTGATTTCGGATTTAAAATTTAAGCCAGCAGTCCCTTAACTGCTGGCTAATTTACTTATCTTGGTTGAAGGTTGTGAACAATTAAGTTCCAGGCTTCCCAACATGGATAAGGTGCTGCATAGGGATTCTCACCGCCCGGCCAATTTGTCCAATACTTTTCATTGTAAACAACTACATGCAGTTCTTCTAAGAGCATTATTTCAGGCATGTCTCTTAGGTAGATATCAACTGCTTGATTAACTAAGGTTTTATAGTTTTCATCATCCAGTGACCCTGGAATTTTTTCCAGTTTGTCAATGATTTTATCGTATTCCTCATTACGATATCTTGAACATGCAATGGGGCTATTACATTTATTATCCGCAGACCATTTTGAGTGTAGATCTTTCAATGTTTGGTAGGGTTCTCCTAAGCTCCCACAATGAACCATGAACATTGTTTCAAAATTGCCCACTTTAAGATCATCCACCCATGCACTGGATGCTTCCGGCTCTAGGACTGCGCTCGCATCAAACCCAGCTTTCTTTAGTTGTACACTCATTGGTGGTGCAAGAGGTGCTAACCATTGAGGTGTCCTAAGTGGTACCTTCAATGTTTCCCCATTTTTAGACCAGAGACCCTTACTATTTTTTTCATAACCAGCAGCTTTCATATGCTTCGCAACTAGCTGATGGTCTGTTCTATCCCGGTCATATTTGTCTATGATCTTCTGAGTAGCAGGCGTTATCCATCGTCCAGACATGTAAGAAGAGTATGGTAAAACAACCGGATAGTTGGCGTTCTCATAACCTATAGTTGATAATTGTTTGCGATCAATTGCATAATTAATCGCCAATCGGACATCTCTATTGTTCCATGGCTCTTTCGCCAGATTCATAAACAAAACATATCCACAACCATCTGCAGCGCCCCAAACTGGTCCCTTTCGATTCCAGGAACGGATATTCTCATTCCTTTTAGTGGCAGCTTTGAAAGATCCTGGTTGCAGTGGGTGACCGCTGTCAACATTGTCTGCAATGATCATTTGCGCCATTGACTCATCACCTCCGACTGAGACCAGAATGATGCGCTCTGGGGCTGGATTATCCATGAAACCAGTTTCAGTTCCCCACCAATCATCTCTTCGATCGAAAATATATTGCTGTGCATTGGAACTCACTAACGTATATGCTCCAGTTCCTACAGGCCACGATTTCTCCAAATCATAATTTGTAAATGTTTTCGGATCTTTATCACCCCAGATATGTGAAGGTAAGATTACTTGATGGTTTTCATGCCCCAAAGCTAGGTTCATATGAAACCATCTTGGCCCAGGTTTTTTTAGGTTAATCTGAACTGTTAAATCATCGACACATACCACATCTTTTAGCCACTCTTGGTAAATGTAGGCATAATTGAGATCAGAATTTTCTCGTAACATTTCCAGCGTGAATTTGACATCAGTACAACTAAATGCGACGCCATCTGACCATTTAACACCTGGCCGAAGATTAACCGTTACAGTCGTAAAATCTTCGTTGTATTCGAATCCAGTGGCTTGCCAGGGTACTAATTCGCCAGTATTAAGATTTGTATACATCAATGCTTCATAGATAGTCTTGTGACCTATCTCACGCTGATTTTTGTTGCCAATCTGATAAATGTGCCAATTCTCGGCATTTTTCAGAGGGCCCGTGGTGTCACTCCAGGGTGTAACAACTAATGTTTTTTCCCTAGCAACCTTTTCAATCGCGTGGGCACTTTGACCCCAAAAAAAGTATACTCCTAGGATAACGAGTACAAATTTTAAGAAAGATTTTTGGCACATTTTGCCTCCTTAAAGGTATATTAACTTATTTAGATCAAAGGATTTTAGGCCTTTATTGATAATTCATTTCCAGAATTTATTTCATAGGCTTTCTCCAAAAAGAATTTACTTAGGAAGCAAAATATACTAATTAGCAAATTTCTACTTCTCCACTTTCAACTGATTTGTACATAGCGCTTAGTACCTGAACAGTCTTAAGACCTACGATTTCATTTCCAGAATTGCGAGCATTATTTCCTCGGCAAATCTCTACAAATCGGTTGATTGCTTCTTTTGTTGAGTAGGCTCCATATCCTCCTCCCTCATCAATCTGATGAGTTAAGTCAGTTCCATTAAAGCAGTTCAAAACCATTCGTTCTCTACCAAACTCAACATCTAATAAAAACATCCCTTCAGTGCCATATATTTTCAAATCCAATTGAGGAGGTTTCCCCTTTGGGAGTCCAGCTGCACCAGAGACCACAGCTTTTGCCCCACAACTAAAATCTATTACCATAGCATCATAGTAATCAGCACCTGTTGCGGATTTGTTGCACATTGCTCTGACAGATTTTGGCTCAAGTTCACTTACAAAAAATAACGCAGCTAATGCATGCGAAAGCTGTCCCCACCCATACCCACCAGCTCTCTGTGGATCAGCCCAAGTTGATGGAGGTGGTCGGTAAAGGTGGTTCTCAGTCTCAAGCATGGGTTCTCCGCCAAATAAGTCCATCAGTGCGGATGACATATGAAGGACTACATGTTTAATTTCACCAGCTTTTTTCGCTTTAAACCAATCAGCCGCCTGTTCCATGTAGTGAGTGTAATTTAGCCCATATGGAGTCATCACAGTTTTAGATTTTTGCTCCGCTAATTTTGCAATCAATTTCGCATCATTTATATTTGTAGTCATTGGCTTTTCAACCAATACATGACAATCATTTTCTAGGGCTACCTTCGAATGTTCTGCATGATCCACATGCGGAGAAGCTATCACTACTCCATCTAAATCATATTTATAAATTTCAGAATGATTCTCAAATCCATGTTCGATATTGAATCTTGATTGAATATCTCTTAATTCTGCGTTTCCCAGTCGCGATATTGCAACTAGTTCTACATTTTTGTTTTCAAGTAGATGTGGTATGTGAAATTGACATGCCCACCATCCAGCTCCAACTAAACCGATCCGGGCTTTTTTTTTCATGTTAATTAAATTTAAAGATAATTTTTAGTTTCTTTATTCATCCGAAGCAGGAATAAAATGTGTTAAATTTCATCAACGTTCATTACTGATTTTAATTTAATCGATATGGGAGAGCCTAGTATTGAATCCGCTTTAAGTTGAGTTCTTCTCTATTGATGCGCAAACCCCATCCAGGTTCATCAGTCAGTCTTATACGCCCATTTACTGGTAGAATCTCATTTTCAAACATATTCCCAAAAACAGCAGGAAAACTCAGACAATCTGGACTAGTGTTCAAGTATTCACAGAAAGGGCAGTGCGGCTGGGTAATCACAAAATGATAGCTGTAGGCACCACTACCATGCGGGACAACTGGGATGTCGTACGCAGCTGCTAACGCAGAAATGCGCAATAATTCGGTAAGGCCACCACACCACATCACATCAGGTTGTAAAATATCCACGGCCCGTGATTCGATAAGTTTTCGGAAACCATAGCGAGTGTATTCATGTTCTCCGGTCGTCCATCGCACCCAAGGCGCCCGTTCCTTTAAAATACGATGACCATCAAAATCGTGCGGCTGCAAAACTTCCTCAAACCAATAAAGTTTGATATCCTTCATTGCTTCAGCTAGCTCTACTGCGTAGGGCACATCAAGTGACATCCAACAATCAGCCATTAGCAGAAAATCCTCGCCAACTTTTTGACGCATGTCAGAAAATTTCTTGTGATTCTTGCTTATCCCTTCTAATCGATCCACCGGCCCGTAGGAAAGCGGCATTTTCCCACCTATGAAGCCTTTTTCTTTTGCAACATCAGGCCGTATGCCTGTGCAGTAAAGAGAGACCTCGTCTCGAACAGCGCCCCCAATCATTTGATACACAGGCTCCCCCCGGAGCAAACCTAGTAAATCCCACAAAGCGACATCAACTACACTCAAGGCCCAGAGCGGAAGTCCCTTTCCTCCATAGAATAAACTGGAGCGATACATTTGATCCCACATCTGATTAAGACTTCTAGGATCTTGCCCAATGAGAAATCGCTTAAAGTGTTTTTCAATGATGTAGCAGGCAGGAGCTCCCCCCTGACCTGCACTGACCCCGATTGTCCCATCTTCTGTTTCTACTTCCACGACGATGCTGTTCATCACATTGATGCCAAAACTGGTGCGCGAAGCTTTGTAGCTCGGATATCCAGACATCGGAGTAGAAATCAATGAATCGACAAGCCAGTGACCTGTCTCACGATCATGATAATCCCCGCCTGAACCTTTCTGATCCAGGACGAAGGCCCTTACATCTTTGATCTTTGGAAATTTCATCATCAATTCCTGATAAGTTGTTGTGCTGTCATATTGTCTTTAGAAAGCAGATTTAAAGAAATCTAAGGCAAATCAATGCATTAAAGTCATCACGCAAGGAGGTTAAAGAGCGAGGAAAGCCCTTCAGGGCATGTGAAACATGAATTCCAAAGGTTTCACAACAGGGGCTCCATCTTCTTGGGTCGCCATGACATCTCCCATGAAAGACCACCAGCGCTGCATAACCTCATGTTTCGGCAACTCTTCCATTCTGTGATCTTTTGTTCTTTTCAAAACAGCAAAAAGAATATTTGTTTCGGGATCTAAAAAGATACTGTAGTCAGAAATTCCAGCATCTTTCAGAAGAACGACAAGATCATCCCAAATTTCATCATGTCGCCTCTTATAAACTTCAGCTTGATCAGGGTTTAGAAGCATTTTAAAGGCAATTTGATCCATCATAATTTTCAGATTATAGTCAGATAAGGTTGTTCAAAAAAACTCATAACAATTTAACAACAGTATCGGTTTCAAAAGGATCGGATCGTTCCTTCAATCACCTCCTGGGCTGCTGGTCCTTCCTTACCAGAACCGTTTACTTCACCAGGGGGTACTTGGTTTATGTTATCCTGCACCCAGGCCTCAATTCTTGATCGAAAAGTTTCTTGAAAATGATTCATCCCACCATAACAGTCATACTGTTCTATACTCCGACTGCACCTTGGGTAGTAACGAAGAGACTCACAAGCATTTTCAAAAACAATTCTACCTTTTGAACCGACGATCTCCAGACTTTCCAAGCCAAATGAACCTGACGGGAAATCACCGTCGTAGCTGCCTCTCAGGTGCCCAATGATTCCATTTTCAAATTGAAGATTCATTTGAGCGTTTGACCAGATTTTTCTTCCCTCGCCCTTATTTGCGAAGCATTGAATCTTTTGGATTGGCCCACCGAAGTAATGGAGAATATTGAAGGAGTGAGGGTGTAGTGCTCGGAGATGAAACCAAGGGGACATCTCAACTGGGTTATCCATCCACATCGTCATATCAATCATGTGAATCGTAACGATCCGATTAACGTCAACCCATTCCTTCGCTTTGATTACAGAGGGTGTGAAACGATGGTTTATATTAATTCCGTAACGAACTTGTTTTTCTTCCGCTATTTTGTCGTTAAAGGAGCTTGTTCAATATTATTCGAGATAGGTTTTTCTCCAAGGACATGTATCCCTGCTTCTAGAAGTTGTACAGTTGCAGATAGTGATCTCCTCCGTTTTCTTCACCCTTCGTACAAATACTAGCGATCTCCATTGGCATCTCAGCTAGCAGTGATTCAACACTGTAAAATGCCATGCAGTTGAATCTGCTAGCAGCTTTGTCGGCTTTTTCTTGATCGATGTCACAGACAGCAGTCAAATCCACTTTTTCTAGTGAAGAGTAAATTTCTGTATGAATTGTGCCAATATTGCCAACCCCAACTACTGCAGCCTTAAGTTTTCTCATAGTTTAATCTTTGATAAAGTAAAGAGCACAATTAAGCCAGCCCTTCGATTCAGTAGCAATTATTGTACAGGAAGTAAGTGACAGCTTTCCTTGCTTTGCCCCAATAACTTCAAGATTTACAAACTAACTCTAATTTGGTTAATTTAACAATTCACAGATCCCATTCAGATCAATCTATATACGACCGCATATCAGCTCAAATGGCGAAACAGAACCTTTATATTCTCGGCTATACAATCTCTATTGTAAAATATGAATAATCACCAAAAGAAGAAGAAATTAATAACGAAAAATAGTATGTATTGAATTCAACTAAATAATATCAAAGTATATATTAAAAGAAAATATTGAACACAAATCTTAACTTCATAAATTCTGAAAGAAAATTGAAAACTATAATGCGATGTCGGTAATTTTTGGTATTGAAGCAATCAAATTTTGAGTATATTCATGTTGAGGATCTTTAAGAACATTGCCTACTGTCCCGGTCTCAACAATTTTCCCTTTTTTCATAATAATTATATTGTCAGCTGAATAGTAAGCAGTGGTTAAATCATGAGTGATATAAATGATGGAAATCTGATTTTGTTGTTTAAGTTTTATAAACATGTTGACGATTGAAATCCTTAGTGAGGCATCAAGCATTGATACAGGTTCATCAGCAATAATCAGTGAGGGTTTCGAAATTAATGCTCTAGCAACTGCAATACGTTGAGCTTGACCACCAGAAAGTTCATTTGGATATCTTGATTTGACTTCACCAAAAGTCAAACCTACATTGGATAAAACTTCATTAATATATGTCTCGTAATAATCATCGTCACCAATTTTGAAATTACGATATGTTTCAAACAGATATGATTCTATTTTCTTTAATGGACTGAATGAAGCGAAAGGATCTTGAAAAACAGGTTGAATCTCTTTGAGAAGCCAATTTCTCTTTTCTTTCTTTGGAATTTGATTTATATCTCTTCCCTTGAAGTAAATAGAACCAGAAGAGATTTTTTCCAAGCCAAGAATTAACTTTGCTACAGTACTTTTACCACTTCCACTCTCTCCAGCAATAGCAAGAATTGAAGGTTGATTACTATTTATTTGAAATGATACGTTTTGAACAGCCCTTAGTATTTCATTCTTAAATCCATTTCTTATTGAAAAAGACTTACAAAGATTATTTACATCTAATAGGTTGTTCATTAAAAATTACCGATAATCAACAAAGAATAAAAAGGAACAAATGAAAAATTTTACTAATTTAAATTGTGGCAAGCAACTTTATGATTATCTTTTTTAAGAACCAATTGCGGTTCAATTTTTTGACACTGAGTTGTCGCAATCGGACAACGCAGGTGAAATCGGCAACCCTTGGGTGGATTATCTAATGCCGGTGGCCTTCCAGGAATAGTTGCAATAGATTTTTTAGAATCAAAGGTAGGTAATGAATTAACAAGGTATTTTGTATATGGGTGCATTGGGTTGTTAATTATAGATTTCTTATCACTTTCTTCGACTAATTTACCAGCATAAAGGATTCCAATAACATTTGAAAAGTTCGCATGGACACCTAAATCATGCGTTATTAGAACAATTGTACAATTTCTTTTATTCTGAATCTCGTTTAATAGAGTTATAACGTTTTTTTGAACAACAACATCTAGAGCTGTTGTGGGTTCATCTGCAAATACAATTTCTGGGGATAAGATCGTTGAAAGTGCTATCGTAACACGTTGTCTCATTCCACCAGACAATTGATGAGGGTATGATTGTAATACATTTTCGGATAAACCTAAATCTCTTATGTAACTCCTACTAATGTCATACGAATCACTTTTTGAAATTTTACTGTTGGTAAGTAAAAAATCATGAAAGGTAGATTTAATCTTTCTAACGGGATTCAAAACATGCATTGATCCTTGAGGGATGTAGGATAGCTCACTCCATTTCAATGGATCCACTTTATCTTTTGTAATAACTTTTTCATTTTTCTCGAAGGAAAATTTAACAAACCCTTCATCAATCATTAATGGATTTTTATGAGCGCCCATCATGACTTTAAGGAGAGTTGTTTTTCCACAGCCTGATTCGCCAGCTATTCCATAACTTTCACCCCTTTTGATATTTAAGCTTATATCGTCAACTGCTTTCACGGTTCTGTGAACCCCAAATGAATTAGTTTTATAATAAGCTTTTAAGTTTTTGACAGTAACAATGTCTAGCATAAATTTTATTCTTTGTAGGTGATGCGCTCCAAACGAGAACGAGGATCAAGATAATTACTTGTGCTTATTGATACTAGATACAACCCAATTACGATCAAAATTGATGCGATTATTGGGGCAGATACTATCCAAACTCTATTTGATAAAAGCGCTTGATAGTAGTTTGCCCAATAAATCATTGTTCCCAATGTCTGGGCACTTAGATCTCCCAACCCAAGTATGGCAAGTGTTACTTCAAACGAAATGGCAAAAAGAAATCCACTTACGCAGTCGGCTAATAAAAAGGGAATCAAAAACGGAAGATGCTCTTTCATCACTATCCTAAATGAACTCATCCCTGAATAGACACCAGTAAAAGTAAACTCCCTTTCTCTGAGACTTAATATTTGAGAACGATACCTTTTGGAAGGCGGAGCCCAATCAAGTATCCCAAGCAGAAATCCAATTGTGAAAATTGATATTTCTCCTCTCAATATTGCACAAATAAGTATTAGCAAAGGCAACCTAGGAATTACCATCAAACTATCAACAATCGTTGATGATATCCTATCGAATGTTCCACCTATATATCCTGACATTAACCCTACGATTACTCCAATACCTCTACCTATGAATACTGCAATAAAAGCAATTAATAGAGAATTTCTGATTGCATATGTCATCATCCAGAAAATATCTTGGCCGTTTGAGTTTGTACCCAAAATATACTCAACTGAGGGTGGTTTATTTCTTTTAACAACTCTTTTATCATCTGGTTCATAGGGTGAAATAAATGACAGTGAAGCGAATATAATTGTAATTAATAGTATTACACTTCCAATTTTAAATGAATAATGATACTTAAATAAATCCAAAAAAATTGTCATAATTTATTTTAGTTTAATTCTCGGGTCAAATAATGGGTAACTTAGATCAATTATTAGTGAAATAGTAGCTATCCCAATAATTGATAATATGGTTATCCCCATTATCAAATTGTAATCAGCAGAAACGATTGCTCGATAAATTGTATATCCTAATCCTGGATAGCTAAATACTACTTCAGTAATAAGTGCTCCTTCAAAAATTGTAGCCAGCGAAAAACCTAAGTCTGTTATCTGAGGCAGCATTGTGTTTTTCATAGTATATTTATTAATAATTTTTCTATCTGGTATTGATGCTAATTTTGCAAATTCAACATAATCACTTCGAACTTCAACTTTGGTCAAAGCTTTTGCAAAGATAAAGCGCAGTGAAACTGCTGTAATGATTACAGAAATGGCAGGTAGAAAGCCGTGTTCAATGACGCTAAGTAAATACTTCAGGGTGAAAGTCGGATCACCTTTTGCACCACCAACTAGCGGAAATATCGGCAGGTAGAAAGCAAAAAACATTAATAATACAAATGCGACGACATAGTATGGTATTGGGTAAATTAAAATAAAGAAGTTTTCAAGTAATTTTGACCACCATCGATTTTCGTAATATCCGCACCAGGTGCCAAGAATCAATCCAATAATCCAAGATAAAATTATTGAAATTGATAACAGGCCAACAGTCCAATGTATTGAACTATTAATTATTTCATTTACTGTCATTGGAAACGAAGAAAATGACGGACCTAAATCCCAGACAACAATCCTTTTCCAAAAATTAATGTATTGATCTGTGATTGTTCCATCGAGTCCATATAAATCCTGCAAAGATTTTCTCAGTTCGATGACACCTTCAGGGCTCATTTCTTGGAATGCTAACGCTCTGTTTAATGCTACATCTACAGGATTTATTGGAGATAATCTTGGAACTAGAAATGTAATTGTTACCCCCAAAAAAACTACTAGTAGCCATTGGATAAGTCGCGGGCCTACATAATTTACTACAAAATTCAAAATTTCTCCGATCTCCTCAATTTTTTTGAAGAATCCTTTTTATTTATCTAAATGTAAGCTACTGTTTTTATAACTTTTTAACTTATCATATACTTTCAATTAACTATATCCTCTTATTCTTAATCTTTTCTTAACATCATAATAATAATGTTTTTATTATGATCTAATTAAATGTATGTTTAAAAATTATCTCCACTCCCTTCTAATCGCAATCATTCCCAGAGTTTGATAATTTTTATTTCACTTATGTTCTTTTTTCTATTTGATGGAATGAGTATTCACAGTTGGTTTTGTGAATACTCATTGTACTATGTCCAGTCAGCTATAATCATTTTACTTGTGTAAGATTATGGACTGCTGTCTTGCCACCTTGAAACCAGTAAAGGGGCATGTGGTCCGGATTTTCTGATGTTGGGAACCCTGTCCAGTATGTTTCATCCCATGTTACGAACTTTTTGAATGCAATAGCGGTTATATTAAACATATTTTCTGTCCAATATTTTAAAAATTCTCGCATAGTTTCAGCGTTTTCTTCATCCGCAGGATTAAGTTTTTCCATTTTGTCGATGAATTCTGACAAGACAGGATTATTTAATCTTGCGCAATCATCCCCACCTTTTGACCGACATTCTTGTCCGACTGGTACGTAATAATCAGTATGTAGTCCTCTTACACGTGGCCAAGCATCACCTGAAGCTAATGCCAGACTTGTCCATGGTGTTGATATATCGTAGCGCCCCATCATTCTATTTTGATCCCAGACACTTCGCTCTAAGCCCTGTAAATTAACTTCAATACCAAAGTCACTCCACATGTCTGATGCTGCATTAGCCATTCTGAAAGCATCATTTTCATCTGGTGGTGATTGAAGATCAATTTCCCACAATTCACCGTTAGGTTTGAGCCATTTACCATCACTGTTTCTACTAAATCCATTTTTTAGCAAAAGCCTTTCAGCAACATCCTGATCGTATTTCCACCAACCAGTACCGAAAACTTCTCGTGGTGTTCCTGGGACGTCATATCCCTCATCTTTTGCCCATTCCGCAATTTTATTTGGTACATCTGGATCGTATGGTTGGTACATTTGTCCAGGTTCAATTTCAATGGTCAGATTACGTAACCATTCTTCCAATGGTTCTAGATACATTTTTGACAAAGATGCAGTTGGTGGTATCGGCATCGGTGTAACTTTGGCCACACCTCCAATATATGATGTTTGCAATTCTACGATATCTATGGCGAGAGCCATTGCCCATCTTACATCTTTAATCTTATAGATTGGATCACTTTCCATATTAATTGCGAACTGTCTTGAACTCACTTCATTGGGATATGCCCAAGGAAATTCTTTATACCATGATCTTGCATTTGGAGCTGTTCTGAGAGTTGTTTGGAAAGCTTCGTAATCTACATCAAAATAAACATCTAGCTCTCCGCGTGACATTGCTATGGCTTTCTTTGCGCTATCACCGTAAAAAATAGTAAGAATATGTTTCGGTGGTTCTGTACCTTTTGTATATTTAGCACCCGGGGTACGCTGCCAATCATCTCTCCTGGTATGTAATTCCCAGAATCCGTTTGGATCTATTTTAGTTGGAACATATGCACCCAGTGTAACTGGTGGGTTAAATTTGTGTTCTGATAAGTTGCTTATATTTTCAAATAAATGCTTTGGCATCATATAAACACCATTCCATCTTGCTTCAAACAATACGTGGAATCTTGGGTTTGATTGGCTTAGATTGAATCTAGCACTGTTTGGTCCAGTCTTCTCGATACTAGTTAAAAACTTATTTAGTTGCGTAGACCATCCTCCAGCGTTTAGCTTTTCGTCTGATTTGATTCTATTAACTGTAAATATCAAATCATCGACCGTAAATTCAGTGCCATCACTCCAATATATTCCATCCTTTACATCCACATCCATAGTGGTAAAGGTATTGTTATACATCGGCTCGCTTGCGGCTACATCCTGAAGACGTTCGCCAGTTTCTTGGTCTCTTATCCAAAGAGTCTCCATATAGAATGCATGTCTATGGGGAGTATGTGGACCATTTACCCAAAAGTTAAAATTGTCCATAACGTTGTATCGGAAAATTTGATCTACAACGAATACTTCATTTCTAGGAACGTCAACTGGTAAACCAAACACTATGCTTGGGATTGCTACCAGTGAAATCATTATACTTTTAAGCAATTTCATAGTTTTTCCTTTGTTAAAAACAGTTATTGGATTTATGAAAATAAAGATTTTACCTCCTTTCTGTTTCAGTTTTTTTCAGAAAAATACTGAATCTTAATTCAGTATTTGATATCTTTTTTATGTACAGAATTCATTAAGATTTTGCAATTCCTTTGTTCGTATAGTTACGTTTTGATTTATTTCGCTTGGAAATGATAAATTTGTAACAAGATTTAATTATTTCTCTTTAGTTTATTCTATATTTCTATTGTGTATTAAATTAACTATTAATCTTCGAATAATTAAGATTTACTTGTTCGAAGAAATAAATTCTCAAACTGAATCTAATTTAGATTATCAGTGTAGGTCTTTTTTCAAAAATTGTATTAATCGTTACTAAATTGACCTAAGATTTTAGATGAAAAAATCTATGTCGACGCAATGTATCGTTCGACCTTTATTAACGTATATTACACTCATCGTCAACAATAAATTTCAAAAATCATTTTCAAAACTTTTTATTTGTAGATAAAATTCATCATGCAGAAACAGATTGCTTCTCACCCTTCAATCCTTTGTTTAATGCCACTTTGTGGCTGGCTGGATTTCTCAAGAATTAAACGACAAGGAATTTTATGTGTTGTTAACACAATGACAATCTCTGCACTCACCTTGATGTTCTCCTCGGTTCTTGCAGGCGGCTATGGGCTCCCAAAAAATGCTGCTTCATCAGACCAGCAGATACTCCCTGTACCCTTTGATAAACTCGGATTGAGTTAACTTTTGATTTTGCTGTCTCAGTCTTTTAGCGCTATGCATGTACTACTGATCGCTTTCAGGATACCCTGATTAATCTGGACAAGAACTTCAACGTTATTCATGACACTGCAGGTAGCTGGTCGGTTGATGCCAGTTGGATAGCATAAACTTTTAAGCTTAGCAAAGGTCTTCAGTGGAGTGACGGCACTCCACTGACTGCAGCTGATTAGGATGCAACCTTCTACTACTCAGCTGACCCTTCACTGCGTTGGAATTCAGCTGGTTCTAAGTCATTATTGGGGCCGGTTGAATCAACAACTGGAGAAAGGTGACTGGCTTGTAAAATGCCAACTTCTACTTTGGGTATTCGTGCTGTCGACGACTTGACACTTGAATTAGAAAGTGAAGAGGCTTGCCCTCCACTTCCTGGGATGATGAAATTTGGTTTCCCACTCCACAAGAACGCTTTGGAAGCACACGGACCGTATACTGTACCGATCCAGATACAAAGAAGAGAAATCAACCAGATTGATTTTTCTTAAGGAGCAAAATAAGATCTTTTTGGTATGAGAAAGTGTGAAATGGAAGGGAAAGATTCACCAAGGGATGTGAAACATGCATTCAGAGGTTCGACAATAGGTGCGCCATCATCTGCAATTTTCATGATGTTACTCATGAATGACCACCGCTGTATCAACTCATACTTAGGCAATTGATCCATCTGATGCCCTTCAATTCATCTTAAGATAGCAAAAAGATTATTTGTTTCAGGGTCCAAGAAAATACAATAGTCAGAGAATCCAGCATCTTTTAAAATTCTTACGAGTTCTACCCAAATCTCATCATGGCGCGTTTTGTATGGATCAGCTTGAACAGGGTTTAAAAAACATCTTAAAAGCGATTTGTTCCACAATTTTATTTGAATTAAATACTGATTTCGATCTAAATTTCGAAATCACAATTCAACAACAGTATCAGTTTCAAAGGATTTTATGGCTGCCTCTATAGCTTCCTGAGCTGCTAACCCTTCCTGGCCAGAACCATTTACTTCAGCAGGAAGGACTTGGTTAATATTATCTTGGACCCAAGCCTCAATTCTTGATTTAAATGTTTCTTGAAAATGATTCATCCCACCATAACAGTCAAACTTCTCCATACTCTTACTCCCCCTAGGGAAATAGCATAGAGACTCGCACGCGTTCTCAATGACAATCCTGCCTTTGGATCCAACAATTTCTAAGTTTTCTATACCAAACGAACCCGAGGGGAAGTCACCGTCATAGCTTCCTCTTAAATGACCAATCACACCGTTGGCAAACAGAAGATTTATTTGGGCATTTGTCCAAATTTTTCTACCTTCTCCTTTGTTTAAGAAACAATGTACTTTTTTGACTGGTCCCGCAAAATAGTTGAGAATATTAAATGAATGGGGGTGTAGTGCACGAAGATGGAACCATGGAGAAGACTCCACTGGATTATCAATCCACATTGTAAGATCAATCATGTGAACCGTACCTATACGGTTCGCATCAACCCATTCTTTCGCTTTGATTGCTGAAGGAGTGAAACGATGATTCAGATTAATGCCATATCTAACGTTTTTTTCTGCAGCCAGCTTTTGCATTAAGCGAGCATGCTCAATATTGTTAGATATCGGTTTTTCTCCAAGAACATGTACTCCTGCTTCTAAAAGTTGAATGGTAGGCAGATAGTGATCCCCACCATTTTCTTCACCTTTTGTACACATACTTGCAACCTCCATTGGCTTCTCAGCCAACAGTGAATCAACACTGTAAAACGCCTTACAATTGAATTTTGTAGCTGCTTCATCTGCTTTTTCTTGATCGGTGTCACAAACAGCCGTTAGATCAACGCTTTCCAATTTTGAGTAAATATCTGCGTGGATGGAGCCAATATTGCCAACCCCAACTACTGCGGCCTTAAGTTTTCTCATAATTTAGACTTCGATAGAGGAAAGGGCACTATTCAGCCATCCCTTCGATTCAGCAGCAATTACTGTACAGGAAGGAAGAGAAAGATTTTTTTGTTTTGCCCCAATAACTTCGAGGTTTACAGGTCCCTCGTAATTTGAATGTTTCAACAGCCTTAGAATGCCATTTAGATCAATTTTTCCACGACCACATATCTGCTCAAAAGGCGAACCAGGGCCCTTTATATCTTCAGCAATACAATCTCGGATGTGAACGTGACGAATAAAGGGTAAGATTTCTTTAAGTCCACTCACTGGATTTTCCGGGACTCTAAATATATGACTTGGGTCAAAGTCTAATTGTACATTATGGTTCTCAAGTAATTGAACTGCTTTTTTGGAAAGTTCAGTATTATCGATACAAGTATTGTAGTGAGCCTTAAAACAGGTTGTAATATTGTATTTATTTGAGATTTCACTATGCCTCTTAAGACTCTCAATTGCATAATCAAAGGACCCGCCAGAAATGGGTACGCCATTAGGATCAATACTACCACCTGGCCCAAGATTGATGATAGGACATCCAATACCGTCCGCCAACTGGACGATGTATTCCCATGAATTGAGGTCATGCTTTGCACGTTCAATCGCTGTAACTGGTATATTATATTTATCGATCAGCCCTGAGATCAGAGAAATGTTTTGGCTGACTGGATCAGACTCATTAATGTGTTCGCTCATTGCTGGATCTAGAGCAGAAAGTTCAATTCCTGAATAACCGATTTCACTAGCGGCTATAAACGCTTTTTCAGGATCAAAATTACCAAACAGAACTGAGTTAAAACCAAGTTTCATTGTTGCCTATAGCATTTGAAGATTTTTATTTGGGCCTTGCTTTGGAGCAAATTGTTGAAGTTTAGATTGGTAAAAATGGATACCCTTGGATTGGCTGACCATCCTCACTGGCAATATGCTCTTTCATGAGGTGGTCACCCTGACAATTGAAAAGGGTCTCAGTATCCATAAAATGAAGCCCAATAGCCCTCCTGGGCTGACCCGAAAGGTTTGGGCCTGAGCTGTGCCACGTAAGTGAATCGTGAAAATGAACGTGACCTTTTTGCACTGGACAGAGCACTTGAGTCGGTTCACTCATAAAGCTGTCATTGTGCCCAAGCTGCCACCTTCCTTCATGCTGATGCAACCATTCATTCTGATTTCCCCTCAAGTGCGATCCTGGAACCATCACCATACACCCATTCTGAGGACCAGCATCATCAAGAGCGATCCAAGCCGTCAATTGGGTTCCCCCCTTCATTACAGGCCACTTTGGCAAATCCTGATGCCATGAAAGACGGCCTCCAACATGACTTGGTTTGTACTGCACCTGATCATGCCAAATCCTGAAATCAGATTTCCCTGTCAACTTCGAAATGTAGTGTTTAAGCTTCTCATTTTTCAAGAGTTGAGAAAACGCTTCGGATGCCTGCCAAATATTGACGATTTGCCAGATTGGCTTCTCTGCTTCACGGGAGAGATTGGCAATTCGTAGTGGCTGAGGAGAGTTTGGATCTTCTCTACGCTCAATAATTGTCAAAATTTCATCAGCGAGTTGATCTGCTTCTGATTCAGAAATCAGCGGTCCCGCATTAACAAAACCGTTTCTCTCAAACAAATACGCTTGGTGTTCAGATAACATGTCATCAAAAGCCATTGGGATCCGTTGGTCTAGATTTTCAAAACGTCGTCAGTACGGACAACTTTTTCATGAATTATCGATTGTACAGCAGCTTCTAGAACAATCTGAGCCTTGAGTCCATCCAGGCCCGTCCCATCAATATTTTCTGGGGTCACACCTTCTTCAATCTCATCAACAAGATGATTTATCCGATTAACAAAGGTATCTGTAAAACTTTCCATACCCCCGAAGATGGGATTTGTGTAGACAGATTTGACGAGATCACCAGCGGGATAAAGAGTTGCCTCTCGATACATGTCATCAATTACCACTCTTCCATTAATTCCTGCAAACTCACATCTCTCCATTGGGTGACCTCGTTGAATATCATAACTTCCTGTCAGGGAGCCAACAGCACCGTCCTTGAACTTGATATTAAATTGAGCGTTTGACCAGATTTTTCTATTTGGTCCTTTCATAGCAAAACAATGAACCTGCTCAATATCTCCGAAGAAATGGTGCATGATATCAACGGAATGAGGATGGAGTGCCTTGATGTGGTAAAATGGCGAAGACTCATTAGGGTTATGAATCCAAATGCTCATATTGATGAAAAGAGGGGCTCCTATTCTATTATCAAGCTGCCATTGCTTTGCAATTCGTGCTGCTGGAGTAAACCGATGATTCAGGTTCACGGCCAATATTTTATTATACAGCTCTGCGGTCTGAACCATTTCAAATGCGTTTGCAATGGAATTGCTAATGGGTTTTTCACAAAGAACATGAGAACCGTTGGTTAGTGCATATATTGTTGGCTCAAGATGATCACTGCCATATTCATAACCCCCAGTAGTAACGCTACATAGATGTATTTCTTCTTTCGCAAACAATTCTTCTATTGAAGCATAACAGGGCAAATCAAATTGAGAACCAGCCGCTTGATTTCTTGACGGGTCTTTTTCGCACAATCCCACAAGATTGACTTTGGGATTCTTTTCATAAATTGCTGCATGCCGATTCCCAATCGGCCCCATACCAATCACGGCGGTGTTAATTGGCATAATCTCTCAGTACAATCTGTTTTTTTTGTGAACTCGACTCGTAGCAAAGCAGAGTCATTTTGAGAGAATCTAAGTATTCGTCAGTTGATGGGGGATCATAAGCACCCGTGGCGAAATCAAGAATTTTTGGAGCAAGCGCTTTGATACGGAATGCGTGAGTATCAGGTGTGACAACCTCTGCTTTCCGCCATTGTTCTTCACCAAAGATCTTCCACTTCAGGCCATAATTAAGCTTTTCAGACTGATTACAACTTGGGGCATCTCCATAGTACTGAATGAGCATTCCATTTGTGCCAACTAGCTCTGTCGTGGTCTCACCAAAGTCTGAGGTAAATGAACACTGAATTTCTGCGAATAAACCAGAATCGTATCTGAATATGGCGATTCCGTTATCATCAGGCACTTCTGGATTTACGAGAGTATCAATATCGGCATACAAAGTTTTAGGGCCTCCAAACAACCAGCGTATTAGGTCGATCGGATGGGCCGCATCATCCGCCCACATTCCAAGATTCAGTTGCCTATTTACATGCCAGCTTTGCTGGAAATCTGGCCACCTGTGTGTCGATAGGCAGTGTCTTCGGCGAAAATGGAGAAGTTGCCCGAGTCTCTTCTCATCAATGATTTGCTTGATGAATTGGTTGGCAGGGTCAACTCTCATCTGCCAAAGCACGAACAGTCGCACACCGGCTTTCTGAATTTCTTTTAAAATTTTCCTTCCGTCAATTACCGTAGTCGCAAGTGGCTTTTGAAGCGCGATGTTGTCAACATACCTACAGGATAAGGTGATCGCATCTAAATGATAGGCGGTTTCACAACCAACAATCACAACATCTATATGCTGAGATAGTAACTCCTCAGGGTTATCGAACTTCCTAAGTTTATGCCTATCGCTGAACGAAAGCGATCGTTCAGCATCAGCATCATACACGCCGATGAGATGAACAGCAGTAAATTTACGGAATTCCTCTATGTAATGAGAGATGTGCCCATGAGCAACTCCATACAAGGCAATCCGAATCGAAGAACTATTCGTAGGAATAGTCATAATATTTCATAGCCTCAAAAAGATAAGAGAAGTCCTGTGGATTAATTTTACCTTTCCACTTATCCAATGAATCAGGTCGCACCGGAATTTTAGCTAATTCTTTACCAAGAAATTTTTCTAGTATACTTATTGTTACTTCTTGATTCAGGACAAAATCTTCGAATCTCACTTCAATCGAACTTTTAGGCCTTGGTATACATCTTTGAATTTCATATTGATAAAGCCACGAGATTGCTCGATTTTGAAGCACATTCTGTGAAGATGGATAATCTACTGAGAAGTCGTGGAGGTCATCTGTTAAGTGTTTCCCAAGCATACTGTCAAAAGGATGCCTAGACCAAAAAATATAAAAAGCATCTGGAAAAAGTTTGTAAATCCAAGGATAAATGAGGGTTGTCTCAGGTAATTTCCAACCTTTAAATTCATTCTCCGATTCTAATACAGGCTTAAGATATCCATGAATTAATTTTTTGAAGCTTTCTGGTACTTCCATTTCTAATGCTTCTGCAAAATCCCATGTATAATTTTTGGTATATTTCACATATTTTGAGAAGATATGGCAGCTGCGATATAGGTTGTGTGGTGGCATAAAGTCACAGGAATTATTAAGCAAACTACCCATGTAAATATTACTTGCATACAAGGTCTGGGCAATACTTCTTGTACCCGAATGGCCTCGTCCAATAACAATGATCATCATGGTTGTTTTGAATCAATAATCAGTCCATTTAACTCTATTTCGTTTGTTCGCATGCAGGCTGCAAGATGTTGGTTTCGAGAACCTGACAATTTCATTGGGGTAGTTTGACAGGCATCTATCCGATAACCACATCTTTCAAACATACTACAACCAATTCTTTCTCTAGATAAATCTGGTGGCTCGCCCGATAAGATCTTCCTCTTACCTTTTGATCTTCTATTTGAAATTTTAGGTACTGCGTCTAGTAAAGCTTCTGTATAAGGGTGTCTCGGAGAATTCAAAACTTTTTCTTTAGTTCCAAATTCAACAATTCTCCCAGCATACATAACAGCTATTCGATCACAGATGTGCCGAATCACGCTCATATCATGTGAAATGAAAATGTATGAATAGTTATAACGCGCCTGAAGTTCTTTTAATAAGTTAATGATTTGGGCTTGAACAGATACATCTAGCGCTGAGACTGCCTCATCGCAAATAATAACTTTTGGAGAGATAATTAAAGAACGGGCTATTCCAATCCGTTGTCTCTGGCCTCCACTGAAACTATGTGGGTAACGCCTTAGATGCTCATCACGTAAGCCGACCTGAGCGATCACTTCTGATACCTTTTGTTCAATTACTTCTTTAGGGTATTGATGGATGATCAATGGTTCGGCAACAGTTTCAAAAACATTTATTCGAGGGTTTAATGAGGAAAATGGATCCTGAAAAATAATTTGGACTAATTTAGTGTAATCTTTCTTCTCTCTGTCATTTGCGTTAATCAAATTGATCTTCTGATCTCCATCGTCATAAACAACCGAACCTGAGGTTATGTTGTAAAGATTCACTAAAGATCTACCAAGCGTAGATTTTCCGCACCCACTCTCACCAATAATACCGAGTGTCTCTCCTTCTAATAATTCGAGGCTAACCCCATCAACTGCTCGGATATATTTGGTTTCACTTAGGAAACCCTTACGTAAAGAGAAATATTTTTTCAGGTCATTTACCTGAAGAATTACTTTTTCATCATGCATGAAGATGACAGCTCACCATATGGCTGTTATTGTAGGTTTTATTAGCAGGTTTCTGATGTAAGCAGATCTCACCAAGCCTTTCTGAACATCGACTGTAGAAAGGACAGCCCGTGTGGACTTCAAATGGGGAGGGAATAGTTCCTTCAATAGGCTCGAGGGATTCAATTGGTTGGTCAATCTTTGGAATAGATTTAAGAAGCGCCCTGGTGTAGGGATGAAGTGGATTGTCAATTACTTCATCAGCGAGACCACTTTCAACAACACGCCCAAAATACATCACTAAAATCCGATCAGAGATTTCGCCAATGACTGCCAAATCATGGGAAATATAGATCATTGACATGTTGAACTCTGATTTGATCGCCTCCAACAGTTCCAAAATTTGAGCTTCAATCGTTACATCCAGAGCTGTTGTAGGCTCATCTGCGATCAGAATTTTTGGATTGCATACTAGTGCCATTGCAATCATTGCCCGCTGTCGCATGCCCCCACTGAATTCATGTGGATATCTTTTAAAGAACATCGAAGGAGAGGGGATACCCACTTTTTCCAATAATCCTAGACAAACATTCGAGACATCATTTTCTGATAATTCTGGTCGATGTAAGGTCAGTGCCTCTGAGATCTGATCACCAATACTATGGAGGGGACTAAAGGAAGACATCGGTTCCTGAAAGATCATACTGATGTCATTCCACCGAACATTTCTGAAGGTATCTCCATAGGTTGGCAGGGAGTTGAGCTCAAGATTCCTTCCTTCTGGTTCAAAACGAATACTACCACTGACAATTTTGGCGGGAGGCTGCGATAGTATCCCTAGAATCGATTGGACGGTGACTGATTTTCCACTTCCACTCTCTCCAATGACCCCGAGAGTTTCATTTTCAAAAACTTCGAAGTTCACATCAGTCAACGCATGAACAACTCCTTCACGCAGATAAAAGTTGATTGATAAGTCCTTTATTTCAAGAATTCTCTGCATGTTCTTTCAAGAATAGGGGTCTGCAGCGTCACGGAGGCCATCACCAACAAAATTAAAGAGAAGCACTGTCCCAATGACAAAAATGGCGGGTATCAGTAACCATGGTTGATTGGTAATCGCCATTAAGTCTTGGGAATCTTGCAACAAGGTTCCCCAACTAACTGCTGGTGGTTGAATCCCTAAACCCAGAAAGCTAAGTGCTGTTTCAGCGAGGATCATTCCAGGAATGGAAAGCGTGATGGAAACAATTAAGTGACTCGAAAATCCAGGCAACAAATGCTTAACGATGATTCGCGAGGTGGGAGCGCCAGCTGCTCTTGCCGCCAATGTGTAATCTTCTTCCCGCAGTGCTAAAATCTTCCCACGAGTCACTCTGGCGAGGGGCCCCCAACTTATTATTGAAAGTATTATTGTGATTGCAAAATAAGTCTTTAATGAAGACCAATCTCTAGGCAATACCGCTGAAAATGCCATCCATAAGGGGATAGTTGGCAAAGAAATCATGAAATCAACAAAACGTTGTATTAGGTCATCGATATAGCCACCGTAGTATCCAGATACTCCTCCAAGCAAAATACCGATTAAGAAACTCAAACTTACCCCCACAAGACCAATCGATAATGAGATCTGCGAGCCATGAATTGTTCTGGAGAAAACATCCCGACCCAGCCGATCTGAACCAAACAGAAACACTGGTGTCTTTTCATCAATCCCAAAAAAGTGGACATTGCTTTTGAAGATGCCAAAAAAACTATACTCTTCACCTTCAGTGAAAAATTGAATATAGATTTTCTTAGTTAAATCAGGTTCATATTTCCAGGAGAATGTTTTCTTATCTAATATTTTTTTTTGTCCATAGACAAATGGGCTCGAAAAACCATCTTTTGGATCATAGATATGGATTGAAGTGGGTGCTGAAAAATTATATTTCGAAAACCTTTGTGTAGATGAATAAGGAGCAAGAAAATCTGAGAAAATTGCAAATAAATAGAGAAAGCCAAGAAAAATGAGCGAAATCGAGGCAAGTCGATGCTGCTGGAAACGTGACCGGATCAACGACCACTGAGTAGCATAATAAAAACTCTTATCTTCTTCATTAATTACTGATGAAGAATTTTGGAAATTGCCCATTAATTATTTACTTAATTTTTCAAATCTAATTCGAGGATCTAACCAAACTAATAATAAATCAGAGACTAAAGAACCAATGATTGTTAGTAGGCTTAAAATCATCACTATACTTGCAGCTAACCACATGTCTTGCGAAAGTACAGATCTTAACAAAACTGGACCAAGCGTTTGTATACCGAGGACAATTGAAATTAAAATTTCACCTGCAATCAAGGCTGGAAGCAACCAACCAATTGTACTTACAATTGGATTAATTGCCATCCTGACAGGATATTTCAACAAAAGATCACGAAATTTTAGACCTTTTGCTTTCGCTGTAATCACATATGGCTTCTTCAATTCATCTAGAAGATTGCCACGCATCACTCTGATTATTGTCCCAGTTCCTTGAAGTCCAATTAAAATCACAGGTAGAATAAGATGTTTACACAAGTCAATAAATTTATCGAAACTCCAAGGTGCAGTAACATACTCCGGTGAATATAAACCTAGTACTGAATAATCAAAGAATTTAAGAAATAACCACGCAAAAATCAGGGCCATCAAAAATGGTGGTGTCGCTAGGCCTAAAAACCCAATAAAAGTAAAAAAATAATCAAATTTCGAGTATTGATAAATTGCTGAATAAATTCCAATTGGTATCGCTAGAGCCCATGAAATAATTAGCGCTCCAAAGGTAAGGCCAATTGAGAGAGGTAATTTTTCTGCAATAATTTCATTAACAGGTTTTTGATATTCGAAAGAATAACCAAAGTTTCCATGAAAAATAATATTTTCTAACCACCGCCAATATCGCTCAACAACAGGTGCATTGAACCCATATTGTTCTTTAATCCTTAGCGCCTCATCTTCTAATACTGTGACACCAGTTGCCCGAAGTGAAGAGATATAAAAATCTGCAAAATCTCCTGGAGGTAATTCAATAATTGCATAGGCGACGACTGAAATAACGAAAAGTATTGGAATCAGTTGAAACAGCCTTTTAATTGTGTAAGTCAGCATAATTTTTAAGGGCTGACTTGGAGAGTCAGCCACTTTCATTTACTTGTAGAACATTTGCTCACCACTGTTATCAGCAGCGATAGCTTGCCCAGATTGTTGAACATTTCCAATATTTGGATTTGTAATCAAAACATAATTCACATTGTCAACTATGTTTAACATCCAAAGATTTTCACCCATATTTTGCATCAACTCTCCATATAGTCTCCCATCTTCAGAAGAATAAGGAACAAGTGCTCCGCGTTCTCTAGTGATGTTCATCAGACGTTTCATTTCTGTAGGTGGTTCTTCACCTTCAGCACCGCTTGAATCATACCATTGACGCCACAGAGGGGCATATCCAGTCCCACCAACTGAAGGCAGATAGTCGTTCCATCCTCCAGAAACCCAAAGGGGTTTATGGACCCAGAGAATTGTTGAGTGCTTTCGTTCGTTATTTTGTCCAGTGACATTCATAAGTGTGTTTTCAAGCATCTTACTAGTCGTTTTGATGCCAACGGCTTCAAAATGCTGAGTTAGCAGTTCAACGACAAATTTGATATCTGGTGCGTAGTCACCGTACTCAATTCGGTACTCAAAAGTTTTTCCATTCGGCCCAACACGAAAGCCATCACTACCTTTGGTCATTCCGATACTATCAAGTAATTCTTCAGCTTTAGCTGGATCATATCCCTTATATAAGTGCTCTGGCATTGTTCCAAAACCAAAATACACATTTTCAAGGATTTCTTCCCTGTTCATTGCATAATTTAATGCTTCTCTGAACTTCAGATTGTTAAGGACTTTTCTATCATTTTCATCAGCTAACGTGAAGTTGAAGAAAAGGACTGTTGGATTCACGTGCATATCCAGCAAATGAGTTTGAATAAGACCCTTTTCCTCGGCTTCTTTATACAGTGGCATTTTCACTAATGCTGTATCCTCTCTGAGTAAATCAATCTCTCCTGCCAAAACCTTAAGATTTACTGCTTCTGTATCATTCACCTGTTGTGAAATTACTCTATCAACATAAGGTAATTGCTGGCCGGAACTATCGACTTTGAAATAATAAGGATTTCTCTTGAACTCCAAAATTTCATCTGCAGTTTCTACTTTCAACCATGCCCACAGGGAGGGATAATTTGCACTGCATGGGCGAGTCAATTCCCAATTTGTACAATCCATTGCGTTAAAATATTGCCACCACTCATCCTTAAATCCCATTTTCTCCATTTCTGGTTTTAAGGATGCTAGGGCAGTATATTTTGGGTGATAATTCTTCAAATGATGAGAGGGTCTTAGCATATCAGTGTATCCCTGCCAGCCTTTAATGCTGAGTTCACTGATCAAAGAACCGTAGGGACTGTCAAATTCCATTGTGAATTGATAATCGCCCTGATACGTGATTTTAGCGGGATTACCAGCCGGATCTCCTCCAGATTTGAATTTAGAGGGATAAGCTGATGATAATTTCTCATTACCGTAGATATCCTCGAAAACAAATCGAACATCTTCTGTTGTTACAGGGTTGCCATCAGACCACTTTAGGCCCTCGCGAAGGTAGAAAGTAAACTTTTTGTTGTCATTCTCTATCTTGAAATCCTTGAAAACATTTCCACGAACATCTTTAATACTTATTCCAGGTGCCATCAGAACATGCTCATTTAGCATGATAAAGACATCGGGATTCCATCCTGGGTTTGTATGACCAAACCTCATTGTTCCGCCGTATTTACCGGGTTCCCAATTAGGCAATTCATTAGCATGAGAAATTACCCCTTTTTCAACCACAAATGGTGATTGAGGAAGCCTTTGCTCAATTGGGGGAATTTCCCCTTTCGAAACCATTTCTTTTAAAGATGGTGCTTCCTTATAATCCATTGCAGAGACAGCTGTCCCTACAAGTAAAGATGCTGTTGCTAACATTGATGCTAGTTTCATTTGAACCTAAAAAAGTAAAGTAGTGAATTTAAAATTTTGAAATGAAATGTCTTTAACCTCCTTTCTTTAAAGTTCGTGTTTATTGTGATTCAAATTATCTTGATTTTTCTTGTAATCGCTTAGCCATGCTAGCGTCTCCCAAATAAAGGCTTTCATAAGCTTGTTCTGATGATTCAAAAGAACCGACACCTTCAAATCCGTGCCAATCACCTTGGTCAAAAATTGGTGTATCCATCCCTGTCTTTTCCTTTCTAAATGCAAGCCAATCTTCCATCTTATTTTTTAATTTCTTGACCATATCTGGTCTTAATTCAACTAGGTTGTTTAATTCGTTTGGATCGGCTACTAAATTGTATAATTCTACTTCAGGCTTGAAATGAAAATCAGGTTCTAGCGCAATTATTAGTTTCCACTCTGGTGTTCTCCATCCATGCTTACGCATCCAAGTACATTCTGTGATATAAAATTCTTGCTCAAGCTCATCATCGTGGGAATTAAGATGAATCATGAGGCTTTTGCCGTCGTATTGGGTTTTTGTTTCAATATCCAAAATATCTAAAATTGTCGGAACTATATCAGCATGACTCGCAAAAGATTTTATTTCTTTCCCTTTTGGTAATTTTGCAGGGAGCCTCATAATTAAAGGTACTTTTAGATTGCACTCGTAAAGTCCATGGTGATCAAAATAACAATCATGTTCGTACAGTGTTTCACCATGATCTGAATTTAGGATTATCAAAGTATCATCGTAGATCCCATTTGATATCAAAACCTGAATAAGATTTTGAAGACAAGCATCCATGTAAGCAATTTCCCCATCATATTGAGCAATCACATAATCTTTATCTGTAATCCCAGGTGGCATCCAACTTTTATGAAAATCTCTGTGTGGCTTAAAACTAAAGACTGGTTCCATTGACTTATTGTCATTTGCACATTCATCTCCATGATAAAACATCCTCTCATAGGGTGCTGGTGGCAAATAAGGAGCATGCGGGTCCATATGTCGTAGAAACAAGAAAAACGGTTGTTCTTTGTTCATTAATTGTTTCAACCTCGGAATTGTTACATCGTTTAAGTTCTCTGCTTTGTGTAATCTTCCTTCATCCCAACTTCCCCATGCTTTATAATCCAGGTACTCGTCAAATCCTCTTGAACTAGGATTACCTGTAAATCCAACGCAACTTGTGTAGTAACCATTTTCCTTCAGAATTTCAGGCAATGTCTTGATTTCTTCTCTCAATTGTCCTTTGTGCCTCAGAGCGACTACTTGAGTGTTGATCACATCAAAACCAGTGAGCATTGAAGCGTACCCAGGAGTCGTTGGGATATTTGGACTAAAATAGTTTTTGAAACACACTCCCTCACTAGC
>JACLAC010018482.1_pt1 | contig 30466 bp, 30 predicted proteins | sample 8027881 | NCBI WGS metagenome assembly JACLAC01 (sample SAMN15725517, study PRJNA655200) | protist metagenome | isolation source: fluorescence activated cell sorting (FACS) single amplified genomes of... | place: Spain: Blaines Bay Microbial Observatory, Mediterranean Sea | collected 2016-01-19 | reverse complement strand
CTGGTTCGATTAAAAGGTTGACTTATAAAATTACTTATCGTGCTTTGGCCGGGTTTCAATACCATACTGGTTCGATTAAAAGATTAGCATCTATGCTGTTGAGCGATACGGCTATAAGGTTTCAATACCATACTGGTTCGATTAAAAGCAGAACCAGCGATGGCAACTACAGTTAAGTTACCCCTGTTTCAATACCATACTGGTTCGATTAAAAGGCCGATGTTTTGGCCACGCCAGATTATAACAAATCCAGTCATAGTCAGCCATCACTAAATATGATTTCAGGTGAAAAAAGTAGAATTTCCCGTCAACCGTCAATTGTGTAAAAATGCTGGGAGGTTGACGGAAATGGTGAAATCTAGTTGTCATCAACATAAGATGGTAATCAGACTGAATTTGGAAGCTAAAATTCTCAGATAAATCTATAAAATTTAGGAGGTTGACGGAAACGCAGGTTCTTAACGCTCTGGATCACAACCTATATATTTCCAGTTATCTATCTATCGACGATAAATTTTACCTCGTGTGGTACCTTCATACTGACCAGGAATTAAATAAGAAATATGCTGGGTGTCCTTACCACCTGATAGGTGCCAGTGATCCAACGTCTGTTCTATTGGCCGGTTAAATTGGGATAAAGTTACCATCATTACGCCCTCTTGTATCAAGCTCAGAATATCTGACTTTAAATCATGGGCCATTTCTGATTGAGGCAAATATAGAACTTCTGTTGGCTCAGGTTTTTGGCAGACTTCAACTGAACCAACCAAGGAACAGAGTGAATCGTGGGTTCCCAAATGACGAAAATTAGTCAGAGCTACCTCGACTTCAGCTGATAGATCAATAGGTATACCAACATACAAGCCCATAGTACCATCTACCAGGCCGTACTCTCGCGTTCCTTGATTAATTTTGGTTAAACCATACCGAGGATTAGGCCCATACTTATTGGTTTCATATCTCCTTATTTGGTGGAAAGCTCGAAAGAAAGCTACACCATTAGGAGAATCAACCATCACTTGGCACTCATGAGCTGCCGACAGACAAGCCAAAGCTGATTCCTCACGTCCGATTGAAAACAGAGTCGAAACTAGACCTAAAAGAACCGTAGTCGGCGAAACCACTGGTAGGGCAGAGCCGGAGGCGAAACTTGACCGTGGGTCTCGGTAAGAAAATGTGTGTAGGTGATAGGCGGCTCTCAGCCAGACTAATTCTGTCTGGTTGAGAGTGTCATTTTCTGTTTCAGATCTCATTTCTTTAGTTATCGATTAGTTTTTCGACTAGTTCATCGGTTAAATTAATCAGTTCTTTCACATCTTGAAAAGACCAAACCCAAGTATCAGTATCGTTGGCCAGGGAGGACATTGTTTGCTGATAGTTTGGATTAGCTGATACCGGCTGGTGATCTTGATCACCCTTGTTATCGAGATCGACTTTAATGGGAGAAGTGAAAGGAGCGGTTCGGCTGGAACTGAGTAAGACGGCACCTTCAGTTAGATAGACATGAGGTGCCCAGGCTGCTGTTTTGGCTCCAGTAGGAGCAGCGATAAAATCAAAAATCGATTTAATGAGAGCCGCTTGTCGTTCGACTTGGTCGGGGATAGCTAACCTGTCATCTTCGGTCAAGTACCAGTGGTCATCAGTTCCAATCCGATGTAAATCGGCCCGAATAACGCCACCATAGGTATTCGAGCGCATAGTCTGTGAAAAACGACTGTTGAGTTTGGCTGTGTCTCGATAAGCTGAGTGCTGGGTAATTGTCAAATCTTGTGCCTGTTCACTAATTAACCAGCCAACATCAAAACAACTCTCTCGCTTAACCGGATTTCCTTTATCTAATTCAGCACAGTACTTATCAATATAGTCTTTCTCGACGGTATATGAGTCATCAGAAGCCTCTTCACCACCAAATGCAGCTAGAAAGCCACCAATATCTAAGATACTGCATTTTTGAATCGCAGTTCGGACGCTAGCATATAAATTGGAAGTGTCCAACTTGGCTTGGTCATTGCTCTTTGCTGCCGCTCGAATGCCTAACGGTCCTCGATCTGGATGTAGACCGGCACTCAAAGGTAACAAAGGCAAAGACTGCTGCTGACAGACCTGAACTAGATTTTCCAAGATGTGTCTCCTGACAATTTCACCACTGATGCCGTCATAAGTGACATCACCGACATCAATCCGTCGGGGTTGCATCAAGTTACTACCGTCAGACCCTTCATTATTTAAGGCATGAAACCCTAAGCCCAAACGAAAAGCAATCGACATACTCCATAATTTCATTCTTTTTCTCCTTCTTCCGGTGATTGAGTATCGTCCTCAGAACTAGAACTAGTTCGACTGGTAGGAACACTTTCCAAAATCAAATACATTCTAAACAGGTCGCGAAAAGTTTCAAAATCAGATCGATTGTTACCGATGCTACGCATCAATTCTGCTGGGTCGAAATCTTGATCGTTGCCTTCAGAACCGATAAAAGAAAGCTCTCTTTTGCCTTGTTCAATTAAGATCAGGGCTCGTTCGAAAAAGGATCTGGCACTGGTGGTAGACCGCAACATGGTTACCTCATCATACCAAGACTTACGTCGTTTCGTTTCGTCTCTTTCTTGTTTTTGTCTGGCGTTCCAAATTGAGGATGAAACCACCCGGGCGAATTTTCGCACTGATTCATGGTCTCCCTCCCATTGACCGTAACTCATCTTGAATACCTCCATTACAAAACTTTTTCTAGGATAACCAGCGGCAATCACCGTGTTAGCCTTGTCACGATGTTGTCGTTCCATAGAAGTGATTAATGATGTTAAATGCTTCGGCTGATTAGGCTCCAGTAGCCAGTAAGCGTGAATCATTGCATCTTCGACCTTACTAGTAGCTTTACCTCCAGTCCAAGCTTGAGATAGAAGGGAACGGAAAGTCGAATAATAGTGCTGAAAAAATTGGCCATCTATTGCCATTTTACGGCTTAAGGCCGTTGAATCAATTTCAATTAGACCAGAATAGTTATAGTTAGATCGACTGTCCAGATTGGTATTAAATGCGACCGCCTTCAGTTGATAATCATAGCCGTCTGCCCATAATGAAGTCTTGAGTGCTAACAAAGTTAAGACTTTAGCACAAACAACATTGGGAATCTTTCGCCAGGCTCGCAATGGACTGATCACCTTGGAAAAATCGATTTGTCCTTCGAAAACTGGCAAAAAATAAATATCGGCTATTTGTTCAATCCGAGCCTGTCCGGCTAAGGCCAAAATGGCGTCAATCATGGGGATTTCTGTCTTTAACCCATAACCCGACTCTAATCCTTTATAGGTCAAAGCCGCAGTGTTACGAATACCGTCTTTTAAGGCGCTGTCTGGATTCTGAAGAGGAAAAGAGAGCTTCCGAACCGGCTGAATCGGCCAGGTCTCGCCCGTTAAGGCTGACTCTAAGTGATCGTTGACTAAAACTTCGTCAGTTTTGCGTAATTTACCTTTTCCTAATAGTAGAGCGACCGAACGAGGATCCCTTAAATTTTGTTTTCGGACACGGGCGGTTGCCTGCCAGTCGCTGCCGGTGTCTTGGACTTCAACCGATTGCTTCAATCCTAGAAATAGATCGATGGCCCCATAAAGTCGAAGTACATCAAAGAAAGGTAGGCCGGTCTTGGGAACTCGAATAGTCTTCAGTTGGCCACCAAAGTCGGGAATTGAGGTGGCGGCCTGATCCCAATCAAAGCTGGTCATGATAAAACCTCCAAATCTTGCCCACTGGCATCTTCTCTATCTGCCATTAAAATGGCCCGACCCACCAGAGCATAAATGGGAAAGTAATCCGTATTTGGCAACATCAACGGAACCTGACTAGAATCTGGTCTCTGCTGGGCTGACTTCAGAATTTGATCGATGTTGGACTGACTCATTGACAACCCGCTAGACAGTTGGATCATCTGATCAACAAAAGAACTGGTATCGGCGTGAGGTTGAAACTGGTAATCGTCGATCTTCGCTGGATTCAACAGGCTGGAGTGATGACGACAAGCGGCCAAGGCAATGGCCTCAATTAATTCAGTGTAGGGATTATCAACGTCAATCCCCAACAATAATTTACCAGCCGCTACTATAGCTAAATAACCTGGTGGCGTATGTGGGATACCGATTCGACCACCTCGAACCAGGCTACGGCCTACTAACTGATCTCCGCAATCTGGATCGATTTGACGGATCCGTTCTTGCCAACGTTGATCGGCTTTACCCAAATCATGAAAAGCCGCTGCCACTCGGGCTAATTGAGCCGTTAACTGGGTTGATTCTTCGGCGTATTGAGGCTGTAAGTGCTGCCAGATTTTGACCAGTGCTTGACGATAGGGACTATCTGCTTGGTCCAATCGTTTAAATGTACCAGCCATCACTTTTTCGGTATGCTCGACTAAGCTTTGTCTTTCAGCCGACCCAGGTGAGAAAACCTGTTTGAAATTCTCAATTTTACGCCATTGACTTGAAAATAGGATTTCAGCTTCAGCTTCAACAGGTTGATCGGTTGTACAAAGACCCTTCTGTCGATGTAAATAAGCTGAACTTGACGGTAAAAGCAAAATATCGCCCAGTTCAACTCTCCTCGATTTGCGGATAACTAACTGACTTTCATCCTGATCATAGCGAATAACTAGTGGTTGATTCTTAGCTTCCCAAGCTAATTTACTGGCGAAATTCAGTGAGATTGAGGATGTATCTGGTAGCATGTCTTGAGTTAAACGATCGTCCAGCATTGACAGTTGTTCCTGATCTGGTTCATAAACGGCCACTTCAATTGATAGAATCTCTCGGAAGGCATTAGCGATTTGCCCGGGATTATTTTCTTGAGCCGCTCGATCAAATAAGTTGAGTGCAAAGGTGGTTTCATTTAATGCCTGCGCAACAGCATCTTTGGCTGTTTTTTCATCTTTGCCCCAGGCATCATTAACCCACTCCCTTTCGACCGACCAGGATAAATTCTGACTATTTTTAGTGATTTTTTCCCACTTTTCAATCGCCGACTCTACCAAATTAGCCTGATAGGGTTGACCGTATTCCTCGGTCAGCGTTTTATTGGGTAACTTCAAAACGGCAAAGGTTCCTCGGGTGATTCCATCACGAAACCATCTGGCGCACCGACCTGCTCTCTGCACCAAAGTATCAACTGGAGCCGGGTCGCTAATAACTAAAGGGGCGGAAATATCTAATCCAGCTTCAGCCACCTGATTAGTCAACAAGATCCAGTTGCCTGCCTCTGACTCTTTGCCAAATCTGTCTTTAACTTCAGCTTCGACCTCCAGTCGCCATTGGTGTGGCATCCGGTTATGAAGGACCATAATTCTTTCGGCATTAACACCGGCTGAAATTAGTCGATCGTAAGTTTCCTGCAGCCGTGAAACTGTATTGCCAAAGTAGATCACCTTTTTCCGGCTTCTTTTTAGACGTTGGTCCAATGGAGAGAAATCAACCCCAGATCGCCCACTTTTTCCCAACGGTAATTGTTCTGTTTTGACTCGTTTATTCCGATTGCGCAGAGCTAAAGATTGATCATCCATCTGCTCATCGACCACTAACCTCTCAATTCCCAGTTGCTCGGCTATCATTTCAGATATATGGTCTGGTAAGGTTGCTGTCATCAGAATGGTTTGTAATCCCAGACTCTGTCTAAACTTAACAATCGCTAATAGAATTGACAATGCTTGCTTGGAAATAGACCAGGCCAGGTGAGCCTCATCAAAAATTAGTCGGCTCATCAGCAGGGCACCAGCTACCGCATGTCCACTTTTGAGTGGCAAACTCAATGGTAGACCGGGCACGCCACAAACTACCTGATCATAGGTGGTAACAACAAAGTCTTCGCCAAAGAGAGTACTTTGCTGAATTCCGCCATGGTGGATTGCTGTTTTAATTAACTGGTCTCCTCTCCGGTACTGGCTGACACTACGTTGGATGTCGTTGGCTAGAGCTCGAAGGGGAACGGCATAGACTATCTTACAAAACTGATCCTTGATGTCGCTGGTAACGGCATAGGTTTTACCTAGTCCTGTCGGCGCTACCAATAGTAAGCTTTGGCCAGCACTGACTTTGTCTATAACTGCTTGTTGATATTCAGTTGCTTGCATTAATTTTTCCTCTGATTATCTAGACTGACTGATTCAACCATCCCAAAACCGAAACTATTTTTATCGCCAAATCCGGTTTCATAACCCACTTTCAGCAACTCCTTGCAACCTTCAACTTGGAAAGGGCACATGATGCCCCGTATTTTTTGATCTTTGTATTCAATTAACCGAGTTACTTTACCTTTCTTATGATGAATATATTCCTCATCAAATGAGATTCTAAACTCGGTGTCCACTAATTCAGTTTGGTAAACAGCCTGATACTTTCTTCGTAAATTTTGGTGAATCAGATTTGAGAGCTGATCATCGTCATGTAAGCAATAGTAGGTCGATAAACGGCCATTCCATTCTCGTTTGGTAGACATGGTTACTGGAGCTAGGCAAGAAAAATTCATCAAGGATTCAAATTTGGGCTCTTCAACAGCCGAAACTGAACCCACTTTTAGGTTCTGACAACCGATATTTAAGTGTTGCCGAACTAATAATGAACTGGCTAAGTGGGTCAAAAATTCATCTTTGGGAGATGACAGATACCAACTGATTTCTGATTGGAAACATATACTACCAGCTCGAAATTTTCGACGCTTGGCCTGTAATTGTGAGAAGGTAAATAATTTAAATCTTTTCTGCTCTTGCTGGTATCCCGTCTGGTGTAGAAAATCTGCGTATGCTTGGTCGGAATGACGCAAAAATCGGTATATTACGCCAGTCAAATAGTAATTATAGTTGATCGGTAAAGTAAGTGGATTATTTAGTGGAAAGACGACTTTAATACGCAATTTCCACCTCCATAGGCTGGATTTTTGCTCATTATAGCAGTGACACTGGACAGGCCAAGTCCAATGTCAAAAATTTTTAGCTAAGTCTGATATTTTTTTAGAGTTTCTTTCAGTTCCGAGACGACATCAGCTCGCAGACTCTTAGGCTCGATGACCTCAACCAGCTGACCGTATTTTAAAATCCAGTAGATTAGCTCTTTCCTTCCTTCAGTATCTACTTCTAAAGAAAATTTGTCCTTCGTTAACAGGGTTTGTTTGATCAGTCCAGGGGGAGGATCCTGTTGAATCCAGTGTATGAGAGGTGATTTGATGACCAAGATCGCATTGACTGGCTGATCTTTGATTTGGCTCCCTAACATATAGCGATGTACATCAAAACTAGACTGACGCTGAAAAGATTCTTCGAGCAGCGTTAAGGATTTTATTCGATTAAATAAAAACTCACGGAAATCTTGTCTCAATTGACAGTAAGCTATTAACCGAACGGTTGATGATTCTGGCATGATCACGTAGGGCTGAATAACCCTTTGATTTATTTGACTAGTCTCAGTAGTTAGGTATACCAATTCAAGACAGCGATAATCTGATGCTGCTTGACGAGCTAACGCCACCCACTCTAATTGTTGGTCTGTTAGGGTAAGTTCTTCTTTTCTGAAGGCGATGACCTTTTGTGCTTCTTCTAACTGACGCCGGTAGTTGTCCGGTAACAGGTTCAAGATCTGATCCACACTGCTGGCGGCTGCACTAAGGTATGAAATGCTACTCAACCGCTGACCTACTTGTTTAGCCAACTGCAATGCCATACTTTCAGCCAGAGTGAAAGTAAACTGAGGCAACTGATGGCCATCCATAAAAGTGTAATGTTTCTGTCTATTGTTCCACCGACTAGTAAGTGGAAAAACTTCCATCAAATTTGCCACGTCTCGACTAATGGTTCGACGACTAACCTTAAAATTATCTGCTAGTCTTTCTTGGCTTACTTCCCCCTGTTGGTTAATGAGCTGCAGAATTTTCAATTGTCGTAAAGTCTGAGACAAATTATCTATCATCTTAAAAAGTAGCGAACCCTCGAATCCTCCATGCTAGAAAATGATTTCTTACCTTTACAATTAATATCTATCTAGGGTGTTTTTGACATGTATCGAACACGATGTATTTAATTATAAGTGGTCTATAGGAGATGTGAAAATTTCACGTACGTAGGTTATCTATTTTAATAGCTATTAGTTAACAATCGAATTTTTTAGAGATCAAAAGACCAATCTTGAAATGATTAACTAAGGAGTCGATTGAAAACAATATATAACAGCTCTTGATTACTTGTAAAGAATGATTGTTTGCTCTATCTGAATCTGTCAAAACAAAACCCTCCAGCAACATCTACATTTTAGCAAAATTCGAGATATCTCGGACGATTGAGATTGTTACATTTGACTGTTGTCATCTGGTTATAATACGCTATCTCTACCAAAGTAGCTTTCTAACACTAATCCTAATCGAAATGAATCTAGCGAAACTGAGATTTGACCCTACCCAAATAGAATACTGGGCTGATAGGTACGACTACCCCATTGATGATATTGTCTCCAATCTAAAAATATCTATTCAAGAACAAAAATTTCTGACCAAAACAGATCTGTTGACACTGGCACAATGGAAATCACCACGAAGCACTCACCATATTAATAAAAACCAAGAATCATATATTGAAGCTATTACCCACTTTGCCTTGTCTACCTCAAACAAACGTGCCAGAATACAAAGCCTAACCATTTTAGATGGCGTTGGTTGGCCAATGGCTTCATGTATTCTTCACTTCTATCATCATCAACCTTATCCTATTCTAGATTTTCGTGCCTTATGGTCTATATCAATTGATATACCAAGCCAATACAGCTTTGATTTTTGGATTGATTATGTACAGTACTGTAGACAATTAGCTAAAAGTAATCAGATTAGTATGAGAAAATTAGATTGTGCCTTGTGGCAGTATTCCAAGGAAAACCAGTCAACCTGACTTTCTTCTTTATTCTAATTGAAATAGAATCTATTTTTGCATAGGAAACTTAATTGGCACATAAGTTAAACCAAAGAAGCTAAGAATGACTGTCCAAATTCAAACGATTTCATCACTTCCAAACCTACCTTCAATTTATGCTATTTATGCTAAGAATTCAAAAGTACCAGTTTATATTGGTCAAACGACCAAACTAAAAAATCGAATAACCCAACACTTAGTTCGCAGAGATTCTAGTATTGTTACTGGAGCAAGTGGTTATTCCTTAGATCCTGATTATGTAAAAAGGATTACATGGTGGGAACATCACTTGTTGGCCTCACCAAGTATATTAACTGCTGCAGAATTGATTGCATTTGACATGCTTGATCCAATTATTCGAAGTCAGGGAAACAAAAAGCAAGCTGATGAGATGTTGAAGAATAAAGATTTTGTGAATGAAATGCGTCAACTCTTTAAAGGCGAACCTTCTGGTGAGTTTACGATTATAGATCTAGCTCAAGCATTACAGAGAATCGTAGAATTAGAGGATCGAATAAGACAATTGGAAGAAAAATTAAAATGAAAGTCTGCTTAATTGGATGTTCTAAAAAAAAATTAGCCGGTAATCATTTGGCTCGGAATTTGTATCAAGGATCTTTATTTCAAAAAAGCTTAGTAATTGCTGAAAGATCAGACTTCAATGCAATTTACATCCTGAGTGCTAAGTATGGCTTGTTAGAACTAGATAGATATGTTGATGCCTACGAAGATGACTTAACTGTTAAAAATAAAGCTGCAAGGTTATCTTGGTCAGAATCAGTAAGAAATAAACTTCCAACAGGAGAATATTATTATTTTTGTGGCAAAAAGTATTGGGAATTTTTGCCAGCAGGAACGACAATGTTCAAGGGCAAAGGGATTGGTGAAATATTGAGTCACTTAAATCAAAAGTTAGCTAATATATGAAAATATAAACTGACTTAAATCACACAAGCTATTTGCCATGTATCACGACCGGTTAATTTACCTATCCATTTCCGATCTACCTACTTCTATCACCGCTTGACAGGTTTCTGATTGTCTGAAAAATATTGGCTTCAGTGGCCCAGTTCAGTTCTATATCATCGGCTGAGGTCGAACCAATTGGAGTTAATTTTTGTTGGCTATACATCTTCAGAATTTGAACTGCAGATGATTGACGAATTCTCTCGTTATCACTCTCTAAGCTAGCTTCTAAAATATCGACCGCTCGGAAGACTAATGACCGCAACCGTTCCTGATTGGCTGACCACAAGGCTTGACGCTCAGCGTTCAATCGAGCCATAAAACCCGAATCGTGGTTACGCCATTTAGTTACCGTTTGACGAGCTATCTCTAAATCCTCAGCCACTTTTTTGTCAGTTTTACCTAACAGTAACAGATGAATGGCTCGTTCTTGAGTGATGGATAAAGTGTCACTTTTTGTCATTTCTTGTCACCTAGATGTAAGAGTTGGCCCCACCGTATTCAATGTAATTATAACAAAGATTGATAATCAGGCCAATCAGTTTTCTTTCAATGAGTCTCTGTATTTTTTGGATGAAATTGCACCTTTAGCTCGTCTTTCGTTCATTTTTTTGGGGTCCCGTTTTATTTGTTGATAGTACTTTTTATCTTGAGTTTTGCGTTGACACTTTAGGCTACAGTATTTGTGCCGTCTACTCGTTGGTTCAAATATTTCGTCGCAGCTGGAACAACGTCGCAACGCGAATGCTGAATCTGAGGTAATGTAGTTAAACAGCTGAAAATAGGCTAAAGCCAGCAAGTCCCTATGGTTTTTTGTCGAACAATACCTGATTTTTCCGTTGTGTTTATTCATTTTTAAGGTAAGGTCAATCCGAGATAGGTGGTGATTTATTACATCTAATCTACCTTGATGTGATTCCCCCCAACTAGACCCAGAACCTTTTTTTCTAATCAAGTTACTTAATTCGGTGTTGATGTTTTTAAGATAGATTTCTGGGTCTAACAAATCCTCTTTTAAACCAAAGTAGTTAAAATTATCGACGAAGTCGAATAAATGATCCATCAACTCATCGATTGTAAAAATAACCACCGTCTTATTATCTATATCAAACCATTGACCCCCAATGCAATCGAAGCGCCACTTTAACATGAAATCAACTACTTTTTCTCTGTTATAATCTGGAATCCCCTCAGAGCTTATTTCCACTAGATCATAAAATTTTTGGTAAAAAGTTTCCCATTCATCCACATGAGGCAGGTCGAGAGTGATTGGTAGCTCAACTACCTCTACAGAGGCTATTTCGTGGGTAAATACTGGTGCGCAAAATCCAAACTTTGCGCTTTCTATCTCATCAGAATTCCCATAATAGATTGTTCCGATCTTTTTATCCCATTTTACCCCCTTACAATCTATTACCCACCAAGATCTATCTGGGTCCCCCTTCAGTTTTACGAAATCTCGCCAAGGAATTTTTTGTAATTTCATTTTTTTTCGTCATACGATGGTAATACGTTTAGATTTTAGTCGAATGACCACCTATAATCAAGTCAAATCTTAAAAATGATGGAATTGATTTATGAATTCTAAAACTAGAACCAATCGACATACAGTCGGAAAAATCGCTCATCTTGCTGGTTGTAGCGAATATCACGTGCGACGCTTTGCTGATAGTGGACAATTGGAATCCGTCAAGGATTATAACGGTTGGAGAATTTTCCCCAATGCTGATCAAACTATTAAAACTTTGAGAAAATTATTAGCCTTGAATGCTGAGACCGAGGACTTTGAATTTTCTTCAGAATTAAAACCCAACCCAAATAAAACCAGATGATCATCAATTTAATTTTTTTATCTAACCATGACCCAATTAACTACATTCTGTCTATTACGCATAGGGAAAACTTATTAATCAACAAAGAGGTGAATAAATGTCAAGTCAATCACTAGAAACCTTAAAACAGTCCATAGATATAGTAGAACATATCAAATCCCACGAACCATTGGACAGTCGGGATGGGCAGCAGTTCACTGGCTTTCACCGGCACAATGATTCGAAAGGGATGCGTTGCTTGAGCGTCTCCCGACTCAAGCGAGTATTTAACTGTTTTCATTGCCAGATTGGTGGAAGTGTTCTCGATTATGAAATCGATCGTTTAGGGACTGATTTAAACGGTGCTATCCAATCACTTCGCCAGCAATATAATCTGGTTGATCCTAACATCACTGATCGACAACGTACTCATTGGGAAAAAGTGCAGAAAGAGAGGTCCCAATTACAATCCGTTTTACTAGAGGCTAGTGAGTTTTATCATAGTCAATTAGGTGGAGATTATCTGAATTATTGCCTAGGGCGTGGACTAACTGAACAGACTCTGAACACTCAACGGATCGGCTATGCTGCAGGTAAAAACAAATTATATGATCACCTATCTAGTCTGGGCTTCTCAGATCAAAACTTAGAAAAAAGTGGTCTATTTTTTCGAAATGATAATGGAGCATTAGCGGATCGGTATCATGAAAGTTTGGTTATTTTCTTTTGGCATCATGACCAAATAGTATTTTCTATTGGTCGTAGCTTTAACCCACAGGCTAAATCTAGGTATTCCAAACACTTACTCCATCAGAGTTATCCCTATGTCTCTAAGCTAATAAAAAATAAGCTGTTTGGAGTTGAAAAAATTAGTTCTGAAAAACCAATAATGGTTGCAGAGGGAATCATAGATGCTCTATTGGCCAAACAGGAATTGGAGAACTATACAGTAGTCTCATCAGCTAGTAACTTTTTCTCAAAGATGCAAGCCAAAGATTTTAGTCAGGTACTAATCAATAAAAAACCTCACCAAGTGATATTCATGGCTGACAATGAATCCAGTCAAGCTGGTTTGAAAGGCGCGCGTCGCTCTGTTGACATGATTTTACAAGCCATGCCAGAAGATGAACGAGAATCTTGGACTAAACATCTATATATAACCACCTTACCTTGCCCCCCTGAGTTGGATAAGGTGGATTTGGCCGATTATTTGCAACAAGGAAAATTGAAACAAGTTCAATACTTCCTAACTGCTGGCAAGACTATAGAACAATTGGAGCAGTATAGGAAAAATGATCCCAGCCGTTTTTTCAACCGCAGAAATGGTTTCACCAGCAAAAGGCTAGCCGATGAACTTCTGTTAGATGCTTACTTTTTCGTCAATTCTCGGGACCAACTTTGTCAATACAAGAATGGAGTCTACCGACCTAACCAAGCACAACTAGAACAGATCTGCCAGAGAAAATTAGGCGAGAGTAGCAACTTTAACCGGATCAGCGAGACCTGCAAATATCTGAAAATTCACTCACCAGATGAAGAAATTAAGTCGAATAATACTATGCTTAATCTAGCTAACTGTAGCTTGGATTTGATTAGTCGTGAATCACAAAAACACAGCCCAGATCGTCTGACCACCACGCAAATCCCGGTTTTCTATGATTCTTCAGCTGGGGCGAAAAAGGTTGATCAATTCATCCGGCAAATCGTACCCAGTGATTGTGTAGAACTGATTTATCAAATATTCGGTTATTGTCTACTGCCCAGTAATTTATTCGAGAAAAGCTTTATTTTCCTAGGTGCAGGCAGTAATGGGAAATCAACTCTAGTCAAGTTGTTGATTGCCTTCTTAGGACCGGAGAATGTCTCTAAAATTACCTTGCAGGATTTAGCTCATAACCGATTCCGGCCGGCCGAGTTATATAGACGAATGGCCAATATTAGTACTGACCTAGAGAAAAAAACGCCTAAATCAATGGCCATGTTTAAAGCCATCTCCACCGGAGATCCCATTACGGTGGAACGTAAATTTGGAGACCCCTTCTCTTTTGAACCCTATTGCAAGCAGATTTATTCTTGTAACCAATTACCCAACACCAGGGACCATAGTCATGGTTTTTATAGAAGATTACTAATCATTCCCTTTCCTAATAGATTTGAAGACGCTAAGCGTGATGAAGAATTAATAAATAAATTAACCACTGCAGATCAGCTGTCAGGTTTATTGAACCGGTCTTTGGATGGTTTGGATCAACTCAAGCAGCAGCGAGGGTTCCGCCAAACGACTTCAACTGCTCAGGCCTTGCTAGATTATCAATTGCAATCGGATAGTTGCTCTCAGTTTATACGGACTCATTGTCGCATACAAGAGGAATCTATGATAGAAAAGGACGTAATTTACCAAAAATATCAGCAATTTTGCCTGGAAAATGATCTAGAGGCCGAATCCAGACAGGTGCTAAATCGAACTATTGAGCAAATTTTTTCTCCATCGGTCCTTCAAAAACGACAAAAAACAGGTAATAGTAGTCTGCGAGTCTGGAGTAACTTGACCTTTAGTCAACCGAAATAAGACCAGAAAAGGACCAGAACCATTAACCATTTTTATAGGAATTACATCGTCTGAACCAGAAAACCGGCTTTTTTTCATCTAAAATCTAGATTCATTACCACTAGATCAGTACGAATCATCTTAGCTTGAATTCTAAATGTAGATTTTTTCTGGTTTTCTGGTTCTATTCAGCCATAGCTGACAGAAATCGGTATTTTTCCGGTCCCTTTTCTGGACCTCCATTGATTGCACCCCATGTTTAAAACAGAAAAAACGACTACAATCGATGACTGAAGATCAGAACCTAGCTACGACAGAAACTCCAGAAAACATATTAGCTGGAGACTCTGAACTAACTCAATTATGGGTAAACCAAAATGGCCAACCAAAAACAAGATTTCTATATTAAGCCAATCGGCGAAGCCGACTATCGTTGTCTGCCATTGTGGATAGCCCAAGATATCATCCTCAAAATACAGACCAATCTAATCAACAATGTTGATATTTTACCGACTGATGAATTAGAAATTTCTACCTCAACAAAGCCAATAGATGAAAAGGTTTCAGAAGCTGAAAACCCTTGAGTAGCTTGACTAAATGCTCTATAATCTGTAGTTAATTCTTCAATTAATTTACCCAACTTTAAATGAGGTTAGCAGTTATGCGAGGTGCTATTTATGCCCGATTTTCCGAAGGCGATGGCCGGGAGAAATCCACCACCATTGAAGCCCAAATTGAAATGTGTCGTCAGTTAGCTCAAGCTGATGGCGTAGTAATCGACCCCAGGCACATCTACATCGATCGTGGGATTTCAGGTGCTTCGGTTAAAAAAAGACCTGCCTTTATGCAAATGCTCGATAACATTAAGTCAGGCTTGTTCCCTGCATATCTGTATGCTAAAGACGACAAACGGCTATTTCGCAATGAGCAGGAGGCGGGCCACTACACCGAGTGGATTTTTGATAGCAAGACTATCATTCGGTTGTGCTTGAATGACACTGGCGATCCTCGTGATTCTTTGACCTCTTGGTTGCTAGGACGGCATATGCATTTGCATGCTGAATTTGAGCGTCGAGCCAAAGCTCAGGAAACCATGGAACATATGAAGCAGAATGCATTGAAAGGCTTCAATAACGGTGGGATGCCACCCTATGGTTATCAGAAACAGACAGTTCATTTTGCAGATGAGGTCGGTAATACCAAAACCAAATATAAGCTGGTACTGCAATCCAAAGAAGCACGAGCAGTACGTATTGCCTTTGATCTCTTTCAGCAAGGAAAGGGCTACAAGAGCATAGCTGATCATCTCAACCAAATGGGCTATCGATCCAAGAAAGGACGACTACTCAGTAAAGGCACTGTCGGTTACTGGTTTCAGAACCCCTACCCTTATGCCGGTTGCTATGTTTGGAACGTGCGCAAGAAGGGTAAGATTCAACCTGAAGAGGATTGGATCATTGTCGAAGACCAACATGAAAAGATTATCACTATGGAAGAAGCCAAAAACTGTCGGCAACAATATCACCAACGAATCGAAGACGGCACTCGCTATCGTCGGACTACTTACCCTCTGAGTGGGCTACTTTATTGTGATTTATGTGGCAATAAGTTTCAGCTGAAAGGCAGCCAGAAATACAACAACTTGTACTACATCTGTGGCTCTAATTATCGTCGTAAAGATGCTTGCCAGAACAAGCTCTATCTGAATCAACAACGGTTGGAAGATAGTGTGATGGAGGAAGTCAACGGCAAGATTATGCAGCAAGGATTCCTAGAATCCTATTTCCAGATAGCCCGTAAGGACTTAAACAAAAAGGCCAAAGATGCTCAAAGTCAGATCCGACGACTGAAGTCAGAGATTAAGCAGTTAGAAGATCGGATGAAGCAGATGCTAAGAGATATGGCTGAGACTAAGATTCCACGACAGATGGCCTTGCAGGTATTAGCCGAAGATCAATCCAGCAAAGAACAACTAGAGGCCGAATTGAAACACCATCAGAGCACCAGCAAATTTAGGATGCCAGATTTGAGGTTGATTCGACAGGAACTAGAGGAGTGGTTACAAGGAATAGAGAGCAAAAAAATAGCGCTGCATTCGCTTATCAGTCAGATAACTGTCTATACGAATGCAACGCTTGAAGTCACTTATAATGCAGGATATCTGACTAACCAGACTCGTGCATTGGACTATACCCCGTACGGGATTAATGCCTGTAAACATATTCCATTCAAGCAGAGAATTCGCACTATCTAGCAGTAATCTTGTTAGTCATTCAAGATTTAGTTGCTAATCAGATATAGTCTAAAAAGTCTCGTTTGGAATCTCTATTGGCTGGTGGATTTCCTGCCAAATCGATGTTAGTTATGCTGATGTAGGACTTAACACAAAACAGGCAGTAATCCAATAAGTTCCCTAAGATTACGAAAAGTTTATAGGAAGGGTAGAAGTATAATTACCCAATCTTAAGTTCCGAATAATTTACAACCTTACATCGCGAACTATTCTATAGCCCAGCACCCCCTTAATTTCTTACACTAACTTTAAAGCGAAACAGCTTAGTTAATCCGTAAATGATCCATCTGCACGTCTGCGATGCTGACTTAGAAAATGTCCGCAGTCAGGACACTTACTTTGAAAAAGACCATAATTCCAACTTAAAAAGATAAGATACAGTATTGTGTGAATAGTTCTTAAAATGTTCGTAATCGCTGATCGTGTACATACTTCACAGTCGCGACAACCCTTAGCCATAACATTCCCCTTATTTGATCATTAATGTATATCAATGTATATCAATGTATATCAATGATATACATTAATCAAGGTTTATTTACTTGTACTCGCTTTCCCAAGAATGGAATTCTATCTACTCAGCCGTGATGACTTTCGTTCCTCAAGAATAATCCTAACCTTGTTAGGATTGGGGATACCTTCGATTGTAACAACACCTGTTCCTCCACTAGCAATCGATACTTTTCCAACACCAAATATTCTCTGGAAAAAAGATTGGTCAATCCAGATATTCTCAATATTTTCGTGGTAAATCTCATTAGTGTGTTTCGAGAAAACCCCCTCTCGTTTTGACACTTTATTGCCTGTAATAGTTAAGGACGATCCGATGCACTTGAACCACCAAATGAATAGAATCGGCCAAAAAAAAGGAAAAAAGAAACAAACTGTGAACAAAATAGGGCGATTCTTGAACATCGAAGGGTTTGATTTATACAGAACCTCATCGTTTCTCTGTGGCTCACTTTGATTACGCACTGGTGGTTCGCTCTGGCTATGTATTGGTGGTGACTTGCCTTTGACTAACTTGACGTATAAAATAGCGGGAACGTTAATCGGCCAAATAGCTAAGATAAGTGTTTTTTTCAAAAGTAAGATAAGCGTAGCTTTCAAAATATTCCCTATAGCTAGATCTCACCGTAGTTTGGCAGGAAAATAATTTCTGATAAGATAGGCATATATAAAGAAATGACCAGCATTTCTTTGATTGGGAAATTGGAATTGCTGGTCATTAAAAACTCTTTAGAATCTGACAAGAGCATTTGCCTTATTTTGCATTTGATCCAGAGAAGAACGAACACAATGTCCATTTTACAAGATCTTTCCCTACAAGTTAATTCCAAGACTTCCCAAAACCTTTTGACTTCACAAGATTTAGTATCTTTATCTCAATTTCTCCAGATTTCAAAGTGGATCATAATTGCAGTATTGCCAAGTATAAGTAGTAATCGGATTATCCCAATATACAACATCGCCACATTCTTGTAAAGTGGGATTTGCTAAGGTTTTTGAGGATTACTTGCCTGTCCATGTTGATAATGTAAATACAGCGATTAACATCATCTGGCAATTATCCTATTTCCTCTCATTTCCCTTCGTACTCTATTAACCAGATCCAACTTCTTCATACAGGGCATTTGAGACACTTTCCTGGGCAACTAAAACAAGCATTCAAACCCAAACCAAAAATTGCTATATTGTTATAAAAAAATAGGGTAAATAAAGTTAAAGTTCTAGAATAAATTGTCGATATTATATAGTAGGGGTAATAGTTTAAACCCAAATTGATTCATTAACAATACGGTAAAATAATGACTTTAATTTTTACACTTCTGGAGGTCAGATTTCTAGTGTTTTAATCGTCTCATCCTCAATTTAATCTCATTTTGAAACTAACAACATAATCTGCTTGGATCTCTTAAATCATCATCCAAGTTACCCAACAAGGAAATTGCAAAATGAAACATGATTCTAATCTCCCTCTCTCTGCTCCCTCATCCCTAAACCGATCTCCAGATCTATCCTTTGTTCGACAGGAATTACAACACTTAGTCAGGTCTTTTCTTAACTCTCCTGACCAGAGATTTGGTGTTATCGCAGTTACTCCTGGTGGTGGTAAAACTTATTCAACTTCTAAAGTCTTAGTTGAAGTCTGTAATCAAAATCCTAACTTCATTGCCTTCTTAGCACAAAACACTAAAAATCGGATTAATGAAGAAGCAGAAAACATCAGAGACCAGTTTGACTTTCAACCTACCATTATTCACGGTAGAACAGATGATTTAAACTCACCTGGTTATTGTCAAAATTATCAAGAAGCTAAAAATATTGGCCCTTCTGGGCATTCCACTAAGGCACTCTTATGTCAATCTCTGTGCCAATTTAAGGAACAATGTGAAAACTTAGGTTACTTATCTCAATTTAATGATCATCAGGCAGGTGGATACTATCTTGCACCTTATGAATCAGCTATTTTATGGGCAACTCATCATGGAACTCCAGATTTGATTGTTTTTGATGAAAATCCAATGAGGCTATGTAACTTAAAGTTTGAATTCAATGCAGAAGATTTATTTAAGTTCAGACAAAAAATTGAACACTTAGTCAACTTTTCTGAGCATCAACATGATTTCTTATTCACTTTTCTATCTGCTATTGAGAGGTTAATTAGTACACATGGTAGATCAAAAGACACCTTTGATTATAAAAGAGGAATTGAGGTTAGGAATTCATTTTATTCTTGTATGCAGAAGAATTGTGGTGATAGTGGTCTGATTTCAATCTTTAACCCAGAACTTGAATGGGAAAATGAAATTTTAGCCCTCAGAAATAAATGGAGACTAGAATTAGAAACTTGCATTGAAAACAGTGCCAGAATAACTAACACCAATCATCTTCTGTCAACTACTATTTTGGATGTCTTTAACTGTTTAACTTATTCACCATCTCATTTAGAAATTACACTGAAGAAAAAATCAAATCAGTGTTCATTGCAAATTAATAAATTTAGAGATGTAATTCAGGAAATTCCAGAACAGACTAAAGTGTTAATTCTGGATGCATATGCTGACAAAGATACTTATCAGCATCTACTTAATACAGATGAGATTCATTATTTTAAGTATCCAATTGGTGATTATTTAGAGACAGTTCAAATTCCAAAGAACACATCTCAAACTAAAATGATTAAATTGGAAGATGAAGATTTGGAGAATCTATTGAGTTGGTTCTTTACCGATTTTAAGCACCAATCTTTGTTGATTTACTCTCACAAGGATGAAATTGAACCCTATCCTGATCAAACAGGTAGGTTGAAAAATTTGGTGGAGAAAATCAAACCTGAAAATCTGGAAATTGAATATAGTTACTTCCATGCAAATAGAGGAACTAATGACTATACAAGTTTGGAATCGGTGATGATATTTGGTCAAGCCTGTCCAAATCCAAATGAATTAATTTCTGAATTGAATGCTAAATACAATGACTATATCAGTAATGACAGATTGAAAAATGGTCAATACCAAGATGACAGGTTCTATAGAGGATTAGTGGAAAAACAACACCATGAAATCCTTCAATGTATACATCGAATTAGACCAATTAATAGTCCTAAAACTGCTTATCTCTTTTATTCAGATTCAATTGAAATTGAAGGATTAGAGATAGACAAAGTCATTAATTATCAACAACTGGCTAAAAACCTAATTACACCAGAGAGGATGAAGGAGTTTGAGGTTTACTCTAGTTTAGTTGAAAGTGTAGTTGATGAAATTGGATTTTATGCGGTTAAATTTCAATCAGATCTGGTATTAATGAAGGTTTTAATTAAGAATCAGGAACTAATTGAAGATATGAAATGGTTAATTAGTTCATCTCAATATGGAAAATCATTCTCTAGAAATAATGGCAAAAGAATTAGAGGTCATTTAGCAGAAATTATTTCTAATCTAAAGTTATTTGAATCTAAGTTAAAGATTTACCAGCAAGGGGTCTATTCTAAAACTGTTAAAACTCTTGGTTTAGAATCAAATAAAGTTTATAGATTAGAACTGACAACTGGTGAAATTTACTAACCAGTTATCAGGAAAAATGAAAAGGTGTGGAAGTGTTTTCACACCTTTCTTATATATAATTATTATATAAGGATGCCGTGAAAACACTCCTTTTATACAAAAAGGAAATGAAGTAACTTTTTCCTTAAGCTCAAGAAAACAGATTAAAGTTGTTAGTTCTGAAAGATTGTATTTCCCATAATGAAAACTTAAAGTAATGACTCTTTAGCGATTTCACACCTTTCTTATATATAACTACTATATAAGGATGATGTGAAAACACTGACTTATTGAATGGTAGAAAGTTAATAACGCCAAATCATCTTCAGTTTAGGTTGAAATCCAATTAAGACAGTCGAATATATAGGATCTTTAATTTTTTCATAATCTATCCACTGCCAAACCCATATTAGTCCTGCAGTTGCCAGGAATAATATAGACCAGGCAGGAAATCTTACCGTCTGGATATTTAATTGAAGAAAGCTAGAGATGTTGGCTAATGAATCTGATTTAGAACTATATTTCTCGTTGGATTGGGAAGAAAAACAATTCAAATCGATTCTCAAGAGAAAGAAGAAGAATGATTTAGATATGCCAGAGTTGAAAAAGATCATCGAAGATATGCAAATAATGAGTTACTGGCTTGATCCTGAAGATGAGAACGATTGTGTTGTATGGGTAGATAAAATGAACACACAAGCCTGTATTAACGATATAACTTCCTGCATATGGAATGATGGTCATAACAGATGTAACCTTGAATTGGAGAAGGTATGAACCAACTAACGACAACAACAAATAACTTTACACTAGAAGAAACTTTAATGGAGAAAGTGTTTGAAGCATCTGGTTATCAATTCACCATCGTTACTCCAAACGGTGGTGAACCTCATTTCATTGCTAAAGAAGTATCTGAAGCATTGGGATACTCTAAATCTTATTCTCTAGCATAATACTTTCGTGATAAATTAATAGTTACTAAAGAGAATGGCTTACTGACCATTAAAAATGTAGTCAGTGAGTTATATCAACGTGCTAGAAGTTTAGCGTTATTACCATCAAGTTCATTACAGGAATATTTGTTAAGACATGCAACTAGACCTAAAGCAAAAGAGTTAGGCAATATACTTTATAAGGTATTAGCAAGTGGTAATCCTATATTTAATGAGGAAGTGTTAGACGATTGGGGTACTTCTATTGAGGAATTACAAAAGACTTGTCCTCAATTATTTGATGCTAGTAAGAGAGTCAATGGTTTCATCTTTGGTTTGGCGGGTAATCGTGAGTTGGCTAATGAGTCAAAGTCTTGGATTTCATTTCTCCTCTCATTGGCGATAAAATCAGTCCAAATTCAATTCTCAACCGAAACAATATTCTAGAGATTTACTCTATTTTGCTGTTCTTCATAGACCTACAAACTTCAAGGCTATAATTGACACCATGCTAGTATCAAAATAGACTGAAAATCGAATAATAGACTTCAAATGTTAAAACCGCGGTCTAGCCAGGTGTCTCAGATCGAATCCTCTATGTTTAATTACTGTAATTGAAGTAATATCGCCAAACGTTTTCAGAATTCAGTGTTCTACCATAGACACACAAAAACAACCTGATGTTAAAAAGCTATTTGATTAAGTAAAAGTAAGCTCATTCAGAATCCTTTACTTGGTAAAAGAGATAGAAATAATTAGTCCCAATTCAATTTGCCGAAAAGAAAGATCCAGCCATTTTCCTTATTCCCATGTCATTCTATAAATTTTTAAGATTCTCAATCCCATACTAACACCACAATAAAATTAGGAGATACTGATGATAGTTGCCATTTATGCTCGTTTTTCTTCGCTGGCTGATCTAGAGAAAACTTCATCCATTGAAGCACAAATCCAAATGTGCAAACAAAAAGCAGTAGAAGATGGTTGGGTAGTTGATGAAAACCACATCTATATTGACCGTGCTGTTTCTGGTTCTACTATTAACCGACCTGCCTTTCAACAGATGCTGAATGCCATTGAATCCAATTACTTTCCCAATATCCTGATAACCAAAGATACTTCCAGATTGTTTAGAAATGAAAGAGAAGCAGGATATCATGAGTCTTGGATTTGGTCGCAAGGTGTTGAAATTCATTATGTGATTGGACAAAGTGGCAATCCTAATCTAGATGATAATGTTTGGTTTAGTGGTCGTATTGGTCATTTGGTGGCAGAATTTTATCGGAGAAAAACGGCTAAGGTTACATTTGCTCATCAAGAAATGAATGCCAAAGCAGGATATTCTAATGGTGGTTCAGCTCCTTTTGGTTATTTGAGGAAAGAAGTCTTTGTGGCTGATGAATCTGGAATAGAAAAACGAAAAGTAGTTTATAGATTGGATCCAGAAACTGCTCCTGCTATTAAGATGGCTTTTGAACTCTATTTAGCAGGTCGAGGTGGTAAACATATTGCTGATGTTTTAACCAGTCATGGATTCCGAAGTAGAAATGACAAACCAATCTCCAAATCCAGCATTCTGAATTGGTTGAGAGTGCCTTTTGTTTATGCTGGTTGTAGAGTTTGGAATGTTTCACACTGGCAGAAGAATGATGCAGGCAAGAAAGTCAATCGCATTTTCCATCCCAGAGAGGAGTGGGTCATCATTCCAGATTCTCATCCTGCCATTATCAAGATGGAAGATGCCGAACAAGCCTATCAGAATATGCAAAAGAATAATCCTAACAATCATCGAAGAAGAATGGGGCAAAGAGCAAAATATCTTCTCGCAGGATTAGCTAATTGTGATCATTGTGGGCATAACCTACAGATGAAATATAACAGGAGAAATGGAGAAGCATATTACTGTTGTGGCTATCGAAGATTATCCCAGGCTAATTGTGATAATCGAAGGCACTACAACCAAGATTTAATTGAGGATACAGTAATGGGAATGATGGATGAGTTTTTACTGCAAGAAGGATACATCGAGGATCAATTACAACATCAATTGGAACAGGTTGAGAAACAAAGAGCAGAATCCAAAGTAGAGATCGAGCAATTAACAGCCGAGAAGAAAGAGATTGAAAGCAGAATTGATACTAGCTTGGAATTATTAGTAGATGGACGAGTACCCAAAGAAAGAGTCATCATCAAAATGCAAGAAGATGAACAGAGATTGAGAGATTTACAGGACAAGATTATCAAGGTGGAAGAAATTAAAGCACCGACAGCAGAGGATCTAGAGGTATTCAGGAATCAGTTGAGAATACAGGTAGAAGGGGAACTTGATATAGATATAAAGAAGTCCGTCTTGAACAGCCTAATTAAAAAATTAAAGGTGGATCAAAACGGACTTCTGGAGATCGACTTTTGTGTCGCTCTCGGTAATACCCCGTACGGGATTTGAACCCGTGTCGCCAGCGTGAAAGGCTGGTGTCCTGGACCAGGCTAGACGAACGGGGCCTACAACGTGAGCCGCACAGGGATCGAACCTGTGACCCTCTGATTAAAAGTCAGATGCTCTACCAACTGAGCTAGCGGCTCCCAAGACCGTACAATGATACTAAAAACAACCCCAGATGTCAACCTAAAAACTATCGTCAATAGTCAATGTTTGTCGGCGTTTGGGACCGACAGAGATAACTGAAACCGGCACCTTTAGAAATTTAGAAATATAGTCAATATAGTCCTGTGCAGCTGAGGGAAGGTCGTCGTACTTTTGTGCTTCAGACGTTTGTTGTTTCCATCCAGGCAAGGTTTCGTAAACCGGAACACATTCGTCTAAGATACTTAGACTACTTGGAAATGACGATAATAACTTTCCGTTTCTTTCGTAGCCAATGCAAACCTGAATTTCAGCTAGACTATCCAGAACATCTATCTTGGTCAAAACTAAGTCAGTGAATCCATTAAGATTGGTAGCATATCGAAGAGCAAACAAGTCTTGCCAGCCACAGCGGCGGGGCCGACCTGTCGTGGCACCAAACTCAGCACCAATCTGGCGGATTTCTTCGCCAACTTCTGTTTCCATTTCGGTCGGAAACGGACCTCCACCTACTCGTGTGACGTAAGCCTTAGCAACACCAAGAACTCGATCAATGGAACGGGGGGGTAGACCTAAACCTGTACAAACACCACCAACAGTCGTATTAGAAGACGTCACATAAGGATAGGTGCCAAAATCGACGTCTAGTAAGGTACCTTGCGCTCCTTCTAGCAACAGGCGTTTACCGGAAACTAATGCTTGGTGCAAAAACTCTGGTGTTTCAATCACATGTGGTCGAAGTCGATCGGCATATTCACCATAGGTAGATAGAATCTCATCTACCGATAAGTCGTCATCAACTTGAGACAAGACATGGCTTTTCGCATCAAGATTGTGCTCTATCTTTTTCTGGAATAAATCGAATTCAAGCAGGTCAGCCACCCTAATGCCTGCTAAGCGATTCATCTTGTCGGTATATGAAGGGCCAATCCCACGCAAGGTAGTGCCAATTTTCCCACTACCGGACGTTTCCTGCCAGCGCTCCACTGATCGGTGATAAGGAAATATCAAGTGGGCTCTGGAACTAACCAACAAGTTATCAGAATTTACGTTGATCCCGCGTTGTTGGAGTAAATCAATCTCTTCAAATAATTCCTCTAGAGCAATCACGACTCCATTACCAATAACACACTGTGTATTTCCACGCAGTATGCCAGACGGAATCAGGTGAAGAACAAAGGTCTCCTCACCGATAACAATGGTGTGCCCAGCGTTACCACCACCTTGATAGCGAGCAACCACGTCAGCGTCTTCAGCCAACCAGTCGGTAATTTTCCCTTTACCTTCGTCTCCCCATTGGGCACCGAGTACAACTGTTGTATTTGACATCGATCCGTGTTACCGCTTGGAGAACTGAAATCTGCCCCTTGCGCCTTTACGTCCATATTTCTTCCGCTCAACCATCCGCGCATCTCGGGTCAAGAACCCAGCCTTTTTCAGCGGAGGCCTCAAAGATTCATCTACCTTGATTAGAGCACGTGACAATCCGTGTAGAATGGCTCCAGCTTGTCCTGAAATCCCACCACCTTTCACATTAACAAAGACATCATACTGCCCGGAATTTTCCAAATGTTCGATAGGTTGCTTAGAAACCATAACTAAATCATCTCTATCAAAATACTCTTCAATAGATTTTTTATTGACTACAAATTGGCCAGAACCATTAGGTAGAATTCTCACCCTCGCGACAGATGTTTTTCTCCGACCGGTTCCCCAGAATTGTTCTAACATACTAACTCCTATGCTAAGCTTATAGCTTCGGGTTCTTGTGCTTTGTGTGGGTGATTAGGTCCAGTGTAAATTTTGAGACCACGTAGTAGCTTTCGGCCAAGTCTATTCTTGGGCAACATCCCTTTAACTGCTTTGCGCAATACTACTTCTGGGTCTCGTTCCATCTGTTCGTTGAACGTTCGGTATTTGTCTCCACCAGGATATCCACTATGGCGAAAATAAAATTTCTGTTCGGCTTTATTACCAGTAATCTGGACATTTTCAGCATTAACAACTGCTACACGAAACCCACCATCAGCGTGAGGTGTAAAGGTCGGCTTGTGCTTTCCTCTCAACACTTTGGCAATTTCGGTCGCTAGCCGACCGAGTGTTTTTCCATCGGCGTCAAATAAGTACCATTTGATTTCTTTTTGACTTCCTGTTGGGAAGTAAGTTCGATTTCCACGCATGACTCTCTCAACCTACAATTCTTTTTGAGCTGGACAACAGCCGCTGATCTTACCATTAATGAGCTCGGCTGTCAAGTCAATTCAATCACCAAACTACAAACGCTCATAGAAATCTGCTGCATTTTTAACCCCTAGCCCATTTTCCATTCTGAGCAGTTGTTTCTGTCGATCTGTTAATAAATCTAACCATTCTGTCTTAAATTGGTGATGTGGGTCACACTGAAACCGCATCCAACTACCGTTTCGGTAATGCCCAAACAAAGCATGTCGCACTTCATTGCTAGTATTGGCTCCCCCACCGTGCCAACACTGCCCATTGAAAATCAGAACACTACCTAATGGTGCCACCGCCGTTTGGATGTTTCTGACCTCAACACCTTTTGGTATTTGAGCATAACCGCTCTTGTGTGAGCCAGGAACAATTCGCGTAGCACCAATTTCCGGTGTGAACTCATCTAGCATCCAAACGGTATTCATCATTACGGGGAATTCAGCGTTTTTTTTAATAAGTGGTTGAGGAATATCTCCATGTAGATGTTGTTCGGTATCACCTGGACGAACGATTCGGGCATTCAGGCTACCTAAAATAATATTTTCACCCATGAAATGTTCGATTAGAGGCAAGACCTTTGGGTGGTCAATAGTCTTAAAAAAGACAGGATCGTATGTGGGCAAGTTAGCAACATGACGTGCAGTTCCCAAATGCTGGTGGTCAGTACCAATCTCTTGGTCTAATTCAGCTAAGACCTTTTTGATTCTTTTCGCTTCATCGGGGGTTAAAACTTCGTTCAATACAGTATATCCATATACATCGATTTCAAATTTCTCTTGTTTGAATGGCTCATGTTGCGATTCGAGCATCATAGACTCCTATAAGAAATGATAGTGATCAAGTTCGACTCATATTGATGTGATACGTTTCGAAACTGATGAAAGGCGGGGGTTAATACTGATTTAGTGTTCTTTATGAGTTATATCCTCCACTGAAACACTATCGAGGGCCGACTTCTTGACAGCCCCAATTTGAACTATACGAACTTTCGCTGGTAAAGGCTTAGTGGTTAGAGGTATAGCTGTATCTTCTTCTAAAAACGCTAACTTAAGTAAGAACACAGAAACAACCACGTAGAAAATTATCGTGGCATAGTTAACCAGTCTAGGCGGTGGGCTCAGTTGAAACCTGCTAAGCAACCAATTGAATGGGTTTACGAAGGAGGCTAATCTCTGCCCATGGTGGACCTGCCGGATTTTTGATTGAGTATCAGCCAACAAATCTGTGGGAGGTGAAAGCGCCGATAAATCATCCAAGATGAGAGAAACATGCCACATCTGTTCGTATTCTCGTTGGCAATCCTTACAATCTAGCAAATGTTGCTTCAATAATGTTTTTTCAGGTTCCATAAGATCAGCGCTAATATGGACGCCGATTTCTCTTTGTACTCTTTGACAACTAATTGGATCTTTTGGGTTCATAACCGCCTGCCCAATAAATTCTTTAGGTTACTAATGGCAGTATTTAATCGCGAAGCAACCGTGCCCTCAGAACAACCTAAAACTTCTGCAATTTCTCTGTATTTCAGATGCTGCATGTAAAATAGCGTCACAACAGCTTTTTGCTTGGTAGGCAGGCTGCCGATTGCTAACTGAATAATCTGCTCTTTTTCGGTTTTAAGCAAATGCTGATCAGGTTGAGTTGGACCGGTCGTCGATCGTTGTATATTTTTTGTATCTTCGGTATATGAGTACATAGTACGTTTGCGAGAATCCGACTTGCGCAAATGTTGCTGGCAGGTGTTAATAGCAATACGATAAAGCCATGTTTTGAAGGTAGATTGAAATTTGAATCCACGGATCGACTTAAAACTTTCCAAAAATGTTTCTTGTGTTGCATCCTGGGCATCATTAGTATTACCTAACATTCGATAAGCCAGATTATAAACCATACCATGATAACGTTCTACTAATGAGTTAAATGACTCTACGTCTCCACCAACAGTCTGTCGAATTAACTGCCGGTCACTAACATCTGAAAACTTACTCATGTTAGTAGATATTTGAAGGCAATTTCTTCATCTGATTTTTGCGTGCCGATCAACTATTTAATTAGGATCATGCGCTGGAATTTTTTTTCATTCGAAACCGATGAAGTTAGCGCCGAACGACCTGATTCGAACGAAGCAAAATAGATACCGCTTGCCACATCATCGCCAAATTCATTCTTCCCATCCCAATAAGCGGCTCTTTGTTTGGTTGTATAGTCCCCATTCGGTAGTTGCCCCAGAGATAATAATCGGATGCGTTGACCAGATATGTTATAAATACCGATATCGACGCTCTGAGGTTGAATTAGACGGAAAGGTATCCAGGTCTCCGGGTTGAAAGGATTGGGGTAATTGGCGAGAATTTCTTTCTGTCTGGTATTTTTCCTTATCAGGTTACTCAGTAATTGGAGGGCGTATTGAACCTGAGGAGTTTTCACTACCGATAGTTGCTTGACAGCTATTTCCATTTGGGAAATAGCTGAATGATCTAAGTTGTAGTCTATTGATGCTTCGTGGTGAGTAATACTCGGGGCAGCATTTGTACCTTGACCAAAGTGGTTGGCTACCAGCACTAAGTCAAATATATCAACATTCCCGTCATCATTGACGTCACCTTGTTTGGCATTTAATAGGCCAAAGTTACTAGCAACCAAAACTAAGTCAAAAATATTTACTTGTCCATCTCTATTGACATCCCAGGGCTCAGCAGCAACAGCTAAAAAATCAGACAAAGAAATCACACATCGAAATCCGATTTCATCATGGCGAAAGGTAACAGGCAAAGACGAACGTTTAGCACTTCTAGCTTTGGCTCCATCATCACGCCATGAACCACCTCTCAGTACCTTGAAGTTACCAGTTGCCGGTTGTTCTGGTCCTTTTGGGTTGTTCAAAGGGCTTTTGCTATAGTAATCTTCTGCGTACCAGTCAGCAACCCATTCGAAAACATTACCGGCTAAATCATGTACACCAAAGGGACTAGACCCTGTTGAAAAACTACCTACCGGTGCGGTTTCCTGTTCAAAACCATCAGTTGCTCCTTCAACATTAGCATGATGAATTTCCTGATTGATTAACTGATCTAAGACGTTACCCCAAGGAAATTCAAGACTCTTTCCTCCACGAGCAGATACCTCCCACTCAGCTTCTGTTGGTAACCGTTTACCTGCCCATTTAGAGTAGGCAAACGCATCTTCCCAAGAAACACCTACAACCGGCTGGTTGGGTTGGTTTAATTTGTCGTTTGTCCAGTATTTTGGTTCTCGGTGTCCGGTAGCTTGCATAAAGTTCATGTACTGAGCGTTAGTAACCTCATACTTGTCGATATAAAAGGCTGGTAGCTCAACCGAATGGGCAGGGGTTTCATCTCGATCAGCTCGCTCAGATTCTGAACCAATTGTGTACGTACCCGCCGGAATAAAACACATGGTCGAAGAATCTTTCTGGAATTCAATCTCGCCTTCTGCTAACACACCTGCGTTAATGATAGAGATAGAAAATGAAAAACTAATCATGAAAGAAATGATAGTAGATTGTGAAAGCCAAAATAACGAAGTTTTTATCATCGAACTTAATTCTCCTTCGAGGGTTGAGTCTGATCTATCTAGCATGCCAAGGCCCGGCATAATCCCGGCCAAAAGGAAGGCTAAATGGTTCTTCAAAGGGTCTAAATGGTACCATGTTCGCAATTTCTCGGAGCTGATTCATCATGTCACCGGTCAATGGACCCGAATTAACGGCCGCTACGTTTTTCTCGACTTCTTCTATCGATCTAGCTCCCATCAGAGTAGTTGAAATATCTGGGTTAGAAATAACCCAACGTAATGCTAATTCAGGTAGAGAGATTTCGATTTCGTCTAAAAACTTGTATAAAGCTTGAAACTGCTGGCGACGAGGAGAACTCAGCCATCTGGCTCCAGTTTCGACTTCTTTGTAACGACGAGCTAAAGCTCCTTGTTGTAAGGGAGATCCAACAATAATTCCGACCTTCTGCCGTTTAGCGGCTGGCAAGACTTCAAACTCTGCTTCTCTCCACAATAGGCTGTAGTTAAAAGCTGTTAAAACGACGTCATAATTGCCCGTACTAATGATAGGTGGTAGTTGATAGGCACTTGTTCCTCCTAAGCCGGTGA
>JACLAC010021435.1_pt1 | contig 30478 bp, 25 predicted proteins | sample 8027881 | NCBI WGS metagenome assembly JACLAC01 (sample SAMN15725517, study PRJNA655200) | protist metagenome | isolation source: fluorescence activated cell sorting (FACS) single amplified genomes of... | place: Spain: Blaines Bay Microbial Observatory, Mediterranean Sea | collected 2016-01-19 | reverse complement strand
TCACAATAAATTCAAACCTGCTTCAAAAAACCTCTGAACCAGAGACATGAATATGCTGAGAACACTGTCTGTTGTCCTTGGAATTCTGTTGATCTTCGGATGTGCAGATGTCTCTCAAGAGAGTCAATTGCAGACTGGTTGTTCAGGGGGTTCTGAATCTACTCCAGAAAATGTATATGTCTCTCCCTCACCAACTTCTCCAACTCCTTCAGACACAACTGCTCCAACAGTTGCTGCTACTACACCGTTCAATGGTGCAACCAATTTCTCGGTATCAGGAGATGTCATCATCACGTTCAGTGAGTCGATGGATTCTTCTACCATCAACACTTCCAATATCACTCTTACAGACTCCAGTGGAAACAGTGTCAGTGGAACGGTCTCCTACAGCAACAGTATTGTGACCCTCAATCCTTCCGGTAATTTAGGGGTTTCTACAACCTACACAATTACAGTAAGAACAGGTGTCAAAGACAGTGCAGGGAATCCCCTTGCATCTAATTTCTCTACAAGTTTTTCCACCTCTTCTGCACTAGACACCACTGCCCCAACAATCTCCTCAACTTCCCCCTCTAGTGGTGCAACCGGTGCCTCTGTCTCTAGTGACATCACGATCACTTTTAGTGAGTCGATGGACTTCTCTACCATTAGTACTTCCAACATCACTCTTGCAGACTCCGGTGGAAACAGTGTCAGTGGAGTTGTGTCTTATAATAACAACGTTGCTACCTTCAATCCTTCCAGTGATCTGGGTTCTAATACAACTTATACGGTTACCGTCGGAACTGGAGTTAAAGATAGTGCTGGGAATGCTTTAGCATCTAGTTCGAATTGGAGTTTTACAACATCCTCAGCAGTTTCTGGATGGTCAGGTACAAAGCAATTGGTATCTACCTCTGCCGATTTTTCGCAGGGCATTACTACCGACCCTTCTGGAAATGTCTATGTAACGGGAATGACTACTGGTGGTCTGGACGGCAACTCCAATGCTGGGGGCAATGATCTCTTTGTGGTCAAATACAATAGCAGTGGTATCAAGCAGTGGACTCAGCAACTCGGGACTTCTGCTTATGATCGTGGGTGCGGTATTATCAGTGACTCCAGTGGCAATGTCTATGTGACTGGATACACTAAAGGTGATGGTCTCGATGGCAACATTAGTGCAGGGTCATCTGATCTCTTTGTAGTCAAGTACAACAGCAGTGGTATCAAGCAGTGGACAAAGCAACTTGGAAGTTCTCATATTGATTATGGGCAGGGAATTACCAGTGACTCCAGTGGTAATATCTATGTGACTGGATACACTTATGGGAGTCTGGATGGCAACACCAGTGCAGGGTCATCTGATCTCTTTGTAGTCAAGTACAACAGCAGTGGTATCAAACAGTGGACAAAGCAACTTGGAAGTTCTGGTAATGATTTTGGGTATAGTATCATCAGTGACCCTTCAGGCAGTCTATATGTGACCGGAGAAACTTATGGTGGTCTCGATGGCAACAACAATTCTGGATCACACGATCTCTTCGTGGTCAAGTACAACAGCAGTGGAGTCAAAAAATGGACTCAGCAACTCGGGACTTCTGCTATTGATCGTGGGAACGGTATCACCAGTGACTCTTCAGGAAATGTTTATGTAACTGGATACACTCAGGGTGGTCTCGATGGCAACACCAATGCTGGGTGGAGTGATCTCTTCGTGGTCAAGTACAACAGCAGTGGAGTCAAAAAATGGACTCAGCAACTCGGGACTTCTTCTTCGGAAGAAGGGACAGGTATCACCAGTGACTCTTCAGGCAATGTTTATGTGACTGGATACACTCAGGGTAGTCTCGATGGCAATACCAATGCTGGGAATGATGATCTCTTTGTAGTCAAGTACAACAGCAGTGGAGTCAAGCAGTGGACAAAGCAACTTGGAACTTCCGCGTATGATGGTGGGTTTGGCATCACCAGTGACTCTTCAGGAAATGTCTATGTGGCAGCACACTCAGGTGGTGGTCTCGATGGAAACACCAATACTGGGTCAATTTTTGTCGTCAAGTACGATACTGATGGTAATAAACAGTAATCTCACGTCTCAGTCTGCGAAATCAAATTTCCTAGTGAGGATTCATAAATTGAGACTTCACTATCTATTAGCAATTAATTTCATCCGACTTTCCTTGTCCAACTCCTAGACATCTAGGGATAGAACCTTCAATATACTCATTTACATACAAAAGATAAAATCCCTTCACATTCTCAATACAACTCATCCAAAGACTCCCTTATTTCCCCCCAAAACACCTCTCCAGAACCCTCAGATCCTTCACTGTGACCAGTTCTTACTAACCAGATAGTCATCCTTCAACTCTACTTCACTAATCCCTAAATACCCAATGAATTCAGTCTGATCATTCTAGTCAGTCATTAATGGTACAAGAGAGAGTCCAGAACCCCTTTAGTACCTTCTCTAGTCAGTCATTAATGGTACAAGAGAGAGTCCTGACTTCCTCTAGAACCTCTAAAGGTTCCAACACAAGAATCATCATTCTCAAGAGAAACAACAATTCTATACAATCTACAGATGCTGGTGGACTCCCGAAGGGAGGACACCAATTGACCGCAGGTCAATTGTTCTTGAGTCAAACTGGTTCACTAGAGAGTTTCACTTGAAAACCAGTGTCCTCCAGAATTTCCTGCTCGATCCTGAAGACCTCTTGAGGTTCATACCTCCTGAGGAGGACTGCTGCATCATGTTTAGGAAGAATCAAATCTGCTCCAACCTGCCTGCAGATGGACTTTAGAATCCCTGCTTCTGACTGCTGAAACAAATAGAACAGAATCGTCTTCTTGGGAAGAATCTGATGATCAGGAATCTCCAGAGTCCTCTTGAGTTCCTCCATCCATGCTGGATTCTGCTTTCTTACCGCTTGAGTCAACTCTGCTCCAAGTCTGCTGTATTCATTCCAGTATTCTTTTACAAACTCGTTCTCCAGAAACTGCTCGGCGGTCTGCCTGGAACCGAAGTTCTTCACTAGAGTTGATTCTTCATACTGAATTCCACCATTAAGAGCACTCCTAATCGGATAGGAACTTGTGGTTCTCTTGATTCCAAACCCGATTGCAGTGAATGCTTTCTTCACCTGATCAATCACCACTCCCAAAGAATCTGCAATGTCTCTTCGAATCCTTGTCTTCTCTGCAATGAATTCCTCAAGGTGCGGAAAGGAAGATGCCTGGGAAGAAACCAGTCTTTGATGTTCCTGATACAGAATCACCAGTGCTGCTGTGTTGACATCCAACACTGTACAGGTCTTCGGAAGAATCCTACGCAGGAGTTCCTTGGGACAATACTGCAGAGAAGAAATCCCTCTACCAAACAATCTTCCCAGAGGAGAAACCCAATAGTTTTGCCCCATCCATCCTTCATTCTCCATTGCACTGGTCAGCATCACTGCAAGATGCCAATCCGCATGCAGTTTCTCGTCATCACGGAACTTCTCTTCGCAGAACTCCTTCAACACTTCTGCATCAATCCGAATCCTTGAGGGAATCTCAACTCCATCACCAAAGTCAAAAGTCTGAGTCCAGTCAACACTGAATCCTTGATGCGCATGTTGTTGTTCAAGGTACTTCTGCTTGATCCAATTGCCTGCACGAACAATCTTCTCCTTTGGAACAAAGATCGCCTTGGTCTCTCCTGCTCTTCTTCCCACTGGAGGAAGATAGTGTGAATCAATCACAAACCCGTTGCTCTGCAGTACTCGCTGAATAGACTGCTGGTCTGAGGAACAAATCTGCCTCTGGAAATCTCTGCTGAATCGAACTGCATTCCAGATATCTTCATATCGAGAGTGTCTCTCTGACCAATTGACCGTGTTGATCATCATTTGAGTGATTCCATCAGTTATTTTTCTTTGTTTCTCTCTGCTCTTGTGGTGCATCGGTTGACTGAGGTCCATGTCGTCCCTGATCAGTTGCCTGAATTCATCGTTCCTCAGACTATCTGGTATCTGTTTCATCATTCTTCTTCTCTCCTCTTCTACTGAATAAATACTTCAGAAGTACTTAGTCAGTCTCAGTGCTCAACTCCCGAAGAGAATGAAAAGAAGAGGGTCTACAGATGAAAGAAATAGAAGAAGGAAAACTTAGTGATGCTGGTGCAAGATTGATTGCTCTTGCCGTCAAGAAGAAGGTCATCAACAAAGGGAGAGAAGTCAGATTAACTGATGACTTGGAATCCAAGATGGATCTACTTTCTCAACAGGTTGCTGCTCTTGCTGCACTGACTCTGGTAGGAATTTCTGTTGGAGGAGACGGACTGCTATCGAAGGGAGGAATTCTCTCAGGATTATTCACTGAAGATTTTCAAAAGGAGTTGGAATCAAACTTAACCACCAATACCTCCCCCACTAAATCTGTATCCAGAAATCCAATCTATAGGGATTCGGAGGAACCTGAGAACAATCTCACTCCCTTCATGGATTTCTGTGAGGAAAACACTGGTTCTCAGAGACATAAATAGTTACTGGTCAGTCTGATTGCCTCAGAATCAACATGCTTCTCTCTTCATCGGTTGATTCTGGGGTAATCATTCTGTTCATGCCTCATCTTTACTCTCGTTTTGTAGTTGGTTTCTGATCAATTCTCTATTCATTCTCTCCTGCTGTTTACTCTCCAGTCTTTCTTCTGCATGTTTATTAAAAGTGATTGCTGCTTCAATCGATCTGTCCAAATACTTAAAACAGTTTTCATTGAATTCAATCTCATTTCTAGAACCGGTTACCTCCCTAGAAATTGCTTCTTTATAGATCTCCCATGCACTGAAGAGAATCTTGTTTCTTTTGTCTGTATCCATGGTTTCTCCTGATTCTCAGATGTAATGATGCTCACCCTGCTTGCGTCAAATTCATTTAAACTAATCTAGTAACTACATTTGATAATTTATATTAATAATCAACTTTATTAGTACATTAGATCAGTGCATCTTAGATAGAAATCTATTATCTCTATTTCAATTTACTATGGGTAATTTGTCTCTCATTCTAATTGATAAAAAACTTGACAATTACCTTTTAATAAGATACATTAGTAATGTTGGGTTTGATAGAGTTTCTATAGGTCAGTAACTAACTCAACAGTACCCTCTCCCAATCACTTCTCTCTCTTCCAATCCACCCTCAGACTCCTAAAGTCCACACTGGGATACTCTACCTTTGAAATCTCCTGAAGTAGTTGCTCTGCATCATAGGGATTTCCACCATAATGTTTCATTGTGAATTCCTTCTCATGACCGACCAGAGTCTTGATCACATTCTCATCCACTCCTTTTCGATAGAGATTGTGAATCAGAGTATGACGAGTGCAATAGAGAACCTTGACCGTCTGCTTCCAGACACCCACTTCTTTCAAATACTTCTCATTGAAGAATCTTGAGACCTCTTTTCCATACTTGCCTCTGACCATCTTCAGTTCCCAGAAGAATCTCTCCTTCTTTTGATTCCTTAGTCTTTGAATGTAGTCAAGGATTCCCAGTTCAATCAGTTTCGGATGAACAGGAACTCTGCGAACACTGTTTCGGGTCTTCACTCTGGTTTCTTCTGTCTCCTGCACCTGAATCATCCAAACCCCATCATCAACCTGCTGAAAGTCATCCAGTCTGAGTTGAGTCATTTCGTTTGTTCTTAGACCAGAGAAGATGCCTAGTAAAAAGATCCAGTAGTATGCTTCTCGATTGGAGATGGGTTTCTTGGTAACTGAAGAGATGCCGTGGATGGTTGAGTTGAGATAGGTCTGGGGATTCAGGATTTTCTTTAGATCCTGATCATTGAAGTTTTCTCTCTCTAATCTCTTTTGCTTGGAGTCAAACTTCATCCCTCTAAAATTATTCTGCTCAAAATACCCATTCTTCTCACACCAGTTTCCAAAGGTAGTCAGGATAGAGATCTTCTTATTGATGTTCTTGACTCCTTGCCCTTCCACATCTTCCATCAACAATATTTCTTCTACTGATTTTTCTCTGAATCTGGGATTCTTGGTTCTGTGTAGTGGAAGTTTTGATTCGATTTGAATGTATTTTCTGATTTGCTCCTTGCTCACCTGATCACTGGATTCAACTTTTGAAACCTCAATAAAGTCTTCAATAATCCTTCTCTTCTCATAGATTGCTCCTGCTGCAGTCCCCTCCAGTTCCTTCCATCGGAAATACTCTTCTACAATCTCTCTGAAGGATTTCTCTGACTCATGTTCTTTCTGCACCCTCTGTATTAGTTTTGATTCTGATGCAACAAGAGGTTCTTCAACAGGACTCTGCTTCTCATCATAAAGATGCATTCCAACAACAGATTCTGCTTCCTTTTCAAAGTCTGAATCTGACCTGCCACTCTTCGAGATTAACTCCTGAATCCATTGCATTCTGAGATCATGAATCCGAATGAAGTTCCTCTTCAGTTTCTTATAATCCACTGAAGACTTGTTTGCCTCTATCTCCTTGCCTGCTAGAATTTCATCTAGAGTCTGATCAATCTTGGATTCATAGTTCTTTAAATCCTCTTCTAGTGTATGCTTTAGATTCTGTTGACGAGTTTGCTGAATTCCCTGACTACGAATTACTTCCTTCTGTGAAAATTCATTCGTTCCAAGATGAACATGGTTTGCGTGCAGAATGGACTTCCTGATTTCAATTCTGAGGATTTCCTTGATGTCTGCTATCGTCAGTGAACGCATACCTGACCTGATTTCTAGGAATAGGTTTTCAAGAGTACTGGATAGATTTTGACTGAGTCTTTTTGATTGTGAAGGAATACCAGACTGCAGAGAAATTCTGAATGATTTTTGTCCACCAACTTGCTGGACTAAATCATGGGGAATGTATGCACGAAAGAAAAAAGATTGCCCAGAGTTTGGGGTCTTCAGAATTCGTTTTGGAGGGGTCAAACGGGGCACTAGAACCTTTCGTAACCGTGCTTGCAGTTACTAAAACAGTTACTAGTTCCGTTGTAAGATGGGGTTTCCCGAAAATTTAAGGGATTTTGGTCAAATTAACTATGACCAAACTACTGAATTCAATGAGGAATTTATACTTGGATGGTGCGAGTGAAGGGACTCGAACCCCCACGCATTGCTGCACCAGATCCTAAATCTGGCGTGTCTACCAATTCCACCACACTCGCTTGCAAAAAATAATTTATGATACATGTCAAACCTTGTCCAGTGGTTTCGAATTCAGAGCGCTGATTGCCTTTTTCAATTATGGGAGATATTCTAAAAAAAATTAAAGAGATTATAACATGCAGAAAATTGCTCCTTCAGCACGGAGTCTGCAACGGGCAAAGGTGATGTGGGAGCAGTCCAATGATGATCTGCGAACTGCTCGAGATCTACAAAACTCCAACCCAGAACTAAGCTGCTTGCACAGCGTCCAAGCAGCGATTAATGCACTTAGTTCGCTGCTCGAGGCTCAAGGTTTTTTCCAACTGCCTACGTACTCTGCAGTAGAATTATTAGATCTCTGTGTCAAGCATAATGGCAATGAATTGGAATCTACTCGCTCAGCCTGCTACATACTGGATAGTTCTTTGGAACGAGACGTTTTCGGCAATACGCAACAGAAAAACATCCGCTTCACTCCCCCCTACGCAAAGACTTGCCAAGAGGCAACGCGACAGATTCATGAGGCGGTTCGACGCTATCTAAAAACACACCGGGATCTCTTTTTCAACCCATGAAAAAATCTGGTCAACGATAATCACCCCATTTTGGAACAAATTGAAGATCGCTTGAGAGAGCACTATCCTCCCACCAACAAATTCGTTTCGAATAGAGCCTCTGTTTTAATTCCACTAAACCTGCATCTAGGTGAACCATGCTTATTGTTGACCAGGCGATCAACAAGACTCCGGAGCTTTTCGGGGCACGTATCTTTCCCAGGAGGCAAAAGGGATCAGGAAGACAAATCAGATTATGATACTTCTGTCAGAGAGAGCCAAGAGGAGGTTGGGCTTGAACAAGAGCAGATTTATTTTGTGGGGAAACTTGAGCAGGTGCTTTCTCCACATGGGTGTTTAGTCTCGCCTTTCGTCGCAAGAATACCAAATCAGTTTGAGCCACGAATCAATGAGGCTGAAATAGAGAGTTGCTTCTGGGTCCCACTCTCATTCTTTTTAGATCCTGAACAGCATCAACTTCGACAACATCATAATAAGCGACCGTATCCTCATTTCACACATCACTTTCAATTCGAGGGCTACCACATCTGGGGTATGACAGTGCTGATGATCATTCGCTTGTTAGAACTGGGACTAGGACATCATTCAATTCTCCCGCCGCATCATCCCCGAGCCCCAGATTGGATTGTGGTAGCGCAGAATCATCGAGAGAATTCTTTCAATCCATCGGTTGCATAGCTTCTCGGAGAGCAGATTCCCAGATAGGATTGACTGGTACCGGCTTTGACGTTTGTGAATGCCTCTTCGAATCACTTGTTCGGTGACTCAATTGCACATAATCTTTCACCTGCAGAGCAGATTCCAAGAGTCGAAATTTTAAATTTGAATCTTGACGCATATATTTTCCATGTCCAAGGTGGCTTGGCAAAGTTTTTTGATCATGGCAAGATTATCGGTAATTTTTCAAAAAACTTGCGTCATCTTTTGATTTACTGACCTTATCAATGGAAATATCTACTCTTTCAGAGTTTCATTTCCTCAGAGTAGAATGGCTCTGGTTGCTCCCTCTTTGGGGATTAATATTACGGCTTCTTCCAAAAATCCACAGTTCCCAATTTGATTGGAATCAATCAATCTCCCCTCCTCTCCAACGCTTGTTCGTCGTATCTTCCCAAATCAGCCATCACCGAAAAAAGCAGGTTCAAGTTTGCTTTGCTCTAATCTGGGTTTTAGGGACTCTTGTCATGGCTGGACCAGCATGGGAACGCCTTCCTCAACCAATGATGGTTCGGGACCAAGCACGTGTAATCCTGCTAGACCTTTCCTATTCGATGCTGGCCAAAGATCTACAACCAAATAGATTGGAGAGGGCTCGATACAAAATCGAGGACCTTCTAAACCGATTTCAGGAAGGCCAAACTGCGATTGTTTTGTATGCAGGTGATGCACATACGCTAGTTCCATTGACTGAGGATGTTGAAACAATCCGCGCTTTATTACCCTCTCTTCATCCCAGGCTGATGCCTGTTCATGGAAGTCGACCAGATCTAGCCTTTGAAAAGGTGATTGAAATGCTAGATCAGGTTGATATCCAAAGCAGTCACTTAATTTGGATCACTGATGGGATCGATGGTCAGCAAATCAAGCCCCTTCAAAACATTTTGGCCTCACAGAGCCACAAGCTTACTATCCTCGCCGTCGGGACCCCCAGTGGAGCGCCTATCGTTTTAGAAAAAGGAAATTATCTTAAGGATACCAAAAATAACATTGTCATTCCCCAACTAGACATATCTCCATTGAAAGCAGTTGCTGAAAGCCTTAGTGGTCAGGTTTTGCCTGTGCAATATGATGAGAGTGACCTGGACCGATTAGTTGCGTTTGAAGAAAAGGAGCAGGGATTTCAAGAACAAGAGGAAGAATACACAACAAATCATTGGAGGGAAGAAGGCCCTTGGTTGTTTATTTTATTATTACCATTGGCAGCTATGATCTTCCGTAGAGGGTGGCTCTTTGTGATTGTGCTGACAAGTTGGCCTTCATTGAGTCATGCATGGGAATGGAGAGAACTTTTCATCAATGCAAATCAACGCGCTTACGAACTTTTAGAGGAAGGTCAGTCGGCTGAAGCAGCACAAACTTTTGATGACAACACATGGCGAGGAGTCGCTGCCTACAAGGCGCATAAGTATGAAGAAGCGCTGCAATATTGGTCAAAAGAAGAGAGTCCAATAACATCCTACAATCGTGGGAACGCACTGGCGCGGAGTGGAAAGCTGACTGAAGCACTTCAAGCCTATAATCAGGCTTTGGTAGCCAAACCAGATTGGGAGGATGCAAAATTTAATAGAGATCTGGTTGCAAAACTACTAAATGAACAACAAAACCAATTTCAGGAAAATAAGTCATCTGGAGAAAATCGAAATAAACCAGCAGAGGGCGAAGAAGGTTCTCCAGAACAACCTGATCAGTCTGCATCCTCAGGAGATCCAACTGAACAAAATCAGATGCCAGAAAACAATGATGCCGCGAATGGAGACTCAGCGCAAAACAATCAACAGTCTGCTGAACAAGCCCCAAAATCTGACGATAGCCAGGGATCAGAAGATTCTTCAGGGCAACCAAGTGAACAAAACTCTGATCAAAAAAATAAAGGTTCAGCTAGTGACAAAGAGACTAATAGTTCCGAGAATCTAGAGAAAGCCGGACAGAAAGAACCACAGAAAGATCTAGTGACACCCGAAGAAGGGAATGAGAAGGGAGAGCAGCAACAAATGCTTCAACAATGGCTACGAAAAGTTCCTGATGATCCCGGACAGCTACTTCGAAATAAGATGCGCTTGGAGAGTCTTCGTCGAAGACAGGCTTCGGAACTGAATCACGAAACAGATTTTTGGTAAAAATATGCGTTGGTTGCTTGGTTTATTCCTCCTGATGATGTTTAGCCATCAAACCTCATTTGCAGCCCTGCGTTCATGGGTCCAAGGGAATGTGTTTGTGCAAGGAGAAGCCTTTGAACTGATTGTTGAGGCTGAAGAAGATGGAGATTTACAGATCCCTGAAATGGATGGACTAAAAATCCTGAGTCGAAGCACTCAAAGCCAAACCTCCATCATCAATGGTAGTATTTCCAAAGCACATCGCTGGATTTTTAGCATTTTGCCAAACCAGGCTGGAGTCCTCAGAATTCCACCCTTTCAACTGGGGAATGAACAGACAGTGGAAATCCAGCTGGAGATCGCTGATCGCAAGAGTCACCAAATGGCTCTGCCAATTGAGATATCCTCACGAACCGAACCACAGAAAGTCTATCCCCAGCAGCAGCTGGTTTTGGAAATTCGCCTAGAACGAGGAATTCCAGTTGAAAACGAGAGCCTGACACCACCAGATCTACCCAATATCCCTGTCAAATTGCTGGATCAGCAAAATGAACAGCAAGTACGGAATGGCCGCCGGCTTAACGTCACCACTCTACGGTACGCGATCTTTCCCCAAGAAAGTGGGACTCTGGAAATCCCGGGCTTAACTTATCAAGGAGAAGCGATTCTAGCTTCCAAAGGACAAAGCCTATTTCAGGGTCTGAATCGGCATCTTGGAGCAAAAACCCAGCGAGTAGTATTGCAAACAACTTCTCAACAAGTTCGGGTTATCCCGGTCCCAAGGGATGCACAGGGATGGTGGCTGCCAGTTCAGGAAATGGTGCTTCAAGAGCAATGGGATCCAAACCCACCTGTCTTTCGTGTTGGGGATTCAGTTTCTCGGCAAGTTCGATTGCGAGCTACTGGGCTGCTTGGAGAACAACTACCAGAGTGGAGCATGAGCACGCCGAACGCACTCAAGATTTATTCTGATCCAGCGGAAGTGAAAACCAGCAATGACAAACACTGGGTAACCGGCGAACGATCCCAAAGTTTTGCATTGGTTCCAACAAAACCAGGGAAAATAAAGCTACCTGCTATCGAGATCAATTGGTGGAATTTACAAACCAACCAACCCAAAGTTGCACGACTACCAGAACGGACTATTGAAATTTTGCCTGCTGCCCTTGCACCAACCCAACTCCAACCCCTTGATACAACGGTGAGGACGTCCACAGCGGAGCGCTTAGCTACGGAAGAGATGAATTCCGATAGTTGGCTTTGGCAATCGATCAGTGCTGCTCTATTGGCGCTTTGGGCAGGAACAATAGGTCTCTGGTTCTGGACTTCAAAAACTCAATTTTCCAAGCCAAACAATGTACCTAAGGCCTCGCAGGAGGAATCACCAAGAGTTCGTCAAGCCTACCGGGATGCTTTGGATGCGCTTCGAAGTGGCGATGCTCTTCGCAGCAGAAGTGCGCTGATGATTTGGCTTCGCTCGTGGCATCCTTCGCCCAAAACTAGCTGGACTGATCTCTGCAGCGAATTTCCCGATGCTCAAGCCATTTTGAAAGACTTGGATCGTTACTGTTATGGCAAAGATTCTCGTCACTGGGATCCCTCAGGTTTGCTAAACTGGCTCTGCGAGATACCAGCAAACCCCAGAATAAAAAAACGACTCAGCACACCTGAATCTGAACGCCTTTGGTGGTGCAAGTCTGCATGAGCAGTGCGATATTGTTCAGTGGAATCGTTGGATTACTCGTTCTACAACGCTTTTGGGAACTCAAGCGGAGCCAGCAAAACATCAAACTTTTGCTGGAAAACGGTGGTGAGGAGTTTTTTCCAAGGCATTATCCAGTGATGGTTGCTCTGCATAGTGGCTGGATACTATCGATGCTCTTGGAAGTCTGGTTCCTGGAAAGAGAATTTTCATGGCTTCTTGCGGGGCCATCCATAATTTTTGTTATTATCGGTCAGGGCCTTCGATATCATGCCATTTTGACTTTAGGAACGCATTGGAACACTAAAATTGTTCTGATTCCTAGAAAAGAAGCTCTTCGCAGTGGCCTCTATCGCTACATTCGTCATCCTAACTACCTTGGTGTGGTCCTGGAGATCGCTTTTTTTCCTTTGCTGCATTCTGCAATCTGGACCTCCATCTTCTTCTCGATTGCCAACGCCATTCTTCTCTTTCATCGAATTCGTTGTGAAGAAAAAGCCTTGACGAACTATTGTGCTTATCAACAGGTCTTCAAAGATTGATTTTATGTATTCCTGTTGCTGTAACCGCCGAAAATTTCTCAAGAGAAGCCTCCAAGCTATCTCACTCTTGGCATTAGGTTCTTGTCAGAAAAGTAGTTCTTTGATCTCACCGATAGACCTGAGGGCTCAGGAATCGTCCAAAATACAAGCGGACACTCTGCAAGTTCTGGCTTTAAGTGGAAAAGCCCAAACACAAAAGCTACTGAAGGTTGGTGATCAGGTATTTAGTGGTGAGGTTGTCGAGTTGGATAAAGACAGTGAAGTAGTTCTAGGAACTCCCGACCAAAGCGCCTTCCAACTTAACAGCTACGCTAAAGTACAACCGATTCTTAAGAAGGAAGGTGGACAAATCAACTTGGAAAGGGGAAGTGTCACTGCTGCCATCACTCAGAAAAGAAATCGGAAGTACCATCTTCGAATGCCTGCGCTTCAGGTAGGTGCAAGAGGAACGTTATTCCATGCAGAAGCTGATTGGCTTGGTGAACCTGATCAAGCGTACTTTTGTCTGTGTTACGGGCAGGCTGATTTACAAGGGGGTAATGGAGAAGAGCGAATGCCTCTATCTGCTAGATACCACACTGCAGTAGTCGTCATAGGTGATGAGCATAATACAGTAATTCAGCCTTTGGACCTGGTCGCCACTCATGATGATCCAGGTATCAAACGGATCATCGAATTGGGCAACGTACCTCATGAAATGAGCTGGTTACGTTTGTAGTCAAAATGTTTTATGACTGACTGAATTTCGCCCAAATGGCTGCTGTTGAGTGATGCAATGGATACCTCCGCCACCGTGAATCAGGTTCGAGATAGGAACCTGTGTGACTCTTCGATTTGAAAATAAACATTTTAATTGTTCGAGAGCGGCCTCATCTTCTGTTGAGTATCCGAATGCTGGACAGATCACCGCACCATTGGCTAGATAGAAATTTAAGTAGGATTGACTCAGCCGATCTCCATTCCTTCGAAAGGCTGCAGCCGGTTGATCAATCGTAAAGACCTCTAGCGAACGCCCTTGTGCGTCCGTCGCCAACCGAAGGCGCCGCAAGTTGTCTTTGAGAAGTTCATAGTTTGGATCGTGAGAATCTTCGCAGTTCAGAGCCAAAACGACCCTTTCTTTGACAAAGCAAGCAAGATTATCCACATGTCCATTGGTTTCATCATCTTGCAGTCCCTCGCCTAGCCAGATGGTCTTAGAAATCCCTAAAAATTCCGATAGCAATCCTTCAATTTCCAGCTGGGTCTTACCAGAATTTCGGCTCAACAAGCACTGTTCTGTAGTAAGTAAAGTCCCACTCCCGTCCACATGAATGCTGCCTCCCTCCAAAACCAAGGGAGCAACCAACCGGAAAATTTTCTCACTCTCCAGAATCCGTTTTGACAAAGTTTGATCATTGGCGAATTCGGGATCTGAAACAGGTGAACCATCTTCTTGAAGAGGAAGACTTCCGTAGGCATTGAAGTACCAATCAACTCCCGCCAATTCATGAAGTTTATTTAAGACAAAGCTAGGCCCAGAATCCCTCGTCCAAGAGTCACTAAGTTCAAATTTGACAAGCTTTACTGTAGGACCACAAAGTTGAGTGGCTTCCTCAAAGTCTGTTTCTCTCACTAGTAATTTGACTTTTTCAGCACTGGCAATGCTCCGCGCAACTGCTGCCACATCTGTCTTTGCTTCTTCAAACCTACCATGAAACGTAGCTTCTCTGCATGGCCAAGCGATCCAACAACATTGGTGAAGGGCCCATTCAGCAGGCATGCGCCAGCGGTGTTCAAATTTCATTTGAAGAAATTAATAATGAATGAAGGCAGAAAAGCAGGAGTTCCAATTCTGGAGATCGCGGACGCAAGTTGAGTCAGATCTCTGCTGGCCACTCACTAAGATGATAATCCGCTGTAAGTAACCTTAGCTCACGAGGGTTATTAAACTCAGCGACTGCAACAGTGGTTACCCCAGCCATGTTGCCTGCTAGCACATCAATCGAAGCATTCCCAAAGAACACGGTTTCTTCAGGTCTCTTGTCGCACTTCTTCAAAACTTGGTTCAGCATGTATGGAGAAGGTTTTTGATGAGCCCATTCATACTGGTTGGAGCAATAGACATGATCTTGAAAGTAATCAGCTAGCCCAACTTTAGTTAATTTCTGAGTTTGTAGTTCAATCAGCCCATTTGTGATTAGTGCCAACTGACGGTTTTCTTCACGAAGACGCTGGAGGACATTTGGTATACAGGGAGCCGGTTGGAGCACCTGCCAATAGTTCTCACGATTGATCCTACAGAGCTCTTCTCCAAGAGGGTGAGGCTTAAGCAACTCACCTGTAGCTTCAACAGCAAATGCTTGCCAATACTCCTGATCTGCAGTGGTTCCATATAGTAAAGTGAACCCTCGAAGGGTCTCTATCCATTCATCTACACCTTTGCCCGTCAACATCGGATGCTGAAGAGTTTTACGCCAACTTGCACGTATCGCCGCACGAGTCATCAACAAAGTATCATCGAGGTCGAAAAGATAGAGTTGATAACCTAGCCAGTCGAAGTTTATCCTTTTTTGATCAACTCTCATTCCGACTTACTCTTATTGGCAGCCAACAGCTTTAAATTTTCGTATCGCCATCGATGCCAGGGAGTTTTGAAATCTGCTGCCCAGCGATTCAACAAACGACCATTCCAGTTGGTTATCAACTCAGCAAGTGTTTGTGTCTCTTCCTCATCTTCACTAAGCTGATAATTTAAACGAGCCTGATATAACGTTTCACCCGAATGAAAATCCAAAAGCTCCATACGCATCAAGAATTGGCGCTTCCCAGGACAATCTTTGCTACATGGATAATCCTCCAGTTGCAGTAGGAACAGGAGATTTGCCTCCAAATCTTTTTTAAGAGGGAGCGCTAGATCTCGATCAGCTATTCCTGTCAAAGCGAGAGTTGTTGTAAAGCGTTGCAAGAGTACCGCAAGATTTGAATCGGGCACCTGAGCAGCTGGTGCAGCATCAGCAAAAAAAGCCTGACTTACTTCTGGGTGATTCTGAATTTGCTGTTTGACAGTATTCAGCATTCCATCCCAAACATTTTCAGAAACGCTATCTGCCGCCTTAAACCCAATGATAGCTACCCGTTCATTTCGATAATCAAAAAAATTGTTTTTGCCGGTGATCACAGGCAGTTGACAACCGGAAAGGGAAAGCAGTATGAAGGCAATAATTTTGATGAAACGCATTATTTAAAAAATGTATTTGATGTGTCCGAGATGAACGAACTAAAGAAGCCCGGAGCTTTCAGGGGGTTTCAGCTTGATGTTAATATTATTATTTCTCGATAATAAATTGTTTTACAATCTTATTCTTTATCAGCATTTCTCAACTGTTGAAAGGTTTACACCATGTTGAGCGAAGAGATCAGTGGCCGAATCGTTGGCCTCTCGGAGCGCCTGGGCAAACTAGAAGGGTATCTTTGAAGTCCCTGCCAAAACTGAACATCTAAAAGAACTAGAAGGTCGCTCGTCTCGAGGAGACTTCTGGGAATTACCCGCCGAAGAACGTACATTTTTATTGAAAGAAGCTGCGCAGTTGGGGGATTTGCTTGAGAACCTCAACAAGATGCGCCAACTTCAAGATGATTTGGAAACTGCTGCAGAACTTTATCGTGAGGAAGAAGACACAGATCTCTTCCAGGAAATCCAGACAAACCTCGCAAACCTTCAACAGAAGCTCGATAGTCTCGAAATCTTTAGCCTGTTCAGTGGGGAGAACGACGACAAAGACGCCATTGTCAATATTCATCCTGGAGCCGGAGGCACTGAATCCACAGATTGGGCCTCCATGCTCTATGATATGTACCTGCGCTGGGCAAATGATCACTCTTATTCTGTGGAAGTGATGGATTATCAACCGGGTGAGGAAGCAGGCTTAAAATCAGCAACGTTTGCTGTGAAGGGGGTTCATGCCTACGGGCGTTTACGAGCAGAGATTGGGGTTCATCGACTTGTAAGAATCTCACCCTTTGATGCCAACAAGCGAAGGCATACGTCATTTGCTTCCGTGTTTGTTTATGCGGACATCGATGAAGAAATTGAAATAGACATTAGGACTGATGATTTGAAGATAGATACCTATCGGGCAAGTGGGGCTGGTGGGCAGCATGTTAATACCACAGACAGTGCTGTTCGCATTACGCACCTCCCAACTGGAATCGTTGTCCAGTGCCAAAATGAACGCTCACAACACAAGAACCGTTCTTCTTCAATGAAAATCCTCAAAGCCCGACTTTATGAGCGTGAACAAGCGCTACTAAATGCAGAAAAAGATGAGCAAAATAGCCAAAAGCAGGACATTGCCTGGGGGAGCCAAATTCGTAGTTACGTTCTGCATCCTTACCAGATGGTCAAAGACCATCGAACTGGCTTTGAGACCGGTAACTCTGGGGCTGTTCTGGATGGTGATATGGATGGCTTTATCAAGGCAGCGCTTTCCCAGAAAGTCTGCTGACTGAACAACCTAAATGAGAATTTAATATGGCTTCCAGTTACTCCTTTGATGTGGTCTGCCAGGTTGATCTTCAAGAAGTGACAAATGCAGTTGATCAATCTAGACGTGAGATCAACAATCGCTATGACTTCAGGGGCTCCAAAGCAGAAATTGATCTAGACAAAGAAGAGCCAAGCCTACAATTGACTGCTGAAGATGAGTATAAACTTCAGGCAGTGACTGATATTCTTTTGACCAAGATGCTCAAAAGAAACGTGCCCGTTAAAAGTCTCGTCTACGGTAAGACCGAACCGACTGGAAAAGTCCTGAGGAAGAGAATTTCAATTCAACAGGGCCTTTCCAAGGAGCAATGCAAAAGTGTTAATCAACAAATCAAGAACCTGAAGGTGAAAGTCCAACCCCAAGTGAACGGGGATTTAGTTCGAGTGACTGGCAAAAGCAAGGATGATTTGCAGGTTGTAATCCAAGGACTGAAGGATACAGATTTTGACTTTGATATGCAGTTTATCAACTTCCGTTGAATCGCCTTGACCAAAGTAGCACTTTGCAATTATAATAAGTTCTTTTTGCCTAATACTTGCGAAAACACAAGGGGGTATATTCCCCGCACAGATGCCGCACTTTTTAACCCCAACCAGTCGTGCACTAGCATGCACTTCTGTTTCCTTAAACTGAGGCTAATTCGTGACCGAATCAATTTCCACTTCTACCGCACTTGAACCAATCGTTTTCTTTGAAGAAAGTGAAGACTTTGACCTGCTATATGATGAGACCCTAGTTGGCATCAGCGAACAAGAAATCATCACCGGTGTTGTCACTACTATTGGCAAGGATTACGTAACCGTCGACATCGGATTCAAATCAGATTGTCTAATTTCCACTGAAGAATTTTTAAATTCTGAAGGCACTCTGACAGCTAACATTGGTGATCAAGTTGAGGTTTATGTTGAGGCATTAGAAGAAGATGATGGTATCACGAACATCTCCAAAACAAAAGCTGAGAAGCTCAGAGTCTGGGAGAAAATCGGAAAAATTTATGAAGAAGATGGAATCGTCACCGGGGCAATCATCAATCGAATCAAGGGTGGCCTATCTGTAGATATCGGTGTAAAAGCATTCTTGCCAGGTTCACAGGTGGATCTTCGTCCAGTTCGCAACTTGGACAAGCTTCTTGGGGAATCCTTCGACTTCAAAATTCTCAAGTTCAACCAGAAGCGTGGAAACATTGTCCTTTCCCGAAGAGCATTGCTGGAAATTGATCGAGAAGAAAAGCGTAAGAAGACTCTCGAAATTTTGCATGAAGGTGCAAATATTCTTGGTGTTGTCAAAAACATTACCGACTACGGTGTCTTCGTGGACTTGGGTGGAGTAGACGGATTGTTGCACATCACGGATATGACTTGGGGACGTATCGTTCACCCCTCTGAGATGTTCAGCATCGGGGACGAAGTTGAAGTACTGGTTCTGAAGTACAACCCGGATGAGCAAAAAGTTTCCTTGGGACTGAAGCAAAAGACTCAAAATCCCTGGGAATCCGTTTCTGAAAATTACTCTGCTGGTACTAAAATTACTGGCCGCATTGTCAGCCTTACAGATTACGGTGCCTTTATCGAATTGGAACCCGGTGTGGAAGGATTGATTCATGTATCCGAGATGTCCTGGACCAAAAAAATTCGCCATCCCTCCAAGGTAGTGCAACTTGGCCAAGAGGTTGACGCTGTGGTCAAGGAAATCGATGTGGAACGCAAGCGCATTTCTCTGTCAATGAAAGAAGCCGAACCGAATCCTTGGCGACTTGCTTTAGACCGATACCCCATCGGATCAGTCGTCACGGGTCGGGTCAGAAATATTACAGACTTCGGCATATTTGTTGGGCTTGATGAAGGAATTGATGGCCTCGTCCATGTGTCCGATATTTCTTGGGCACAGCGCCAAAGAAAACCCTCTGAGATAGCTCGCAAAGGCGAGGAGATTGAAGTTAAGGTTCTGAACATTGATGTTGAACAAGAGCGACTTTCATTGGGGATTAAGCAACTGACTGAAGATCCGTGGCGAAATCTGGATGATCGATTCCCACTGAATCAAGAAGTAGTCGGGCGAGTAGTTAATATAACTGATTTCGGTATCTTCGTGGAAGTTTTAGAAGGAGTTGAGGGGCTGGTACACATCTCAGAAATTGATGGCAGCGTTCCCAAGAACAAGATCAACGACTTCTATCCTGTCGATACAGAGGTGCGAGCACGTGTAATCAAGATCGATCCAGAGGAAAGACGCCTAGGCCTGAGCATTATTGAGGTCAAGAATGCCCACTTCACTGGAGAAGGAGCCGTTGTAGAAGAGGGCGGAGAAGAGGAAACGAATGAAGAGGAAACGAATGAAGAGGAAACGAATGAAGAGGAAACGAATGAAGAGGAAACCGCCTGAGAACTCTTAGCTGGATGGACAGCTTCTGTGGAAGCTGTCCTCGATTATGGACCTGCCTTACACAATCTCCTACGCTAATCTCTAGAGCATTTCTGTTGATCCAGTAGATCCAGATACCATCACAATTAATTTTTTCAAGAGGTCCTATGCGTCTTCTGCTCAGCGCCTTATTTCTATGGGTAACAGTAGCTAACGTTTCTGCGGAAAATCTGTTTAATCTAACCGCAACCGACATTGACGGCTCTAATCTACCACTTAGTAAATTTCAAGGCAAGGTAGTGCTGGTCGTTAACACTGCCTCTCGTTGCGGATTCACTCCTCAATACAAGGCAATGGAGGAAGTCTTTCAGAAATACCAAAATCAAGGATTTGTGGTGCTTGGATTCCCAAGCAATGATTTCTATCAGGAACTATCCAGCAATGAGGAAATCAGGGAATTCTGTGAAGGCTACCAAATCAGCTTCCCCTTGTTCGCCAGTTCTTCAGTGACCTGTTTCAACAAACAGCCCGTTTATAAATTTTTGACTAATTCATTCGCCTACCGAGCAATGCGTGGAGAAGTACGCTGGAACTTTGAGAAGTTTCTCGTCGACAGGAAAGGACAGGTCATTGCTAGATACCCTTCGACAGTTTCACCAAACCATCCACAACTTCTGAACGATATTGAGAAGCTGCTCTGACACTTTAAGCAACAACTAAATATTCGCTTCAAACGGCACTCATATGAAAGCCTCACGAAAGTCAATTTGGGGTTGGGCGCTTTATGATTGGGCTAACTCGGTGTTTGCTACAACTGTGATTGCAGGGTTTTTCCCTATTTTTTTTAAGCAATTTTGGAGTGTTGGAGCAGACGTTAGTGTCAGTACAGCTCAGCTTGGTTTTGCGAATTCTTTATCCAGCTTAGTGATTGCACTCTCAGCTCCCATCTTAGGAGCGATTGCTGATCGAGGTCGCCTGAAAAAGCCATTGCTTGCAATGTTCACCTATCTTGGGGTGTTCATGAGTGCTGGGCTTTACTTCATTGAGCAGGGTCAATGGGAATGGGCTATCTTGATCTATGTCTTGGGCTCCTTGGGATTTGCCGGTGGGAACATCTTTTATGATGCGATGCTCCCCGATTTAGTCCCCGATGATCAACTCGACAGAATTTCAAGCTTTGGCTACGCTCTCGGCTATTTGGGAGGTGGGCTGCTTTTTCTGATCAACGTCCTAATGACACTTCAACCTGATTGGTTTGGGTTAGCTGATCCTGCTGCGGCAGTAAGGTTGTCTTTTCTAACAGTAGCTGTGTGGTGGGGAGGATTCAGCGTTTTCACGCTACTCTGGGTTCCAGAAATCAGCCAAGGGCCCCCAGCAAAGAGGAACTCAGTACTTGAAGGATTTCAACAACTTGCCGAAACCTTCCGCAAAATAAGGCATCTTCGAACACTCTTCATCTTCTTGGCAGCCTACTGGTTTTACATTGATGGAGTAGGTACTGTGATTCGAATGGCTGTCGACTACGGCCTCTCTATCGGTTTTTCATCAAGTGATTTGATCACTGCTCTTCTGTTGGTGCAGTTCATAGGCTTTCCCGCAGCACTTTTTTTTGGCCAACTGGGTACACGTTGGGACAGTCGCAAATCAATTTTAATTGGCATTGGTATTTACCTAATAATAACCGTGTGGGGGACTCAAATGAGGAGCCAATTTGAATTCTACGGACTGGCTGTCCTTATTGGAATTGCTCAAGGGGGTGTTCAAGCACTCAGTCGGTCGTTCTACGCTCGTCTAATCCCAAAAAATCAAACTGCAGAGTACTTCGGCTTCTATAATACTCTTGGAAAGTTCGCCGCTATTGTAGGGCCGTTGCTAATGGGAACGACTGCCCTGGTGGCCAAAGGATGGCTTTTAGGAGATAATCCCTCAACAGCCGAACTCGAATCCGTTGGCAAAGAGGCAGCCCGATGGAGCATTGCCTCCATTTCCATTCTTTTCTTGATTGGCGGGGCCCTACTTTGGAAAGTTGATGAAGAGCAAGGAAGAAGAGAGGCCCGAATTCTGGAACGGCATGACTGAAAGCCCCCTGTTTCGCTTCCCAATCACAGTCTACTACGAAGACACGGATATAACTGGGGTGGTTTATCATGCGAACTATCTGAAATATTGTGAAAGAGCACGTTCGGAGATTTTAGGTGCAGAACGACTTCATCAAATTCATCAGAAGGAAAACCTCTCTTTCCTAGTCTACCGAGCTGAAATGAATTTTCGACGAGGCGCCGTTTTGGGAGATCGCTTAGAAGTGCAAACACAGCCCAACCTGACCGGCCCGTATCGTATCCAATTTCTACAAAACATCATACGTTCATCTGATCAACAACTCCTTGTCAAGGCAGTGATTGAGCTAGTCTGCATCAGGCAGGAAAAACCAGTCCCAGTACCTGATTGGATTCAGGAGTACTTACCAACCTCTGATTGATTAACCTGCAAAGTGACTTTCTCTTTCTAAGATCATCTGCTATATTAGACTGTTTATCTCTATTGCCGGCAATAGCCGACTAGTCGTCAATTTATTCTCATTATAGATTTTAAGGAGGATCCTTGAGTTCAGCCCAATCCGCGCCACAACCCGAGGTACATGAGTATCAGGCGGAGATGCAAAAGCTGCTCGATATTCTCGTACACTCCCTGTACACCGAGCGAGAGATCTTTTTGAGGGAACTGCTATCCAATTCCGCAGATGCGTTGAGCAAAGTTCAGTTCCTTGCACTAACCTCTGCAGATCAATTGCTGAATCCAGATGCATCCCTTCAAATCGAATTATCCTTCGATGAAGACCATCAAACAATCACTATTGAGGATACTGGTTGTGGGATGACTCGCGAAGAATTGATTGAAAACTTGGGAACTATAGCCAGCTCTGGGACTCTCAAATTTTTGAGGGAAGCTCAACAATCGAAACAAGCAGTCCAGAATCTCATTGGTCAATTCGGGGTCGGTTTTTATGCGGTCTTCATGGTAGCTGACAAGGTGGAACTAACAACCCGTTCTTGGTGTCCCGAAAGCCAAGCTTGGTCATGGAATTCCAGTGGAAGTGGTAAGTACGAACTCGCACCAACTAGTAAGGAAGAGCGTGGGACCAAGATCGTGTTACATCTGAAAGAAGAGGCCAAAGAGTTCTGTAATGAATATCGACTGAAATCGATCGTCAGTAAATATTCCAATTATGTCCCTCACCCCATCCAACTCAAGGGAGAGACCATTAATAAAGTGACTGCGATTTGGACCCAGTCTAAAGAGGAAGTCAGCCAAAAGGACTACGAAGAGTTTTACAAGCAAATTAGCTACGATCATCAGCCTGCCCTGAAGCATCTTCACTTGTCGATTGATGCTCCGATCCAATACTACGCTCTGCTCTACATCCCACAGAAAATTTCTAATGAAGTACTTTATGCTCGCGAGGGGAAAGGCTTGGCCCTTTATGCCCAAAAAGTACTCATCCAACCTCAACATAATGGTCTTCTTCCGCCTTACTTACGCTTCGTTCAGGGAATAGTTGACTCTGAAGATCTCCCTCTCAATATTTCAAGAGAGAGTGTCCAGCAGAATGCATTGGTCGAACGAATCAAGAAAAGCCTCACCACACGGCTTTTAAAAGAACTGCAAACACTCGCTGAGAACAATTCAAACTCCTACAATCAGTTCTGGAAGGAATTTGGTGCACTGCTCAAAGAAGGAGTCTCAGCTGATTTCGGCAACCGTAGTAAGCTCATGGACCTCCTGCGATTCAACTCTTCATTGAGTGAAGGAGCGACGGCTGATGTCTCTCTAAAAGACTACGTGAGTAGAATGCGTGATGAGCAAAAAGAAATTTACTACATTATCGGGCCGTCCAGAGAATCCTTGCAACACCATCCAAATCTTGAGTACTTCCGCAAGCAAAGTTTAGAAGTACTATTCCTGCATGATCACATCGACGATTTCTTGATGAGTGAGTTGCGAGATTATGATGGAAAAGCTTTCAAGAGCATCTCCCGGGCAGATATCGATGTGCCAGACCCTGTTGAAGACAACTCTCAAATGAGTACAGAACAGAGAGAAGTTCTGCTCCACAAGATCAAGCAACAGCTTGGCGATCGAATCAATGATGTGATTGCGTCTAAGAGACTGGTAGATAGCCCTTGCTCCCTTGTCAATCCTCAGGAGAACATGAGTGCTCATATGGAGCGTATGATGAAGATGGTCAACGAGGAATATCAGATCAGCAAACGCAATTTAGAAGTTAACCTGAAACATCCGATCTTGCAGAATTTAGCGAAGCTGGCTGAGGAAAATCCCAAATCAGAATTTTTCGGCCAAGCCGTGGAACAGCTCCTCCGTAGTGCGATGCTCGTGGAGGGTCTCTTGGATAATCCCACAGAGCTTCTGCCAGATCTCTATGATTTCATGGAAGCTGCAACAGCTCATCAACTGACCACTTGAAGCAGATCTTCAAATCTCATTGCAGAGAGAACACTTAACAAATTTGTTATCTCTGACTTACTAACTCCAGCCAACCAAGAAAATGGCTCGAAAGAAAGCCACCAACGGTAACCAAGCCAACAAAAAAGATCGGATTCTTCTTGTGGATTCTGAAGGAACGGTCATCACGGTAGCTGATCTACCTAATCGAATTCCAATATTTCCGGTTTATCAGCGTCCAATATTTCCGGGAATTCTCACGATGGTTGGTGCTGACGGCATAGTCAGCCGCTGGATTCGTGATCAAATCCGTGAAGAAAAAATCATCGGCCTCGTAATGGCCAAACCCAACGTAGATGATGAGGAAGGCGAGCAACGTCAAATCGAGTCTGCTTCTCAACTTTACCGTATAGGAACCGTTGCGTACGTCCTGCACTGGGTGGAATTGCCAGATGAGAGCTGCCAATTTATGCTGAGCACTCTGAAGAGGTTCAAGGTGCGTAGGTTTTATCCCGATGACCAGCACTACAGTGCCGAAGTAGATTACATTGAAGAAGCAGCCCCTGAGATGACTGAACAGTTGCGTGCCTCTGCAGCTGCCATTGTCTCTACCTTAAAGGAACTGATTCCACACAATCCAACCTTCTCTCAGGAGATGCATCACCTACTTTCGCAGGTTAATCTAGACGAACCCATCAAGCTGACAGATTTGGCTGCCTCAATGACCAATGCTAAAAGCAAGGCCCTGCAAAGAATTCTGGAGACCCATGATATCCAAGAGAGAATGGGACAGACTCTATTGTTGTTGAGGGAGGAATATGACCTGAGTCTGCTAAAAGAGAAAATCAGCCAGAAAATTGACGAACGACTTTCCAAGCATCAAAGAGAGTTTTTTCTTAGAGAACAACTTCGGGAAATTAAACACGAACTAGGGTTAGAGCAGGACCGCAAACAGATGGAGTTGGATCGTTTCCGGAAACGTTTTTCGGAATTGACTCTCACGAAGGAAGCAAAAGAACGAGTGATTCAGGAATTGGGACGCTATGAATTTATGGATGACTCTTCACCTGAATCCCAAATCGTCCATCAGTATTTGGACTGGATCGCCGCTTTGCCTTGGGGAATCTATTCGAAAGACAAACTCGGAATTGCCCAAGCAGAGCGCGTCCTCAACCGAGATCACTATGGTCTGGACGATTTAAAGAAACGCATTCTTGAATTTATTGCGGTTAGTAAACTCCGAGGTGGAATGCGAGGTGGGATTCTTTGCCTCGTTGGGCCCCCTGGTGTTGGGAAAACATCACTTGGTAAATCTATTGCTTCCGCACTTGGTCGAGAATTTTATCGCTTCTCCGTTGGCGGGATGAGTGATGAAAATGAATTGAAGGGGCACCGAAGAACGTACATTGGAGCCATGCCTGGAAGACTGATCCAAGCCTTACGGACTACCAAGACAGCCAATCCTGTGATCATGCTTGACGAATTGGACAAGGCTGGTCGAAGCTTCCGGGGAGACCCATACTCTGTGCTTTTAGAAGTCCTTGACCCTGAGCAGAACAAAGACTTCCTCGACCACTATCTTGATCTGCGTTTTGACCTATCAAACGTACTTTTCGTAGCAACAGCTAACAGCCTCGACACAATTCCACCGGTTTTGATTGATCGGATGGAAATTCTGCGATTGTCTGGTTACGTTATCGAAGAAAAACTGAAGATCGCCCAGCGTCACTTGCTTCCAAAGATCCTTCCCGATCATGGGCTTACTGAGGAAAACCTAGGGCTGCCGAGAGAGACACTAAAGCAGTTGACAGTGGAATACGCTCGAGAGGTTGGAGTGCGGAATCTTGAGAAAAAACTTCGGTCTATCACAAGACGTGTTGCAATGCGCGTAGCTAAGGGAGACAAGCAGAAGGTTATCATTCAGCGTGAGCAGCTTCACGATTTTTTGGGACAGCCTGAGTATCCTGAAGACGCCTACAAGCGCTTGGAATTGCCGGGCGTTGTGCGAGGTCTCGCTTGGACACCAACTGGAGGTTCAACTCTACCCATTGAATCAATTATGCTCAACGGGAGATCAGGAGAATTCAAATTGACAGGACAACTTGGGGATGTGATGAAGGAATCCTCATCAATAGCCCATAGCTACGTTCAATCCCTGCTGCGTGAAGTTCCTGGTAAGATGCAATTCTTCAAGAAAAACACGGTCCACCTGCATGTTCCTGAGGGTGCAACGCCCAAGGATGGCCCTTCAGCAGGAATAGCCATGGCTACAAGCTTACTTTCTCTCGCCATCCAACAATCCGTCTCAGCGACCATTGCGATGACTGGAGAATTAACCCTAAGCGGACAAGTCCTCCCGATCGGGGGGGTTCGAGAAAAGGTTGTTGGAGCAAAGCTCGCAGGGATCAATACGCTGATTTTTCCAGCAGCAAATCGTTCACAATTCGAGGAACTTCCTGCACACTTGCGTAAAAATTTGATAATCCATTTTGTCAAACACTTCCGAGAAGTTGCCCTGTTGACATTGGACTACGAGCTTTCCTGTTAAACTTTGCTTCCCTTAGCATCACAAATTTGCTAGAAAGCGTCCTAAATAATGTATTCTAGCGACTTGAGGCTCACCTCGTAAACTAATTTTTGGCTCAATGGCAGACAACTGGTTCCTTGATTCCCACCGTTGGCTGGTCAAAGCCCACCAAACAGTTTCTGACTGGGCAGATGAAGCCGCTATCCCTGAGGAATGGTCCAAACGCTGGAAGGGTTGGGGAGATGGTTTTCTTGGCTGGATGCAGACAGATGCTCCCGAAGCTTTCAGACAATTTATCAGCCAGTCAGACAACTTGAATCAGTGGTATTCTCATGGAAGCCGCTATTTTGACGCTGGTCAAACACTCCTCAGTATTGCAGCTCGAACCTACGCATTTCAGAAAATCCGCCTTCCTGTATTAGAGCCCCACGAAATTTCTGAAGAAACACAGATTCATCATCAGAAGAACGCTTCGGAATTAGCACAGCTTTGCCGTAGACAAGGTGGTGCTTGGGTAAAAGCCGCCCAGTTCCTTAGCTGTCAAGGAGATTGGCTCCCTACAACCTATGTAAAACAACTGGCAGAACTTCAAGATCAGGCTCCAAGCATTTCATGGGGAGAGATCGAAAAACAGCTGTTCCAGTGTTACGGCGCTGAATGGAAACTACGTTTTGATGAGGTTGAGCCCGTACCTTTAGCAACCGCATCTATTGCACAGGTTCACCGGGCAAAAACAAGAGGTGGTTCTCTCGTAGCATTGAAAATTCAACTACCTGATGCTTCAGAAAAGATCGAAGCGGACCTGTTGTTTTTCAAACGCATAGCCCCTTTACTACAACGCTGGGCAGAAGACTGGGACTTAGAACAGACTGTCGAAGAACTGAGCCGGAGTATTCGCCAAGAACTGGACTACTACCATGAAGCAGCAAACCTAACAAAATTTCTTGCTTTGTATGAAGCAGAGGAATGGATGTTCCCAGTATTGCTTCCGGATCTCCTGAGCAGAGAAGTATTGGCTATGAGCTTTGTGGAGGGTCAACCTCTTCGGCATTTCCTGGCTGACGTACCCAGTGCTGCTGAGCCACTACTGCAAGTATTGGTAAGGAGCTTCATAAAGCAAATCTTTGTCACAGGCTTGTTTCACGCAGATCCTCACCCTGGAAATTTCTTCGTAACCCCTCAAGGGAAGTTAGCTCTGCTAGATTTTGGTGCTGTCGCTCGATTAACTGACTCCGAGTGTGAAGCCTATCGAACCGTCTTGGTGGCACTTTTCAATCGTCAACAATTAGAATTCGATTCATTATTGCGCAAAGCTGGATTTGATGTCCCCAACGGTCCATTGCTGTTAAAATTACTTTTCGAAAGAGACCCAGCGGAATTTGCAGGCCTGAGCCAGATGGAAACTCATATGCGCATCATGAGAAGGGCGGAAGTAAAAATTCCCGATAATTTTGTACTGATGGCGAGAGTTCTGATTTCGATCGGAGGTCTGCTAAAGCAGTATCGGGTGAAAGTTGATCTGCAGGAATTGGCTATTTATTTGATGATGGAAGTTGCGAGGAAGGGATCATGAAAGCTCTTGATCAACTGGAAAACCGACTGCTCGAACACTGGCAACGAAAGGAATCTAGAAAGACCTGGCAGGAGTGGTTCAAATGGTTGGAACAAATACAGTGTCCTCTGAGAGTGGACCGACCAGAACAGGTTTCTCCTGTAGCTCAAATAAACTATCAGACATTTTTGCACTTCTGTGAAACTGCGCTGGCCCGCTTGCCCGACTGGGAGAGTAAGCTGACTACCCCAAACTGGGTGGAAGCCCATAATCTTTGCTTGCTCCTAACTGATTGGACTTCTTCTAACGTCACCACAACAAAATCTACGACTGGGCAACCAGAGCAACATAAGTATCTCACCGAAGACGATCTAGCTGGTACTCACCAGGCTTTACTGCGTCTTGCAGAGGAGGTCGACAAGGTCAAAGGTCGACTGGAACAAATTGAGCAACAATCCATCCAGCAGCCGATGCGTGTTCCAATGCCATCACCACCACTACCTGGCGGGAGCCCTCTTAAACAGCCACCACCGCAAGTTTCTCCTTCCTTGCCTTCAACTCCGATGATGAGCCAAACACTGGAAAATGAGCTGCGTTTTCGTGCACCTCCAGAGCTAAAGCCCAAAACGTATGTTCCAAAAAGTTTCGATGAAGATACCGCCTTCCCTGCAAGGCCACTGGACGAAGCTTATCTTAGTTTCAATGAATGGTGTGATCATCTCTACTCGATTGGGCTGAATATCCAAGAACTTTCATCAGAAAACCTTAGAGTCGAAAGCTCCAGACCTATTTCTTTTCTCCAATTTTCTCATCGACTGGAGCGAAGGGTTACTTCCTCAGACCGTTTGCATGATTTGCTGGAGACTTTCCGTCTCCACTACAGAACAGGCTTTTCGCTTGAACCTCCCACAACCAAGATGCCTGGATTAATTCCGGAATTACCAGAAATTGAAGAAGATGAGGCATTCGAGTTGACAAAAGATATCAACTCAACTTCCACGGGATTTCAACTTCCTCCAGAGGATTTATATCAGGATTACAACAGTTGGCTGGAGTGGTTGATCGATCAGAATTTTGATCCTCGCATTCATAGCAGCCAAGATCTCCAGGTGGAAAGCAGCCATCGGATATCCTTTCCACAATTTCGTAGACGGTTAGAAAGAAAACTAGATAATCCAGAAACCTTTCGAAATTTGTTGGGACTATCTGAACTCTGAAAACTATTGGACTTTATTCACAAAAACTTTGACAGCGAGCATTATCTATTCCCGTCATTTTCCTTGACAACAACACATTCGAATGTTAACTATTAGCACTATCAGCTGATGAGTGCTAATAAGCTACCTGAGTGAGCATTATGTCTAAAACGGTTCAACGGTTGGAGACCAAAGAGTCGATTGACGAACGTACCCAACAAGTCTTGCGCGGGATCATTGAAGGTTACATAACCAGTAATGAGCCAGTCGGGTCACGCTCCCTATCAAAATCGTTGGAAATGGGCTTATCCCCAGCAACGATTCGGAACATCATGTCTGACCTCTCAGACATGGGATTCCTGATGCAGTTGCACACTTCCGCAGGTCGGATTCCCACTGACAAAGCTTATCGGTTTTATGTTGATCAGGTAGTTGTAGCAAATCAATTGACTCGCAAGCTGCAGAAAAGGATTCAAGAGGCAACCCAGGAAGGTGGGATGAATCAGGTCGAAGATCTTTTGATCAGTACGACCCGTTTGCTTGCAGGATTGACCCAATTTGTCTGCTTAACCAGTTCTCCAAGAGTTGAGACGAGCATTCTACGAAGAATTGAATTTATTCGCCTAAGCTCACAACAGATTTTGGTTGTACTAGTCACTCGCAACGGACAGGTGCGAAACAAAATCATCGCAGCAACAGAAGATTTGTCACAGGATTTTCTCAACACAGTCTCCAGTTTTTTGAACGATCAGTTTCACAATCGGAATCTTCACGAGATCAGACAGCAGATCCTTGAAAGCATGGTCGAAGATAAAGAACGCTATGATCGTTTGTTAGCCCAAGCCGTTCGACTAGGAAAAAAAGCCTTCGAAGTGGAAGATGCACCCGAATTATACATTGAAGGCCAGCACAACCTGATTTTTAGTGAACGCTTTCGGAACCTGAACAGTTCACGGGGATTGATGGACGCCTTTGAGCACAAGTCAATGATCATGAATTTGCTTGATTCCACAGTGGAAGCTGATGGCATCCAAATATTTATTGGAATCGAAAATGAGTTGGAGAGCCTTCAAGACTGTACGATGG
>JACLAC010024686.1_pt1 | contig 30484 bp, 26 predicted proteins | sample 8027881 | NCBI WGS metagenome assembly JACLAC01 (sample SAMN15725517, study PRJNA655200) | protist metagenome | isolation source: fluorescence activated cell sorting (FACS) single amplified genomes of... | place: Spain: Blaines Bay Microbial Observatory, Mediterranean Sea | collected 2016-01-19 | reverse complement strand
TTAGTAAGCCGAATTAAGAACACTGGAGATCATCAAATAGTTCGGCACTTCTCAACTCCAGCATGGTTTCGGAACAGGCTGAATCCTACGGTACCTGCTTTAGCTGGATGCATGAGTCTATTTTCTCTGGAGAGGGGATCAATTTATCTATACTGTGATGTCAGGCAAGAACATCGGGAAGCAAAAGTACAGAGAGAAGTATGGGTTATTGACTTGCTCTGAGAGTCACGGAAGAGGTGGGCTGAGTGTGATAGCAAAATCGATTTACACAGTAATTTACTATTTGTGAAACAAAATTATTGACATCTACCTATATTCCAGTAGGTTTTATTTGCACTTTTCTTATTTTACAGAAAAGATGTTTTGTCATAGGTACTATTCCTAAGTTTGATCTAATACAACACACAATGCATGTTCAATTAATTTTTGTGATTAGAAAATGGATCTAGGCAAGAATGAATTCTGCAGAAAACCCATAAAAAAAGAGAGGAATATGAAATACGAAATAGGTATTTATTGGTTCTTTAAGGCAGGTGGTAAAAGAAAGGCATTACCACTTCTGAAAAAATTTATACCAGACGACAGTAAAATTTTTTCACGAGTCGGCAAAGAAACTGACCATCTTGGTGTATTTATGAAAACCAATAATATTAATGACTTGGATTGGGATGATGGCAGTGGTCCTAAAAATGAAGATGCTGCAAATGAATTTGATACTTACGCAGTAGCAGGTGGAGAACAATACGTACACGAAAACTTTACAGAGACCTTTCAAGCAAAGTATGTTCAGGCTTGGTTTCTAAAATTCAAAAACCATTTTCACCGTGAAAACTGTAGGGACAAATTTATTGAAAATACAAAAATCTGTTCTGATCAAGGAATAAAATGCTCGTACAGTGAAGATCTCTTCAGAGAAATTCCCTCAGGAATTTTTAAGTTAGGAGGAGATACAATTGAGGAGACGATGAACCGTCCTGTTGGATCTGATATTGAAAGAAACATGAGATTTATAATTGATAATCTGAGAATTGGACCAGAGCATGCCTTATTCAAACTGGTAAAATAGTTACTAAGTTCACTGAAACATCTGTGATAAAGTTGAGTCTAATCACAGATGTTTATCATTTTCGACTTTTTAATGTAATAAAGTACAAGATTCTTTCGACACCAGTAATTGGCTTTAGAGATCTGATCGTGCCTACCTATCCAGAGCATTGATATAGCTTGAATCTAACATTGAGACAATGACAGCTCGCGATCCAGAGCTTATTTCGGGTTGCTGAGTTTCCGAAACTTCTCCCCTTGCAGCTGCTTGTGCAGAGTTCCCTCAGCGTATACAAGCCCTTCCGGCATAGCACCTACCTTCTCAACAATGGTAACTGCGGCTTTGAATCGCAGTAGTTGATTCTGATTGGACAAACAATCCACAAGAATATTGATGGCTTAGTGCTGTAATTCTAACAACTCTTGGATTTGCTTTTCTTTACCCTGCTTAACCATCTAATTCCAGCTAGCGATAAACTCAGGCTGTTTACGCCAGCGCCAAAGCGTTGTCCGTTGAATGTTGAGAGCATCGCAGACCTCATCGACACCTTGCCCACCAGCGAGCAGGGACAGGGCTTGTTTTTGTATGGTTCAATTGAACTCATATTGTCTGCTCATGCTTTAAGAATGGGTTGAAATTGGTTGCGAAACGTTGCTTTCGAAAAAATACTTTCATTGACTAAAATTGTTTCCATCTAAAAAAGATCAGCCTTGCTGACTTTGCGCAATCAAGAAAGTATCATTCAGTGATTGTGGGGGGCTAGCGAATTGGTTGCGAAACGCTTCCACCAAGGGGAACCCGTGGAGAAACCACCTCACTCTCGCCTCATCAGACCTTCACTTTCTAACGGATCATTCCTATTAGTCTACCTTGCAAGTCTCAGTCTTGTCTTCTCCTTCCACTTTCTACTGCGCCACTTCCTCGAGACTTTGAATCCACTCCCAGAGTTGCAGTCCACCCATCTCAATAATTACCACCAAAGCCAGCACAATCCCGATCACAACCGCACTGCCGATCAGAGGTTGATTGTTTCCAACTTCATTATTTTCCTTTTCAGTCTCATTTGGTCTAATCGGTTCCATGAGTTCCATGCTTTCTGCGGTTTAAAATTGTGAATTCAATTTTATTTAGAACCGCTAACTAGGAAGAATTGATCAGTACATCGGTGTATTAGGAATACATGCCTTGGATAGAGACAAGTCCAGAATGAGCATCTGTGATAACCAGTCACATGTAATCTACCGTGATCGATTCGTAGTATTTTTATTTTTTGAGACCGCTCAGTAATCATGCCACTTGCACATCTTGGCAGTTCTCAGGAGAATTTTTTTAATTTTCCATTTTTTCCAACCACGTAGCCAACGTTTAGAATGCCATCGCCCGAACCTGTACGCTCCACTCACTTCATCCGCAATATTATTCAGGAAGATCTCCAATCCGGCAAACATCAAGAGATCGTCACTCGATTTCCTCCCGAACCAAATGGCTATCTCCATATTGGACACGCCAAGTCGATTTTTCTAAATTTTGGCCTGGTCAAGGAATTCCCCGGGCACTGCTTCATGCGTTTTGATGACACGAACCCAATCAATGAGGACGAGGAGTACGTGCAAGCGATCCTCGAAGACGTACTCTGGCTAGGCTTTGACTGGAAAGATCTGCTGACCCATGCCTCCGATTACTTCCAACGATTATATGTCTTCGCTGAAGATTTAATCCAGCAGGGTAAGGCCTATGTTGATAGCCAATCGCAGGACAGTATTCGGGAACAGCGTGGAACTCTTACTGAACCGGGTACAGCGAGCCCCTTTCGCGATCGCTCCATTGCAGAGAATTTAGACTTATTTAGGCGGATGAAATCAGGAGAATTTGATGATGGAACTCATGTTCTACGAGCTAAGATCGATATGGCTTCTCCGAACATCAATCTGCGTGACCCTGTGATTTATCGGATCCGGAAGGTGACTCATCAGCGGACGGGCAATGACTGGTGCCTATACCCGATGTACGATTATACGCATTGCCTCTCTGATGCGCTCGAAGGCGTTACCCATTCCCTCTGCACTCTAGAGTTTGAAGATCATCGACCTCTTTATGACTGGGTATTGGACCAGCTTGACGTACCCTGTCACCCACGCCAGATCGAGTTCAGCCGCCTAAATTTACAATACACCGTGCTCAGTAAAAGACGCTTGATTCAGCTCGTTGAAGAAGGACATGTCTCTGGGTGGGATGACCCACGCCTGCCGACCATTTCAGGCTTGCGAAGACGAGGATACACTCCAGAAAGTCTTCGACTGTTTGCCGAACGCATTGGCGTTTCCAAAGCAGAAAGCAACATTTACATGAGCGTCTTGGAAGACTGCATCCGTGAAGACCTGGACTCCAAGGCCCCAAGAGCTTTAGCGGTCTTGCGTCCGGTGAAGGTAATTATTCTCAACTGGCCCGAGGATCAGGTTGAAGAGTTGGATGCCCCCGTTCATCAGCAATTTCCTGATCGTGGACGACGATCCATTCCTATGAGCCGTGAAATTTTTATTGAAGAGGATGATTTCAACGAAGATCCACCGGAAGGATTCTATCGGTTGGTTCCAGGTGGAGAAGTGCGACTACGTAACGCCTATGTAATTCGCTGCGACGAAGTCGTCAGGGATGCCTCTGGTAAGATTAAAGAGCTTCATTGCATTTACGACCCCAACACCGCCCGAGGTCGCAAACCTGAGGGCCGTAAGGTCAAGGGAATCATTCATTGGGTCTCTGCAGCACATGCCATCCCAGCCGAGGTACGACTTTATGATCGGCTCTTCTCCGAACCAACTCCTGGCAGTGATAACCCAGATAAGAACTTCCTGCTTGACCTCAATCAGTACTCGATGGAAATTCTTACGCAAGCCTGGCTAGAACCAAATTTAAAAAAAGCTGACGCAGGAACGGCCTATCAATTCGAACGGCTTGGCTACTTCTGTCTAGATTCTCGAGACTCCAAAACAGATTCCTTAGTCTTCAATCGTATCGTCACCTTGCGTGATTCTTGGGGAGGTAACTGAGTTAAGCGTTGATTTTAAGCTGACACTCCTTGAAAATCCGACCCCTCGTTGTTTATGATCTGCTACAGATTCAGAAGATCTACGCAGATCAGGTATTGCTTGGTAACTAATTCTGGGAATGGGCACCCCCAGCCTTGAGAAAATGGCCGTCCGCGCCCAATCCATTTAGGCAAGGGGCTACCTTACCTTGTTGCGGAAGTCGTTGAAAAAATTTCGGACTATGCCTAAGCAAGCTCCTATCGTCCAATAACGGGTTATTTCTTAACCTTGGAAGATTCGGTTTATCTCAATCCTGAATTAAGTTAACAAGACAGTAGGCTGTAGTTCCTGCAGGAGTTACTGACACAGTGGAGAGTCTTGTGCTTCGGAACATCAGTTTCAGGTTCGGTCGCTTCCTTGATTCTATTTATATGTAAGCTCGGCTAAAAGCCTTGGAAAATCCCACATAAATATATATGAGCTCTATCGGTGAAGCAGGGCTAGCAAACTTGTAGATATGAAATTTACAAACTACTCAAGAATTGCTCAGCGCCTCCAATTCTTCAGTAGAGAGCTCCACCACTAGCATAATTTCCTTGAGTTGATCAAGGTTGCGAGCCGAAGCAATCGGAGCAGCGACGGTAGGCTGAGCACGTAACCAGGCCAAGGCCACTGCTGAAACCGTAGTTTGATGTTGCTGAGCAAGTGTATCCAGTTTTTCCAATAGCTTCCAACCACGAGTGTTCTGGTACCCGGCCACTCCTCTGGAGCGTACAGAATTGACTTTTTTCCCAAGCCGATACTTTCCCGTCAAAAAGCCCCGAGCCAAGCCAAAGTAAGAGAATTGACTGAGTGAATTTTGCAACATAGTGGGCTTGAGTGAGGTTTCGTAGTCTCTCTCCAGTAGGTTGTAGTGATCCTGGGCAGCTACGTAGCAAGTCATCCCTGCTTTTTTGGAAGTTTCTATTGATTTCTGCAGGCGTAGAGCAGTAAAGTTTGAGGCCGCGATGTAGCGCACCTTACCCTCCTGAACCAATGCATTAAAAGCCTCCAAGGTCTCTTCAATTGATGTCTTCGGGTCATCCTCATGGGCATAGTACAAGTCAATGTAATCCGTTTTGAGTCGCTGCAGGGACTCCTCACAAGCTGCACGGATATTCTGCGCAGACAGCCCTCGACGTTTATCCATTTTGGCGACCTTGGTAGCAAGCACTATGGAGTTACGGTCTCCTCTTCGCTTGAGCCAGTTGCCAATAATCCTCTCGGATTCCCCGCCCACGTGTCCTTCGCCCCATTGTGAATACATATCTGCTGTATCAATGAAGTTTCCTCCATTACCAACAAAGTGACTGAGCACTGCTTCTGAATCAACGACATCAGCGGTCCAGCCAAAGACGTTTCCACCAAGACAGAGAGGTGAGATTTGTAAATCGGTGTTTGCAAGATTGATCATGATTGAAACTTTCTGATTGAGAGACCTGCTTCTGATCAAAGAGGCCAAGCAAGAACGTGGGACAAAGAAGATTGTTCCAGATGAATATTTAATACGCCGCTCGTTAGCCTAGCTCGTGAAAATATACCAGTGAAAGCTTCAACGTTGGACAATCGAATCTTTCCGGCTTCCAACAGCATGGCTACTTTCCCTTCTAGAGGTAACGCTGCCCAATTCCCCACCTATCTAGTTCTCTTGGTCAAGCACTGGCAGGATGATACTTGGGCCAGGGATTGGCAAAGGCAGGGTCAGTGAGAAATCCTCGATCCCTCAAACCTCCCAAAATCGCAATCACAGTATCGGTTTCATGCTGGTTAGACCGGAAAGGTCGGATCAGTTTAGACTTCAGCAGATTCTCTCTGCCATTTCCAGCGATGGTTCGGTTTTCCGTAGAAGTCCCTACCTTATTGTAATGACTCAACACAGGTCTGAGATTGGGGAAGCTATCATCTGGCATGTAGGGCGGTATCACCGCCACGTTCCTTAGTTAAGGAGGCCGAAAAAGACCTCAATCTCCAGGATTAAATTTTAGGTCATAGTTCCTCTGGTCAAATGCTGGATAACTCCCTGTCCTGTCAACGTCATAGAGCCCAATGTTAAAGAACGGAAAATCCTTGCAAGGCTCGGTTTGACGGGTATCCTAATGGGAAACTGTTAAATTAATGCCCTAATGGCGTTGACTGCAGCCAAAACGTTGACCGTTGAAGAGCCGCTTTCCCTCCTGCTGTTGATCTGTCAAAGCTATCGTATCCCAACTTAGGAATCGATCAAACGGACTTTCTCCAGAGACCTGGAAACTTTTAAAGCTTTAGAAAGCTGGTGTGGTTCAGTCCTCATTGATCGTTGGTGTCACCTCAGGGAAAGATTAAATGATCCAAGCTGGATATTCTGAATTAGCCCAGATTCCTCCAAGAATTTCGGATTCACTTTCTGGCGCCAGCCCAAACTCGATAGGATTATCTTCAGTCAAATGCACAACGCTAATTTCTGATGCTCAATTCCTTCAGTATGAATTTGAGATAAGTTTTCTCCAGTTGAGTCATAAATTTCTGTTTGTCAACTACATGTAAGGCCTATTTATTGTGAATTTTTGTTAGATTGTTTTAGATACAAAATGAAATTTTACATTTTTTAGTCAAAATTCATTTTTCTGACTGAGATTTCAGTTTTAGGCATGCAGCTTGGCAGAGAATCTAGATGAGTCTTGTTAGCTGGCAGGACAGGCACTTACTGGGGTCATGGACATATGGGCAGGTTGGTGGTGGAACTAAGCCATACAATGATCCTGGTTCAGCAGAAACCTGTTGGTGATGGGAACACAAACACTAATCAAGTCAATGGTGGGAGCGCACCAGGTTCAGCCACTGGTGTGGCTGAACCTGGTGATGTGGAAGTGAAAGTGAGAGACAGATGGTGACGAAACATCAATTGATAGAGGTTATCCTGTACAGGTGTTAGGTATCACCGATGATCAGGACATCTATGTCAGAATGGCAACAGCCTGTGCCACAGTAGACAATCGAACCACGCTCGAATGTTGGGGAGACAATAATGTAGGAGATTGATCATCCACTAATTCAGTAACACTAGTCACTGTTGCTGAAACCAATGGCTAAGGTTCGGCTTACCCCCTCGATGAAGTTGCAAGCGGTCAATCCTTCACCTGTGCTTACAACCTAGCCAATAATCAATTATTCTGTTGGGGCGCCAATCATACAGGACAATTGGGTGTTGTGAGTACGGACAGTCTTTACAACACAATGCAAAATGCTGAACAGGAGACACAATGTTTGTTGGTGGGAGCGTTTCATGAATGATTGTTGTTGATGAGTTATCAGAATCCAAATGCGTTTGCCATACAATCTACGTCTGACAAAAAAAGCTGAGTAAATATGATCTTCAACGTCTGAAGGAAACCAATGCTTGTCCCGAAGGAAAATTGTCAGAGGCCGTGCTTGTTGGGGCCAACTTGGAGGGTGCTGACCTGGAGGGTGCCAACCTCTTTATAGCAGTATTAAAAGAAGCAAACCTGCATCGAGCACAGCTAAGTGATGCAAAGCTGGAGCTAGCAATGCTGCAGAACGCCAACATGCAGGAGGTCCATATTGCATACGCCAACTTATCTTATGCCAACATGCAGGGTACTTCACTCCAAGGAGCGGATCTGACAGAGGCCAACCTTGAAGGAGCAAACCTAGAGGGAGCGCATCTACTGAAAGCTCATCTGGAAGGTGCTAACCTGAGCTACGTAAACCTACAACGAGCTAATTTGGATGGGGGCCAGCCTAATCTATGCGAAAACCATTAAGGCGTTATTCAGAGGACCCCGTCTCTGCAACACAACCATGCCTGATGGGAGAATCGAATATAGTGGCTGCGTTTATCATCCTTTCTTCGATGAAAAAACGGAAGCAGCTGAAGAATAAGCCGTCCCGATTCCCACTAATGATTCTGCCCACTTTTTTACCGTCCTTAAATCAAACGTTTTTTTTCCTCCGCAGACTGCTTGGATAAAGCTTAAGTAATTTGAACAGATCGGGTCGATCCAAGTTGACGAGATCAGCATTCAAAGATTCAATCTGTTGAAGTTTTGACAAGTCGTGTGTAAGGCTGAAAACCATTACTTTCACTCCCAAGGCCTGGCATCTTGCAATCTCTGTCAAGTCATCCCGCCCCAGCTCATACTCCACAATATTCGCCTCGTATTCAGCAATCGCATCTACCAAGCTGGGATACATCCATCGAGTTGCCATTAACTGGGCTTTCGGCTCAAGATCTCGAATCCTTTGAAGAACTTCGGTTTTTCGGCACCAGAAAAACACATCTTCTAGCATTGTGTGAGTAACCACCTTCTCTAGCACTTTGTCCGGATCAGCGTCCTTAATCTCGACATAGGCTCCACAGCGACCCCAACAATGCTCCAGGAATTCATCAAGGGTGGGAACCCTAGTTTCAGCATAAATCTTTGAATAAGAAGACCCTGCATCCAACCGACGGACCTGCTCCAGTGTCAATTCTTTGACTAGGCCCTTGCCGTCTGTCGTTCGATCTACAGTGGCATCATGCATCAAGACAATCTCACCATCTGCCGTAGTCCTCACATCGATCTCGACTATATCAAAGCCTTGTGAAATGCAGATACTAGCAGCAGGTAGTGTATTTTCAGGTGCCAGAAAGTTGGCCCCTCGGTGGCAAACTATCCTGGGAAATACATTTGCACCACCAGGCCAGGGTTTGAGAACCTCTGGACAGTCCGAACAAATCCCCAAAATGGGTAAATCATCGAGTCCTTGAAGAACCTCCACTCGCTCCTCATCCCAGATCACCAATGCCATGCCTTGTTGATGGCAGCAATTCACCAGTTCCTCGGTGACTAACTCGTGGGGTGATGCAGAGGCCCGCTTCCAACATAGATGAATGATGTCTGGCGAAGCTACTGCACTGTATTGGAAGGGATCAACACCAATGGGTATTAGTACAGAGAGAGGATACTGGCACTTTTCATGACGAAGTTTAGCAATCCATTCTGCTTGAAAGGAACCGATGACGGCATATTGAAAGTTCTGTTCTCGGAGAGTTTGCCAAGTGGGTTTGATGGCCTCTGCCGCCTTCAGCTCAATATACAAACCAGAACCATTTTGTCGGGCTAGTTCAATCACTTCTTCCAGTCTGGGTACTCGCTGGTTCCCATGAAGTTTGACTTTGCTTATCTCTTCCCACGTTGCATCTGGGATTCGCAGTTGGTTGCCTGCCACTCGCTCTAAGCTTTCATCATGGCAAACTACCACCACTCCATCCTTAGACAACCGCACATCCAATTCCCACATTTCAGCACCCAACTCAGCCGCCAGTTGGAATGCTCCTAGAGTGTTCTCAGAACGATAGTCGCTAGCCCCACGATGAGCAATTGCCAGCGGCAAATTTGAAGCCTCAGCATCAGGCCAGTCAAAGCGTTTCATCCATTCTTGATTAAAGTTTATTTTGACCATCTGATTTGGTTAGTCCAAAAGGTTTTATTAATTAATTTTAATCATAAAATAATCTTTTTTTGATTGCATATTTATAATTTGGTTGTCTTGAAATTAAAATATCTCATTGATCGAATGAATAACTTCATCCAAGTATAAGTGAAATTTAAAACCTTTCCATTATTCCTCGACTGTACTAAGAATTTAGCCCGTGGTAGCTCAAAATTTCCAGAAAAATTTAAGCTGCCACTCCTGTCTTGGTTACGTTGGCGTTGTTTTCATTATGCTAACATTCTCAAAACAATTAGCGATTATCTTTAAGTAGTCAAAGATTCTATTTCGGAAAATAGTTTTCCAAGTTCATTTACTCTAAGTAAATGAATGTTCAAAAATCTTTGGAACAAGGCATATGACGCTGCCAATTCATGTTTGGGCTTTGTCACAGATGGCAAATCCCTTAATTAGCTCGGAGGTTTGTTATGTTGAAAGTGAGTTTGAAAGGCGCATTGACTTGATGTTTGATGCTGGCCACCGCAGCCAGTTTACCTCTTGGTCAAGCAATGGCGAGAGACTTGACCATACAGGTTTGGGCAGGGGGATCCAACGTTGCCGACGCTTATCGCGTTGATGCTATTACCATGGCTGCAGACATCCTTGAAAGAGAGTCTGCCATACGTGGTGAAGAATTAAATATCACCGTTGAGACAAAATATGACTTTGATGGATGGGGTGGATTCAAGCAGGCCGTGACACTGGCAGCTGAGGCCAATAACGCACCACACATTGTAGTGACAGGCCACGAAGATATCGCACCATGGTCTCAGTCAGGTTTGATACGACCAATCGAAGACTATGTTGATTTCGACAGTTGGCCTCTCAGCGATCTGTTCGAAAACCTAATTGAGATTTCATCTTATGAGGGGGTTATTTATGGGGTCCCCCAAGATGCTGAATCGAGACCTTTCTTTGGTTGGATTCCTCACCTCAAGGCAATTGGCTACAGTGATGCTGACATTCGTGATATGCCAGGAAAGGTGCAGAGGGGTGAATACACTCTGGAAGATGTATTAAATGATGCAAAGAAAATTCAGGATGCCGGGCTTGTAGAAGCAGGATACGGTTGGTATCCCCGTGTTTCCAAAGGCGGTGACTACTGGCAGTTCTATCTCTCCTATGGTGGAGAGATGCTCGATAGTTCCTCTGGGAAATTGGTCTTCGATAAGGCTGCAATGCAAAAAGTTTACGAATTTTTTGCAAAAGCCGTCGAAATGGGTGTCACCCGCAAAAACCATATCGGAACTCCCTGGGATCAATGGTATTCCGAAGTTGCTTCCGGTAAAGCTGGCTTATGGCATGGAGGTACCTGGCATTATGCGCGATATACAGGCAAAGAAGGACTTCAAGACTTTTTTGGCAGCGTGATGTTCAGCTTAATACCAGCTGGGGACAGTAACGGTAATGCGAACACCATTACTCATCCATTGGTTTATTTGGTGACAAATCGAGGCAGTGATGACGATGCAGCAGTAGCTGCTCAGTTGATCGCGATTGCCTCTGAACCACGGATCAACACACTCCATGCAATCAAGTCTGCCCATCTTGGTATTGCCAAGTCACAACAGTCTGTGCCTCTTTATGCCAATGACCGCTGGGCTAGTGAAGCAACCGTTCGCTTGTTACCTTATGCCAGTGCTCAGCCCAATCACACAGGTTTCTCACCTTATTTTGATGCGATGTGGAAGGGACTCGAAGCCAGTTGGACTGGTCAGAAATCTCCTGCACAGGCTATTGCTGATGTGGAATCTGAACTGAAAGCCCAACTCGGAGGTGACATCATCATTCGCTAATTTTTTCTTTCATCTCCCTGGATCATACTGGGGAGATGACCTTGCTTCACATTTTGATCCACTTGTTTGGCCAATGAGTTTATCTGCAAAACTTGGCTATGTTTTTATTGCCCCTGCGCTGGTATTAGTCACTGTATTTTTCTTGACCCCAGTAATACTCACGGGGATCTTCTCCTTCACCAATATGAGTACTGCTACCGGGATTACCGGTGGTGCCTATCAAATTACACCCTCACTCTTGAGGGATTTCTCTGATCAAAGCTTCGAAAAAACAACTCTGGATAAAATTGGTGCCGAGAGTTACCAAATTATCCAAGCCACTTTACAGACTGCACGTGACGCTGGAACAGATCCTTCAATGCTGGCAGAGCTTGAAGAAGAGCATCTAGGGAAAAACTTCACGAGCCGCAGAAAATTCGAACGTTTTCTGAAAAAACTACAAAACCGACCACGTAGTACACGTGAACTGAAATCAACCTCACTCCACTTTAGAAAATCTCTGATCAACGAGCGGTTTGAAACAGAAACAGATTTAAAAGCTGCGCTATCAGGAATGCAAACTGAACTTACTCAAGATCAAATCAACACGCTTAGCCAAGCTGCTTATACGGGATGGGTATGGACAACAGATAACTTCCACAAGATGACAATCCTCCCAGAAACTAAGCAAATTCTCTTCAACACGATCATCTATGTAACATTCACACTACTGCTATTCAACGTGGGCTTTGCGCTGGTCCTCGCTATCGCTACCTTCTACCTACCAAAGGGCCAAGCAGGAATTTTTAGAGCTCTTTGGCTGCTTCCCAGAATTTCACCCTCGGTGCTCTATGTTGTTCTGTGGAAATGGCTGACCTGGGATACTGGATTTTTGAACGCCATCTTGAATCCCCTGGGTATCGCACAGCGCAACTGGATGTTAGATACAACTTTCAATGCATGGGTCTTCGTTGTACTGATCAACGGATTCATTGGTGCTTCGATGGGGATGATTCTTTTCTCCAGTGCCATTACGGCAATTCCGAAGCCAATGCTCTATGCCAGTGAAGTTGACGGGGCTAATCGTTGGCAACAGATTCGCTTTATTATCCTCCCGCAGTTAAAGTGGCCAATTCTCTTTGTGACAGTCTATCAATGTCTTTCATTACTGACTTCCTTTGAACAAATTCTGCTCTCCACAGATGGAGGCCCTGGCTCTACAACGGAAGTTTGGGCTCTCGCAGCTTACCATAACGCCTTGGACAATTATTGGGGCAATTTACAGTATGGATATGGAGCAGCCCTGGCTCTGGTACTAGTTGTCATTGGTGTGATCATGTCTTTCATTTTTCTTCGATTCTTTCGCTTTCAGGAGTTAGTGCGTCAACCACGCATTGAGCAATAAGGGTTCTGGTGTCTCAAAATTTCAAGAATTGGCCAATTCTAACCGCTTTAGCGTTGGCAACTCTACCGATCGTGCTGATGTATTCTTATCTTGTACTTGATACCGTCACCAATACGGAACCCGGAGGAATTCTCCCAAGCAGCTTTACTCTGGAACACTGGCGCTTTCTCTACGAAGATATTGAGGGTAAAGCAAACATCTGGCGGGTGACTCTAAACACTCTAGTTTTTGCCAGCTCGGTGATGTTGCTGGTGCTTTCTGTTTCTTCAACAGCAGGGTATGCACTCTCACGCCTTAACATTCCTTTTCGACGAGAATTTCTTGCAGGAGTACTAATTTTACATGCTTTCCCCTCGATCACTTTGATCATTGCAATCTTTCTAATTCTACAGTTGATTGGGCTCTACAACACGCTCATCGGAGTGATTATCGTGATGACATCGCTCCAACTCCCGCTCGGTATTTGGATCATGAAAGGATTTTATGACTCAGTTCCCTGGGAAATCGAGATGGCTGGATTGCAAGATGGAGCCAGCCGCTTCACCGTCTGGTATCGTCTTGTCTTACCTCAGGTCCGTCCAGGGATTATTGCCTTGGGGGTGTTTTCTTTCCTCTCCGGCTGGGGGGAGTACATCCTACCAACCGTTTTGGCGCCTGCGAATAATGTTCAGGTACTCTCAGGTTACTTGGCTTCCCTCATTGCAGATGATCGAAATTTTGAATTCAATCTCTTTAAATCGGTGGGGCTTTTCTATGCAACTCCCGTCGTAATCATGTATCTGTTCTTTCAGGATAAACTAATGAACATCTATGGAGGAGGAACCAAAGGCTGATGGAAATCATTCTTGAGGACTTTACCAAACGCTTTGGTGAGGTAACTGTCATCGAAAAAATGAATCTCAAGATTCGGCAAGGTGAAATGCTCGCCCTTCTTGGTCCATCCGGATGTGGCAAATCAACCACTCTTTTCACAATTTGCGGGATTCATCGGGTCGATGGTGGGCGTGTACTATTTGGAGAGCAGGATGTCAGTCGTGTTCCAGCTCAGCAACGCAATGTAGGTGTAGTGTTCCAGTCATATGCGCTCTATCCTCATATGAGTGTTTTTGAAAACATTGCTTTTCCACTGATCGTCCGCAAAGAGAACAAAAATATAATCCAGAGGAAAGTCGCTGAAATTGCTGAGTTGGTTCATATAGGAGAGTTACTAGAGAGGCGACCGGAGCAGCTTTCTGGTGGCCAGCAGCAGCGGGTTGCCCTAGCAAGGGCTTTGGTGCGAAAACCTAGCATACTCCTACTGGATGAGCCCTTGGCAAACCTGGATGCCAAGCTCCGACTTGAAATGCGCTCTGAAATCCGGCGAATTCAGTTAGAAACTTGAATCTCTGCCGTACTGGTGACTCATGATCAGGTGGAAGCGATGAGCATGAGTGACCGGATTGCAATCATGAAGGATGGCGAGATCTTACAAGTCGCTTCACCAACAGAAATGTATCAAGCACCAATTAATGATTTTGTAGCTGGTTTCTTGGGCAACCCCCCAATCGCTTTTCTAAATGCCCTAGTCCAGGACGGAAAAATCGATGTATTGAATGGAAAAATCCAATTTGATTTTCTAAGAAATGCTAAACCATCAAATGGAACGAAGATTCGCTTGGGAATTCGGCCAGAACACTACCAGCCTAACAATCCCATTCAAATCCCAGGAACCATCTCTTTTGTTGAAACCCAAGGTCGAGAAAATCTCTATGATGTCAAACTGGAAGATGGTTCTATTTTACGCTCCATTCAATCGTCTGCATTTGGTACTACTGAGAAAAACAGCCAGGTGAGTTGGGGAGTACAACCCGATCAGTTACTGATTTTTGATCAAGCAGGTAATTCTATTTGAATATCGAACTAATCGGTACTCATGCTCATTATCTCCAATTCGTCAGAGCACCTTCTCGCAAAATCAGCCTCTCATTCAGAAACCGATTGTATCCACCATCCCCCTCCTCAAGCCACTGAAATTCAAACTTACTGATCTCATCACGAAGCCTGACATTTGAGTTGAGTTCAGGGACTTACGCGTTGCTGATTTGATCGGTTTGCTCATTTATTTTCACAAACAGGAATTCTATGCCCTGGGATTCTAATCCCCACATTGATCGCTTTGATCCTTTGCCGAATGAAAAGACGATGAAGGCTGTGGTGACCACTGATAATGGGGGCTTCGAACAACTCCAATGCCGAGTTGTCAAACGCCCTGAGCCTTTGGCAAAAGAGGTCCTCCTACAGGTTCTTGCAGCCGGGATGAACAATACGGAAATCAATACACGGATTGGTTGGTATTCGGATGCTGTATCAGGTTCAACTGCTGAAGCAGCAGAAGCTGGTTCCAGATCGCTTAAGGCCGACGGGGGTTGGAACGTGGCCACCCCATTCCCTTTCATTCAGGGAACAAATTGTTGTGGAGAGGTAGTCGAAGTAGGTGCAGGTGGAAACAAGGAACTCCTGGGGAAACGTGTTCTGGTTCGTGCCTGTATGCGTCCAAACGGATTTGATTCGATGAAAAACATCTGGATGGGTTCAGATTTTGACGGTTCCTTTGCCCAGTTTGTCAAGGTTCCTCAAACAGAGGTTTTTCACGTGGAATGTGACTGGAGTGCTGCAGAACTGGCAACGATTCCTTGTGCCTATGGGACAGCAGAAAACATGATTCAGCGGGCAGGGATTCAAGATGGAGAGCAGGTCTTGATCACAGGGGCATCAGGCGGAGTTGGCTCAGCAGCACTCCAATTAGTCAAACTTCGAGGTGCGGAAGTAATTGCTTTAGTCTCTTCAACAAAACAGGACCAAATTCTTAAGCTTGGTGCCAAAGAGGTATGGGAGAGAAATCCGAATCTTATTGAGGTTCTTGGAGAAGAATCTATCGATGTGGTCGTTGACATTGTAGCAGGTGCAGTCTTTCCCTCGCTACTCAAGGTACTCAAACGAGGTGGACGATATGTCTCTGCAGGAGCGATTGGTGGCCCGCTAGTTTCTTTTGATACGCGAACTTTCTATCTGAAGGATCTTCAGCTAATTGGTTGTACTGCCTGGGATGAACACGTATTTCCAAACCTTGTATCCTACATTGAAAACAATCAAATAAAACCATTGCTAGCCAAGACATTTCCTCTTGAAATTATTGCCAAAGCTCAACAGGAATTCTTGCTCAAAAAGCATGTTGGGAATTTCGTGCTGATTCCCCCAAAAAATGTATAATGAAAACAATAAATTTTTCTGATTTTACAAAAAACAGCTTAAGAGAACTTAGTTTTTTTGAAAAAGGTTTTAAGAGAAATAAATTGGGATGCGTTCCATGATTCTTACTACAATGTAATTTTGTGCCCGTGATGAAATTTACAAAATATACGTACTTAATCTTGGCCAGATTGTAAGTTTTTGGGATTTTGTAGAATTCATTTTTCCAGAAGATCTGAAATTATTTGAACAATTCCAAAACAAAATGATCAAATTGTAAGTTTTTGGGATTTTGTAGAATTCATTTTTCCAGAAGATCTGAAATTATTTGAACAATTCCAAAACAAAATGATCAATAAGTAATTCTTTGTCGCGTTCGAAGAGAGGGTAATCCACCGGTAGTATGACTAGTTCAAATAGCTCCTAGCCCATGCAGCACCTAGATTTAGTGAAAATTCCGAGTTGAATGATATTCAAGGAACTTAGACTGACATCACAGAACGTGAAGAGTGATAGTTTAATTAACTACAATCTAGAGAGGAACAGTCGTAAAGAAAATTCAGTGAAATGAACAATCTCAATCACAAATCCACCTGCCTCTACCAGAGATTCAACTCATTTTGGCATCACCGGTTTCATTTTCACCTGTTCCATTCGGCCTTTGATCTGAAGTGCCACGTATTTGGAGTAGAAGCGGGAGAGGTGTAGATTCCCCCCATGAAACCAGAGATTTGACTGCTTTGTTGGCTTCCAAAGATTTCGTAACTCTCCCTCCCAGGGGCCGGGATCTCCCTTAATTCCAGAACCGATCCCCCAGAATCGCCCAACCTTCTCAGCGGTTTCCTTAGAGATTAGCTTTTCGATGACCTTATCCATCGAGTGGTAACCGATTGCAAAGAAGATCACATCCGCTGCTAATTTACTCCCATCATCAAAATAGAGGAATTCTTCATCGCATCGCTCCGGCGTGACTCCCGTCTTGAGCTTGACTTTTTTCTGGATGATCAGCTCGGAAGCACCCACATCAATGTAGTAACCTGAGGCGGTCCTCAGGGCCCGCATCAAAAGCCCAGAGCCATCCTCTCCAAAATCAAAATGGAAACCGGCTGCTCCAAGCTGTTCATAAAATTCTCGGTCATGTTCGTACATCTGCTGATAGACCTCTCTGTGTTGATCTGGCAACAGCTTGTAGGGTGTAGAGGCAAACAGAAGATCCGCTTTGTCCGTGGTGATTCCGTTTTTCAATGCCTGCTCAGAGTAAAGCTCCCCAAAGCCGTATTCCAGTAAAGTCTCTGATTTGATTATAATGCTCGAACTACGTTGAACCATAGTGACCGACTTGGCACCACACTCCCAGAGATCCTGGCAGATATCATGAGCCGAAGTCGCAGAGCCTACTACAACGCACCGCTTGCCAGTAAAATCTCGCCCATCTTGGTATTCACTGGAGTGGTAAATTCGGCCTTTGAACTTCTTCTTGCCCTTGATTGGAATACCCTTGGGCGGACCATAAGCTCCTGTCGTAAAGACAAGTTGCGTTGGTCGGAGGGCTAACTTCTCTCCCTTACGAAGGACTTCAACCTCCCATTCCTGCTTTGTTTCATCAAAGGCAGCCTTGGTAAATCTGCTCTCTGTCCAGTAGTTAAGATCCATCACCGTGGTGTACATCTCCAGCCAATCTCCCATCTTGTTCTTGGGTGTGAATATCGGCCAATCATCTGGGAAGGGAATGTACGGGAAATGATCGTACCAAATTGGATCATGCAGAGTGAGAAATCGGTAACGGTTGCGCCAGGAATCGCCTGCCCGTTTGTTTTTCTCAAGAACAATCGTCGGGACTCCAAGTTTTTTTAGCCGGGTGGCCAGCATGATACCCGCCTGACCTCCTCCCACTACCAGGCAGTAAGGCTGCTTGGAATAGCCCACAGCTTCCTCTTCCGCTTGTTTCTCTTCATGCCAGATGCGTCGGTTCTTGTGCGCACCGTGTCGGGTTCCAAGGATTCTCTGTTCACCGCGTTTTTCCTCGTGCCCCTGTAGCTGTTCCAAAGTGGTCAGGAGAGTCCAGGCCTTTCCACCTTTTAATCGGACGTAGCCTTTGCCTCTACCGATCCCACAGCTCAGGTCCAAAAAACACTCAACAATTCCTCCAGCTCGCTTCACATCATAGTAGTCATCAATCTTTAGGGGTAGCGTAGCCTTGTTTTGCTTGAGTGCTGCCGTAACCTGTTGTTGGGTTTCAAAGGTATTCAGGTTCCACGAGATACAGAGAATATCTCGCCAGAAAAATTTCTCCTGAAATAGACTATGGAGGTCGATCGTCTTGGCACTGGCAAATGAGGTATTGAACTGCTCAATCCATTGCTCAACGGCTTTGTTTCTCATGCTACAATCCTAGAAATAAATGGCTTGGCCTGTTTGAATACTCTCCTCAGCGGCCAACACAATCTTGAGGCTATTGATGGCAGCCTCCATTGGTTCAGATAAATCCCGATCCTTTTCAATCGCATCCAGAAACATTTGTTGCTCTAAGTCACAGAGTTCTTGGTGCGATGGTTCATTAAGAGTATCCACGTACTGATCTTTTTTGAGAAATTGTTTGCTACTGGGATCTACCTCGGCATGGTGGATCTGGATCAGATTGGTTTTGGTGTGCCGATCAATGTCGGCTGAATCTGTTACCTCAATGGATTTATCGTTGATACCTGCTCCAAAGGCTCGAATTTCTTCCGTACGCTTAAGCTCATCAAAGGCTTTACAGCCAGATTCCAATTCTAGGAAACGTTGTTGAATGTGCTTTTCTGTTCGATGGTAGATTCGGTCGAGATCATGAATCACGAGCACATCGATCCGGTTCAAACCAAAACGCAGCAGGCTATCTTCGTAGGAGCGTAAGATTTCATCATAGGTGTAATCAAATTTTAGAGTGAAGGGCAATCCACCAGTCCACGGTGCACCATTGAAGTCTTTGGCTCGGCCTTGAAAGCGGGAATAAATTCTACCCACTTTGGTAGAACAGATGAATTCATCTTGGTCTTGCTGACGCAGCAATCCCCCGATCCGGTGTTCACTCAACCCATGACCGTACCAGGGAGCTGTATCGTAGTAGCGAATGCCTACAGACCACGCACTTGCAAGTGTTTCGCGTGATTGTGTTTCTGAGACACGGTCGAACAATTCACCGAGAGGTGCTCCTCCAAAACTAAGAATTGGAAGATTAAGATTAGTCTGCCCAAGTTGTCGTAAGTGTAGTTTATTCAATTCTGAATGAAGTATTTTTTTTGTAGATAGTCTTTAGGGGAGGGCAATTTGGAAATTGATCGCTAAGGCGCTAACAATCGCTACAAGTGGTAAATTTAAGAAACGCAGCATGGGAAATTTTCAGTATGGTGAGAGCCAACTTTCTTCAATACCAAGTCCAAATCCAGGCCGATCATCCAATTCCATCCAACCGTCTTTTGGGATCTTTTGGTCTGGTACGTCGATGGTTTCCTCTAATGGAATTCCTGGTGCTCCTCTCACGAAATATTCTAGCCAGGGAACACAAGATAACGCGTGGGAGAAATGTTGGCCGTAAGGGTTGCGCCCTCCTGCATGCAGCATCACTTTCTTACCAGCTGACTCAGCAATAGCAGCAATCTTCAAACAGGTTGTTAGGCCCCCCACCCAATTGATATCGGGTTGTAAGATATCTACTACATCATTGGAAACAGCCCATTGAAATGGGAAATGGCTGTACCAGTGTTCCCCAGTCGTCAAAGTTTGCCAGGGAAGTTTTTTGCGTAGAGAAATGTGACCTAAGAAATCCTCAGACAACAAACATTCTTCCATCCATCTTAAACGACAATGTCGAAGCTGCTCAGCCAATCGAACAGTATATTCAACATCCAACGCCATCCAGCAATCGAGCATCAATTCGGAATCATCACCGATGATGGATCTCGCTTTTTCAACAAAATCTAAGTTCTTTTTTAAACCATCCAAGCCATCGGCAGGCCCATAAGGGCAAGCAAGCTTAAATGCCTTGAAGCCCAATTCTTTGTACCATTCGACATCGTTGCCAGTTGCATAGCAGAAGATTTTCTTCTCTTTGGGCCCACCAATGAGTGAATAAACAGGTACTCCCAATGATTTTGCTTTCGCGTCCCAGAGAGCCAGATCAATAGCGCTGATTGCGTAGGAAGCAAGACCCACTGTTCCAAAGGGCTTTGTCAATCGGAACATCATGTCTGAAATCATTTCAATGGCAAAACCATCATGACCCACTAAATTTGGAGCAAGATGATCTCGAACAATCGTTGCTGCAATCGCGCCTTGATCTGTCATCCCCAAGCCCCAGACTCCATTCTCAAGGGTAACTTTACACCAGACACCACCCCACTTGGGGAGCCATAGGCTTCGGTGTGATTTTACTGATGGGAAGCGAGACATCGGATTAGCCACTTCATCAGTTTCGGCCCAGGACTGCTTTCTTGGCTTTGAGGAGTAGTTTTTTGTCGGAAATTGAACCCGAACACATTCAATGGATTTAATTTTCATTTTTCATGTAGAGAATAAGATTCAATAACTAAAGGGAAAGTAAATGATTCATAAATCCATCGTAATGTTTCATGTACAAACCATCATAAAAATATTTCTTCATTGATCTTGCCTTCTCTGTAGGTATCAGATCCCAGCTATTTTGGGTTCCAACTACAGAGAGATGAAACGAGCAAGCGATATTCAGCATATAAGTAGACATAAATGCCTCTTCAATACAGTGTCCTGAAACCAGCGCACCATGATTTTTGAGGAAAAGAACATTTTTGTTCTCAAAAGCCTCAACAAGTCTCTGAATGTTTAGTTCATCTGGGATTGAATTATATTCATTGAAATAACCACAAGAATCCATGAAACAGCAAGAGTGCTGAGTCAATCGAGGTTCGAACACAAAATCAGTTCTTGTGGAAACTGTTGTGATGGGTTGGGTATGAATATGAAAAACACACTTGTGGGTATCCAATTGTTGGTGCACAGGAATGTGAAAATACGAGGCAGCTTCAAGGGGCCTTATCTCACCAACAAATGATTCTTTTTCTTTATCATAAACCGATATATTGTCCTCATTCACAAGATCCCAATGAACATGACCAGGTGTGATTAAAACCAGATTTAAGGATAACGGATCGTCATAACTGATATGATTCCACACTCCCTCGACCAGTGAATGAAGTGAGCCTAAATGATGAGCAGAAACAAAATTTTGTATCACAGACCTCGATTGTCTTAGGATCATGACTCTAACCAATTCTGTTTTATATCAAGCGTTGGAATCGACCCAATAAGATCTTGAGTGTATTTGTTCTTAGGAGTTTTAATAATTGATTTACAATTACCGAACTCAACAGCAAAACCATTTTTCATTACAACCAGTTTATCGCATGCATTATAAGCAGTTGTAAGATCGTGTGTTATATGAAGAATTGATATCTGATGATTTAAATTTAAACTTTTTAGCTGGGCTAAAATATCAGTCCTCAATGAGGCATCTATCATTGAAACTGGTTCATCTGCAATAATTATTTCAGGCTTACACAAAGGGCAACGTGCTAGCATTAGTCGCTGACGTTGACCACCACTTAATTGATGAGGGAATCTACCAAGAGTTTCTCGAGGTTCTAAACTGACTGAATCCAGTGCTGAGCAAATTTCATCAGAATACTTACTTTTTGGTAGTTTAGGATTGAATTTAATGAGTGGGTAAGTTAATATCCGATCAACTAATTAACTTTCTTCAAAAAATAAAATTTGCAATATACTAACAATTTTCTGGGTTACCACTTTCAAATGATTTATACATAGCACTTAGTACCTGAACAGTTTTAAGTCCCACAATCTCATTTCCAGAATTACGAGCACTTGCACCCCGACAAATTTCTACAAATCTGTTAATTGCTTCTTTTGTTGAATAGGCTCCATATCCTCCCCCCTTATCAATTTGATGGGTTAAGTCTGTGCCATTCAAACAGTTTAAAACCATTCTTTCTCTACCAAACTCAACATCCAATAGAAACATGCCTTCGGTACCATAGATCCTTAAATCTAATTGAGGTGGTTTTCCCTTAGGGAGTCCTGCTGCTCCAGAGACAACAGCTTTTGCCCCACCGTCAAAATCTATAAGCATAGCATCATAGTAATCAACACCCGTTGTGGAGTTGCTGCACATTGCTCTCACTGATTTTGGCTCGAGATCACTCACAAAAAAAAGTGCGGCGAGTGCGTGTGAAAGTTGTCCCCAGCCATAACCACCAGCTCTCTGTGGATCAGCCCATGTAGATGGAGGTGGGCGATAAAGGTGATTTTCAGTCTCGAGCATTGGTTCACCACCAAATAAGTCCATCAGTGCAGATGACATGTGGAGCACTACATGCTTGATCTCACCAGCTTTCCGGGCTTTAAACCAATCAGCAGCTTGTTCCATATAATGGGTATAATTTAACCCATATGGTGTCATTACAGATTTAGATGTTGTTTCTGCTAATTTTACAATCTGTTTAGCGTCGTTTAGATTTGTTGTCATCGGTTTTTCAACCATTACATGACAACCATTTTCTAAAGCTACTCTTGAATGCTCAGCATGTTCTACATGGGGAGAAGCTACTACTACTCCGTCTAAATTATGTTTATAAATTTCAGAATGATTTTCGGATCCATGTTCTATCTTAAATTTTGATTGAATATCTTTAAGTTCTTCTTTTCCTAGTCGAGATATGGCAACTAGTTCTACACTTTTATTTTCAAGCAGGTGCGGTATGTGAAATTGACAAGCCCACCACCCAGCTCCAACTAAACCAATCCGGGCTACTTCTTTCATATTTATTCATTATGAGATAAGGTTTGTTTTCCTATTTCTGTCAAGGGTAAATGCGGTTATAAAATTTATCATAATGAGCACAATTAATATTGAATTCGCTTTAGATTAAGTTCTTCCCTATTCAGACGCAAACCCCATCCAGGTTCATCAGTAAGTCTTACACGACCATTTTTCGGTAAAATCTCATTTTCAAACATGTTCCCAAAAACAGCAGGAAAACTAAGACAGTCTGAGCTGGTATTCAAGTATTCACAGAAAGGACAGTGCGGTTGGGTGATCACGAAGTGATAGCTGTAAGCACCACTTCCATGCGGAACTACTGGGATGTCGTAGGCAGCTGCCAATGCAGAAATGCGTAATAATTCGGTAAGGCCACCACACCACATCACATCTGGTTGTAGAATATCAACTGCGCGTGATTCGATCAGCTTACGGAAACCATATCGGGTATATTCATGCTCTCCAGTTGTCCAACGAACCCATGGCACACGTTCCTTCAAAATGCGATGTCCATCAAAGTCATGTGGCTGAAGAACTTCCTCAAACCAATAAAGTTTTACGTCTTTCATCGCCTCAGCAAGCTCAACCGCGTAAGGAACATCGAGGGACATCCAACAATCGGCCATTAGCAGAAAGTCCTCACCAACTTTTTGTCGCATGTCAAAAAATTTGTCTCGGTTCTTTCGTATACCATCTAAACGGTCTACGGGCCCATATGAAAGAGGCATTTTCCCGCCAATAAAGCCATTTTCTTTTGCAATGTCTGGACGAATGCCTGTGCAGTAAAGAGGAACTTCGTCTCGCACAGCACCCCCAATCATTTGATAAACAGGCTCACCGCGAAGCAAACCCAGTAAATCCCACAACGCCACATCAACTACACTCAACGCCCAAAGAGGAAGCCCCTTGCCACCATAAAATAAACTAGAGCGATACATTTGATCCCACATCTGATTCAGACTTCTGGGATCTTGGCCAATAAGAAACCTCTTAAAATGTTTTTCAATAATGTAGCATGCTGGAGCTCCACCTTGCCCTGCACTAATTCCAATGGTTCCATCATCAGATTCAATCTCCACAACAATACTATTCATCACATTGATACCAAAGCTGGTACGAGATGCCTTATAGTTTGAGTAGCCAGACATTGGTGTGGATATCAAAGAATCAACAAGCCAGTGGCCGGTTTCGCGATCATGATAATCACCTCCCGAACCTTTCTGGTCCAAAACGTAGGCGCGTACATCTTTAATTTTTGGGAATTTCATCATCAAATCCTTTAATTGGTTATCTAAGATTAAGTATACTTACTAAAAGAATCAGAATTAGTATCAGATACAACCTGAAGTTGGGGTAGATGATTCACTCAAGCAAAAATAATTATCAAGAGCTTGGTATTAACCAGGGAATCAAGTAGGAGCAACATTTCACGACCATATATCTGCTCAAATGGGGAACCAGCACCTATTGTATCCTCAGCAATACAATCTCTGATATCAACGTTACAAATCTGAAAAAACAGCCAACTTAAAAACAAAAGAATAAATAGAGATAATATGATTTAAAATAGAGAATGAAATCATAACAAAGATTGTAAGGAAAGATTTCTCACAAATTTTACCTCGTTAAATATGAAAAGGGTGGTTAACTATAAAGTGATGTCAGAAATTTTTGGTATTGAAGCAATCAAATTCTGAGTATATTCATGTTGAGGATCTCTAAGAACATTGTCTACTGAACCAGTCTCAACAATTTCACCTTTTTTCATAATAATTATATTATCAGCTGAATAGTAAGCGGTGGTTAAATCATGAGTAATATAAATGATTGATATCTTATTTTCTTGTTTAAGTTTAATAAACATGTTGACGATTGAAATTCTTAGTGACGCATCTAGCATTGATACAGGTTCATCTGCAATAATAAGTGAGGGTTTGGAAATTAAGGCTCTAGCAACTGCAATACGTTGAGCTTGACCTCCAGAAAGTTCATTCGGATATCTTGATTTAACTTCATTAAAAGTAAGGCCTACTTTGGATAAAACATCATTAATATATATATCATAAGAATCTGCGTCACCAATGTTGAAGTTGCGATATGTTTCTAACAGATATGATTCTATTTTCTTTAATGGACTAAATGAAGAAAAGGGATCTTGAAAGACAGGTTGAATCTCCCTGAGAAGCCAGTTTCTCTTTTCTTTCTTTGGAATTTGATTTATATCTCTTCCCTTAAAGTGAATAGAACCAGAAGAAATTTTTTCCAAACCAAGAATTAATTTTGCTACGGTACTTTTGCCACTTCCACTTTCTCCAGCAATCGCAAGAATTGAAGGTTGGTCATTATTTATTTGAAATGATACGTTATGAACAGCCCTTAGTATTTCATTTTTAAATCCATTCCTAATTGAAAAATATTTATAAAGATTTTTTACATCTAATAGATTATTCATTAACAATTACCCATTATCAACAAAAACTAAAAAAAGTATAACAAAGTTTATTTTTAAATTTACTAATTTAAATTGTGGCAAGCAACTTTATGGTTTTCTTTTTTAAGAACTAATTGTGGTTCAATTTTTTTGCACTGAGCGGTCGCAATCGGACAACGAAGATGAAAGCGGCAACCCTCAGGCGGGTTATCCAATGCTGGAGGCCTTCCAGGAATCGTTACAATAGATTTCTTTGAATCAAAGGAAGGTAATGAATTAATGAGGTATTTTGTATACGGATGCAAAGGATTGTTAATTATTGTTTTCTTGTCACTTTCTTCGACTAATTTACCAGCATAGAGAACCCCAATAACATTTGAAAAATTCGCATGAACACCTAAGTCATGTGTTATTAGAACAATTGTACATTTTTTTTTACTTTGAATCTGTTTTAGTAGGTTTATAACGTTTTTTTGGACAACAACATCTAAGGCTGTAGTGGGTTCATCTGCAAACACAATTTCTGGGGATAATATCGTTGAAAGTGCAATCGTTACACGTTGCCTCATTCCACCAGATAGTTGGTGAGGGTATGATTGTAATACATTTTCGGATAAACCTAAATCTCTTATGTAACTCTTACTAATGTCATACGAATCACTTTTAGAAATTTTACTGTTAGTAAGTAAAAAGTCATGAAAAGTAGATTTAATTTTTCGAACAGGATTTAAGACATTCATCGATCCTTGTGGAATGTAGGAGAGTTCACTCCATTTTAATGAATCGACTTCATCTTTCGATATAACTTTTTCATTTTTCTCAAAAGAAAATTTAACAAAACCTTCATCTATCATTAATGGATTTTTATGAGCTCCCATCATGACTTTGAGGAGAGTCGTTTTACCACAGCCTGATTCGCCAGCTATTCCGTAACTTTCACCCTTTTTGATATTTAAGTTTATATCATCGACAGCTTTAACAGTTCTACGTACACCAAATGAATTAGTTTTATAATATGCTTTTAAGTTTTTGACTGTAACAATGTCTAGCATAAATTTTTAATCTTTGTAGGTAATGCGTTCTAAACGAGATCTAGGATCGAGATAACTGCTTGTGCTTATTGAGACTAAGTACAATCCAATTACGATCAAAATTGATGCGATTATTGGTGCAGTTACTATCCAAACCCTATTTGATAAAAGCGCTTGATAGTAGTTTGCCCAATATATCATTGTTCCCAATGTTTGGGCACCTAGATCTCCTAAACCTAGTATGGCGAGTGTTACCTCAAATGAAATGGCAAAAAGGATTCCACTCACACAATCGGCTAATAAAAAGGGAATCAAAAATGGAAGATGTTCCTTCATTACTATCTTAAATGAACTCATCCCTGAATAGACACCAGTAAAAGTAAACTCTCTTTCTCTCAGGCTTAATATTTGAGAACGATACCGTTTAGAGGGCGGAGCCCAATCAAGTATCCCAAGAAGAAAACCAATTGTAAAAATTGAAATTTCTCCTCTTAATATTGCACATATCAGTATTAGCAAGGGTAATCTAGGAATTACCATTAAACTATCAACAATTGTTGATGATATCCTATCGAATGTTCCACCTATATATCCCGACATTAACCCCACGATTACACCAATACCTCTACCAATAAATACCGCAATAAGGGCAATAATTAACGAATTTCTGATAGCATATGTCATCATCCAGAATATATCTTGTCCGTTTGAGTTTGTACCCAATATATATTCAACTGATGGTGGTTTATTTCTTTTGACAACTCTTTTATCATCTGGTTCATAGGGTGAAATAAATGAAAGCAAAGCAAATACAATAGTAATTAACAGTATTATACTCCCAATTTTAAATGAAGAATGATACTTTAATAAGTCCAAAAAAATTTTCATAATTTATTTAAGTTTAATTCTCGGGTCAAACAATGGGTAGGTAAGATCTATGATAAGTGAAATAGTAGCTATCCCAATAATTGATAATAAGGTTATCCCCATTATCAAATTGTAATCAGCAGAAACGATAGCTCGATAAATTGTATATCCTAATCCCGGGTAGCTAAATACGACCTCCGTAATAAGTGCTCCTTCAAAAATTGTAGCAAGTGAAAAACCCAAGTCTGTTATCTGAGGTAGCATCGTGTTTTTCATTGCATATTTATTAATAATTTTTCTATCCGGTATAGATGCTAATTTTGCAAATTCGACATAATCACTTCGCACTTCAACTTTTGTAAGTGCTTTTGCAAAGATAAATCGCAGTGAAACTGCTGTGATGATGACAGAAACGGCAGGTAAAAATCCGTGTTCAATGATGCTAAAAACATACTTCATGGTAAAACTTGGATCACCTTTAGCACCACCAACGAGTGGAAATATCGGCAAGTAGAAAGCAAAGAACATTAACAAGACAAATGCGACGACATAATAGGGTATTGGGTATATTAGAATGAAAAAGTTTTCGAGTAGTTTTGCCCACCATCGATTTTCGTAATATCCGCACCATGTGCCAAGAACTAATCCAATAATCCAAGACAAAATTATTGAAACTGATAATAAACCAACTGTCCAATGCAATGAGTTGTTAATTATTTCATTAACTGTCATTGGAAACGAAGAAAATGATGGACCTAAATCCCAGACAATAATTCTTTTCCAAAAATTAATGTATTGATCAGTTATTGTTCCATCAAGTCCGTACAAGTCCTGTAAAGATTTTCTCAGTGAGATCACTCCTTCAGGACTCATCTCCTGAAATGCTAAAGCCCTGTTTAAAGCTACATCTACAGGATTTATTGGAGATAATCTTGGGATAAGAAACGTAATTGTTACTCCAAAAAAAACTACTAATAGCCATTGAACAAAACGCGGACCCACATAATTTACAAAGAAATTCAAATTTTCTCCGATCGCTTCAATTTCCTTGAAGAACCTAATTTTTGTTTTACCAAATATTTAACTTTGTTTGTATAAAACTTTGCAACAGATCATGCTTTTTTAAGTAACTAGAATCTATTCATTTCAAACTATTCGTCTTACTCATAATAAAATACTTTTTATTATGATTTAATTAAATAGATATTAATTTTTCTTTATTTTCTCCCTTTTCGCAAATACCGCCGTAGTCTGCTATTATTATTTCATTTATGGATTTTTTTCTAATTGATTGAATGAGTATTCACAGTTTTTATTTGTGAATACTCATTTTACTTTACCTAGTAAGCTATAATCATTTTACTTGTGTAAGATTATGGACTGCTGTCTTGCCTCCTTGAAACCAATAAAGTGGCATGTGGTCAGGATTTTCTGATGTTGGAAACCCTGTCCAGTATGTTTCATCCCATGTTACGAATTTCTTGAATGCGATAGCGGTAATATCAAACATATTTTCTGTCCAATATTTTAAAAACTCCCGCATAGTGTCAGCATTTTCTTTATCTGCAGGATTAAGTTTTTCCATTTTATCGATGAATTCCGACAAGACAGGATTATTTAATCTTGCGCAATCAGTCCCACCTTTAGACCGACATTCTTGTCCGATTGGTACGTAGTAATCAGTATGTAGCCCCCTCACATTTGGCCAAGCATCTCCTGAAGCCAATGCCAGACTTGTCCATGGTGTTGATATATTGTATCGCCCCATCATTCTATTTTGATCCCAGACACTTCGCTCTAGGCCCTGTAAATTGACTTCAATACCAAAGTCACTCCACATGTCTGATGCTGCATTAGCCATTCTGAAAGCATCATTCTCATCTGGGGGTGATTGTAGATCAATTTCCCATAATTCACCGTTAGGTTTAAGCCATTTACCATCACTGTTTCTTTCAAATCCATTTTTTGTTAGAAGTCTTTCAGCAACATCCTGATCATACTTCCACCAACCAGTACCGAAAACTTCTCGCGGTGTTCCTGGGACGTCATAACCTTCATCTTTTGCCCATTCTGCAATTTTATTTGGTACATCTGGATCATACGGTTGATACATTTGTCCGGGTTCAATTTCAATAGTCAGATTGCGTAACCATCCTTCCAATGGCTCTAGATACAACTTTGACAAAGATGCAGTTGGTGGTATCGGCATTGGAGTAACCTTTGCCACTCCTCCAATATACGATGTTTGCAGTTCTACGATATCTATAGCGAGAGCCATTGCCCATCTTACATCTTTAATCTTATATATTGGATCACTTTCCATATTAATTGCGAATTGTCTTGAACTCACTTCATTGGGATATGCCCATGGAAATTCTTTGTACCATGATCTTGCATTTGGAGCTGTTCTGAGGGTTGTTTGGAAAGCTTCGTAATCTACGTCAAAATAAACATCCAGCTCTCCGCGTGACATTGCTATGGCTTTCTTTGCACTGTCACCGTAAAAAATAGTAAGAATGTGTTTCGGTGGTTCTGTGCCTTTTGTATATTTAGCAGCCGGGGTACGCTGCCAATCATCTCTCCTGGTATGTAATTCCCAGAATCCGTTTGGATCTATTTTAGTTGGGACATATGCACCCAATGTAACTGGTGGGTTAAATTTGTGTTCTGATAAGTTGCTTATATTTTCAAACAAGTGCTTTGGCATCATGTAAATACCATTCCATCTAGCTTCAAACAATACGTGAAATCTTGGGTTTGATTGGCTTAAGTTGAATCTAGCACTGTTTGGCCCAGTCTTCTCGATACTAGTTAGAAACTTGTTTAATTGCGTAGACCATCCTCCAGCGTTTAGTTTTTCGTCTGATTTGATTCTATTAACTGTAAATATCAAATCATCGACCGTAAATTCAGTGCCATCACTCCAATATATACCATCCTTCACATCTACATCCATAGTGGTAAAAGTATTGTTGTACATCGGCTCACTTGCAGCGACATCCTGAAGACGTTCGCCAGTTTCTTGGTCTCTTATCCAGAGTGTCTCCATATAAAAAGCATGTCTATGGGGAGTATGTGGACCATTTACCCAAAAGTTAAAATTGTCCATAACGTTGTATCGGAAAATTTGATCTACAACGAATACTTCATTTCTAGGAACGTCAACTGGTAAACCAAACACTATGCTTGGGATTGCTACCAGTGAAATCATTATACTCTTTAGAAATTTCATGGTTTTTTCCTTTATTAAAGGTAATTATTGAGCTTATGATAATTAAATTTTTACCTCCTTTCTGTTTCAGAGTTGTTCAGAAA
>JACLAC010008035.1_pt1 | contig 30523 bp, 14 predicted proteins | sample 8027881 | NCBI WGS metagenome assembly JACLAC01 (sample SAMN15725517, study PRJNA655200) | protist metagenome | isolation source: fluorescence activated cell sorting (FACS) single amplified genomes of... | place: Spain: Blaines Bay Microbial Observatory, Mediterranean Sea | collected 2016-01-19 | reverse complement strand
ATTTCTCTCGACGGAAAGGTTAGAGACTGGGCTGATGTTGAAGCCTTTAGTAGTGTAGAATTCCCCAAGGAAGATGGTTCAATGACGGTTTTCGAAGAACACGGAGGGGGTACCTGGACTGGTGTAGATGACCAAACTGTTGCTTTCAAAATTGTTTGGGATACTCAAGCTGTTTATCTAGGCATTATTGTTACTGACGACGATCATCAAAATGCAACTGCTAGTGGATGGAATGGCGATGCAGCTCAAATAATCGTTGAGCCAACAGGCGAACGAAAACCCGAAAATGATCACTTCAGATACAACTTCGCTTTAGGTAATGATGGAACCTTGACTGTTAACAATGAAAAAGCCGCTGGTGGAGGATTAAAAGAGGATCATGTGGCGATTACTCGTGACGGCCAAACTACTATCTACGAAATTAAGTTTCCTAGCTCTGAATTTGGGATTGCTAAATTTGAAGACGGTATGTCTCTAGGGCTAGGTATTTGTGTCAATGATGGAGATGGACCAAACCAACTAGGTCAAAGAGGCTGGGGCGGATGGTACACTCATTCCGCAGTATTTGGGAAAAACCCAGAAAATACGGGGCTGGTTAAACTGATTTCGGCCAAAACTGCTATTGAAATGGAAGGAAAGCTGAGTGCTACATGGGCTGAAATTAAAAATTAATTCTTTGAGGGCTAGTAACCAATAAATAACTCTAGATTGTTTTGTATCTTGCTGAGAAACTTTAAAAGCAATTAGATTTAGGTTTAACCGCTTTTAAAGTTTACAATCGCAAATTCATGAGTTCTTCGGGGATATAATCCTACCGGAGACAAATCCCACGTAATTACAAATCAGAATCACAGGCATCTAGTTGGGTTAATTTCAAAGTTGTTGGATTTTTAGATCACGAAACCAAACTTTTCCTCCGTGGTCTTGTAGACCAATATGGCCTTTCTGTGGCATATCTTTCCAAGCATATTTGAACTTGTTTTTGCTACCGTCAGCATTCTTTCCTGCTTTTTCCCATTGTTCCACATCCATTTCGGCAATTTGCACACCATTTTTTTCTACTGAGATATGGTTGGGAACACTCGTAATCAAAATATTGTTCCACTCACCAGCTGGTTTTGACGGATTACTGGAAGGCGCGACCATATCGTAGATAGCACCACAAGTATGGGTGTCAGAGACTTCTTGACCGTAGCTATCGAAGATTTGAATCTCGATTCCTGTATGAACTGGATCATCTAAGTCAGACCAGCGAAAAAAGATCCCACTATTGGTTTTTTCTGCAATTTTGAAGTCAACAGATAATACAAAATTCTCGTACTTATCCTGAGTATACAGATATTTTCCACCCTGAACAGTACAGACGATACATTCGTCTTCTACTGTCCAACCTTCAGGATTCCCTGTCGTTGACCAACCACCTAGACTTTGACCGTTAAATATTGAACTCCACTCTGAATTGCTCATTTTCTTCTCTCCTTAGTTTTAATTCTCAGTTAATAATTAATACATTTACTCCGAGGTAGGAGTTTACATCCGTTATTCCATTTAAGACAACTTCTATTTCTAACGATTGTTCCATCTAGAGGGGGAATTTGTTATCCTAGTAGAACAAAATCAATCCCTTCAGAATAACTAACTTTGTTTTTCACCAAAAAGTTAGTTAGTATAGTCGAGGTTATTGAAATCGAAATAAGGGAACACAAAATTCTATGTCCCAATCCATAAGCTTTAGTACTCTAGGTCAGTCGATGACAAAAGTAGGCGAAAAAGGATTAGATACGGCCAGCCAAACTATTTCTGTGTCTAGAAGTGGAAATCAGAGAACAAATGGATTGACTCAACTTAGTCAATCCAGAACTGCTGGTTCGCAATTGAAAGCGGTAAAGGCCATAGCAAGTGCAACAATGAAGATGGATATAGCTAATACTATTAGTCAATCTGTTTCTTCGTCGGCTAATAAACCTAGTGGTGGGTTAATCGTTAATAATCTCCGTTAAACGGAAGATCCAAGTCAATATAGATCAGATCTGTTCCTTGTTTTGCTGGTCCCTTGAATTTGCCCAGATTTTTCATCTTAACTCTTCTTTTCTTTCATTTCTTGGTTAATTTAGAAACATCTAGTTGTTGGTGTTCAGCTCGTTTAGAATTGAAATTGATTTTTCTTTTGCATCTATTTGTAGGTTAGACTGATTGCAAAATTTCGAATTCATTTGATCCCGTACATTTCGATTTCGCTGATGGTCGGTAGTTGAGGCTGAAGGTGATTGATCCGGTCTAAATTCTGTCCCAATAGTTTCAGACGATTAATTAATCCGTTCTCACTTATATCAATGGATTGCCCTCTTATAATGGGTTGATTATTGAGTAACTTCTTAGCTACCGTTCTCATACCTAAAACAGAAATGTTATTAACCTTTATCTTGATTCGGTCGGTTTTTGCTTTAACCTTGATAGTAGAGCTTGGAGGTTGATGCGATTTCATTAATGCGATTGGTTGCCAATTTCCTTCAGTTCCGTTGTACGCCCAAATTTGAAAATCTTTTAAATCTTGGCTGTGAACGATTATGCGCCGAATCTCTTTTACTGATTTGAGTTGAATTACTATTTCGGCTGGTGGGTAACCAGATAATTTATATAAATCGGTCAAGCGAAGAGGAATTTCTGCCTTGGTGCCCAGATTACCATCAATCAAATTTGGTTCTAGAGAGGTTGCTTCTTGAGCCAGGTTTGGTCCCCACTCTTGTTCCAGTATAAGTCTGCAACCTGTTAAGTATAGAAAAAACAATCCAATACATAGCCCCAGCTTCATTTAACAGCTTTTCCTAATTTTGTACTTATCTTACTTTCAGCAATTTTACCTCTAACACCTAAGTAAGAAGAATATTGTAACCTTAAAAAACCAATTTTTCTGAGTCCACTATAGGCTAGATTACCCTTAGATTCATTGGTTATACTATGTCTAGCTTGTGTTTATGAGATTAACAATTTGAATTCAGCTATGAAAAAGACAACTGAATTAGTAATCATTGGTGGTGGCATTATCGGATGTTCCGTTGCTTACTATGCCACACGAGCTGGCCTCAAAACAATAGTAGTCGAAAAAAGAGACTGTCCAACGCAAGAAGCCTCTTGGGCTGCCGCTGGAATCCTAGCAGTTCATGCCTCTACCGATCAGCCACATGCCAAGTTATGTCGACTTAGTCTAGCAATGTTTCCCAAACTAGCGTCAGAGCTTAAAGACTTAACTGGTATTGATATCGAGTTCAGTCCCTGTGGCTCTTTGTATCTTTGTTTTGATGAAGACGAATACCAAAATTGGACCCAACTAGCTAGACGAAGACAAATTCGAGGATTTTCGGCTCAAGTTTTAACTCCGGATGAAGTTACCAAACTTGAGCCACAGACTAATCCAAACATATTGGGTGGTGTGCTATTTCCTGAAGATAGCCAAGTACGTCCACCTCGTTTGAATGCAGCTATTGTATCCGCAGCAGAGAAACAAGGTACTCAATTTTTATGTGGTAGTCCAGTGGATGAGTTTGTTTTACAGAACGGAAAGGTAGTTTCAGTAAAGGTTAACGGTAACAATATTTTAGCTGATAAATTTGTAATTACTACCGGTTGTTGGACCGAAGAATTGACCACGAATCTAGACTATCCTGTACCGGTTCCGCCCGTACCTGGACAGATGATATTGACCGAGACAATTCCAAAAACGATAAGTCAAATCGTTGAAGGTGCTGGTGTTTACATCGTACCTCGGACTGATGGCAAAATACTAATAGGAGCTACTGTCGAATCATCTAGCTATGACAAACGAGCTTCCCTCTGTAATACAATGGAATTAATTCAAGCTGGTATTCGAAATGTACCAAATCTGGCTACCGCTCCCTTACTCCAAACTTGGGTAGGACTTAGACCATATGCCAAAAGAAAACCCTATTTGGGCCCATTGCCTGGTTACGATAATATTGTGGTGGCAACCGGTCACTACAAAAATGGAATCCTATTAGCGCCAATTACGGGTCAGCTAGTTAGTCAACTAATAACAGACCAACCCTTAGACCTCGATATCCACCCATTCAGGATTAACCGGTAAAGTCAGCTACAGTAGAAATTGCATCTTACATGACAACTAAAGTTACACTTCGTTCTATTTTGTTTGGTGTTTTGCTGATTCCTGTCAATGTCTACTGGATGACCATCGTCGAGGTTAAGTACTATTCGCTGGATGGCTCCTGTCTTCCTCTTTTTATTCAGCCTGTATTTATTCTTTTCCTATTAATTTTGTCTAACCTCTTATACCGACAGCTAGCGCCAAAGACGGCCTTCACACAAGCCGAATTACTGACAGTCTATGTCATGGTGGCTATGTCGTGTACTTTTGCTGGGCACGACACTATGCAAAATATGTTTGGTGCTATTGTCCATCCCTTTTGGTTCGCCACCGCAGAGAATGAGTGGCAAAACCTGTTTTGGCATCATATCCCAAGCTGGCTAACAGTCACTGATCAATATGCACTCAAATCTTTTTACGAAGGTGAGTCCTCAATTTATCTACTGCGTAATTTGATCGTTTGGCTTCGCCCCCTATTTTTTTGGGGTTTACTTTTTTTATTGATGATGTTTGCTATGCTTTGCATCAACATATTAGTCCGAAAACGTTGGACTGAACAAGAAAAGTTGGCTTATCCAATCATTCAACTCCCTTTAGGTTTGTCTGAATCGGCCGGCCTAAAATTACTTCGAAGCCGTGTGATGTGGGCTGGATTTACTTTGGCTTTTGTCATTGGTTTGATTAATGGTATTGCATATCTAAATCCATCTATACCGGATATACCTTATATCAAGCGGACCCCAATCTGGGATCAAATATTTACCCAACGTCCTTGGAATGCATTACAAGGTGTACGAATTTCGATGTACCCTTTCATGATTGGCTTAGCTTTTTTCTTGCCACTTGACCTTTCTTTTTCCTGCTGGTTTTTCTTTTTGTTACGATATGTGGAAAGAATCATTGGTTTTGCCCTAGGCAGTCGTTATTTCCCAGCTTTGAATGATCAGGCTGCTGGAGCCTGGTTGGCACTATTCTTAATTTCCGTTTGGGTTACTCGCCAACATTTATTTGCAGTTATCAGACATTTGCTTGGTTTTCAGACACACTTAAATGATTCAGATGAACCAATGCCTTACCGGTGGGCTACGGCCGGTCTATTTGTTTCAATAGTTGCTTTAGCCATCTTCGCTCGTTTTGCAGGTATGCAGATTTGGGTTTTCGGCATATTTTTTGGCCTTTACTTCATGCTTTCCTTTGCTATTACCCGTGTTAGAGCTGAATTAGGAACACCTCATGAAATTTATTATGTTAATCCACACGATATCATGGCTACGGTGGGTGGGAGTCGTAATTACGACCCCTCCAGTTTGACTATTGTCTCTCTTTTCTACTGGTTCAATCGAGGTTATCGAAATCACCCAATGCCAAATCAAATAGAGGCCTTTAAAATGGCTGAGTCTGTTGGTATGCCCAATCGCTCGTTATGGTTGGCCATGATTATTGCGATTATCGTTGGTATTGCTGCCACATTCTGGGCCAACTTGGATGTGACGCTTCGAAACGGAGCTATTGCAAAAGCCTCTGGCTTTAAAGGCTGGGTTGGTCGAGAATCTTTCAACCGACTACAAGGCTGGCTAAACAACCCAACCGAACCAAATTTGATCAAAACAGGATTTATGGGGTTAGGTGGATTGCTAACTATGGGTATGATGTTCATGAGAGTTCGCTTTCTGTGGTGGCCGTTTCATCCAGCTGGTTATGCCTTGGCCATAAGCTTTGCTATGGATTACTTCTGGTTTACTTTTTTTATCGCTTGGTTACTAAAACTTATAATTCTTCGACATGGTGGGTTGCATATGAATCGTCGACTAACTCCCTTCTTCCTAGGTCTTATTTTAGGGGACTATGTTATAGGTTCTATTTGGTCCATAATTGGTACAGGGATTGGTATCAGAACCTACAAGATCTTTATATAATCTCTACCTATTTACTATGCCCAAATCGACTCTGTAAACGGTGAGTTTCATCATATTAACAGCCAGATATAAATTATGCTTTCTCGCTCCTACTAATAAAATTTATCCTTAATTCTGTAGGATTTTAGATTCGACAGCCAAATGAATATACTTGGTATTTCTTCTTTTTATCATGATAGTGCTGCAGCCTTGGTTTCTGATGGACAAATAAGATCTGCGGCACAGGAAGAACGGTTTAGCCGGAAGAAACACGATCACCGATTTCCTCGTCAAGCTATTGAATATTGCTTGTCTGAAGCACAACTAACAACTGACCAGTTGGATCACGTTGTTTTTTACGACAAGCCATTTGTTAAGTTCGAGCGTTTGTTAGAAACATACTTGGCTTATGCTCCTTACGGTTTTCGTTCTTTCCTTCAAGCTATGCCTCTTTGGATCAAGGAGAAATTATGGATTCCAGACATTATTCAAAAAGAATTAGATTATGCGGGTTCAATCCTTTTTTCTGATCACCATGATTCACATGCAGCTAGTGCATTTTTTCCATCTCCTTTTTCCAGTGCAGCAATCATGACAATCGACGGTGTGGGTGAATGGACCACCGCCAGTTGGGGCATTGGTCGTGACAATCATTTTGAACTAGCTGAAGAAATTCGATTTCCTCATTCCTTGGGTCTTCTTTACAGCGCCTTCACATATTATCTGGGGTTTAAGGTTAATTCCGGTGAATACAAAGTAATGGGATTAGCGCCCTATGGTGAACCTAGATACGTAAATCTGATTCTGGATCATTTAATGGATTTAAAATCCGATGGTTCTTTTCGATTTGATATGTCTTACTTTAATTACTGTGCGGGACTGACGATGACTAACGATAAGTTTCATCGTTTATTTGGGGGCCAACCACGTCCGCCAGAAACTGATCTAACTCAGAAGGAGATGGATCTAGCCCGATCAGTCCAAGAAGTAACCGAAGAAGTGATGCTAAAGCAAGCTAGACATGTACGTCAGCAGAGCGGTGAACCGAACCTATGTTTGGCTGGAGGAGTTGCTTTAAATTGCGTAGGCAACGGTAAAATTCTCAGCGAAAGAATTTTCGATAATATCTGGATCCAGCCTGCAGCAGGAGACGCTGGTGGTGCGCTAGGAGCCGCCCTTGATGTCTATTATCGTTATCTAGGTCAAACTAGGCAAACCAATGGCAATTCTGATTTGCAACACTCCTCACTGTTGGGTCCCGCATTTGGTCACCAAGAAATCGCAGCTTATCTATCGGATAATCAGCTTGAAGGTGAAAATTTAACGGATGCTGAATTATTTACTCAAGTTGCTAGATTATTGGATCAGGAACAAATCATTGGCTGGTTTCAGGGTCGTATGGAATTTGGACCTAGAGCTTTAGGCAACCGCTCTATCTTAGGGGACCCAAGGTCTGAAAAAACACAATCCGTGATGAATTTAAAGATAAAGTACCGTGAATCATTTCGCCCCTTCGCACCTAGTATTTTAATAGATGATGTTAATGATTATTTTGAAATGGAAGGCGAAAGCCCTTACATGTTGCTAGTTGCCCCTGTCCAAAACAAAATTCGACGTCAGGTCAAAACGGACGACGAACGATTATTTGGAATTGATAGACTAAATATTGCGCGTTCTGAAATACCAGCCGTTACCCATGTGGATTATTCGGCTCGAGTTCAAACTGTATCTGAGTCGGAACATCCCCGTTATTATAACTTAATTCAGGCCTTCAAAGAACTGACGGGTTGTCCCGTACTGGTTAATACCAGTTTTAATGTTAGAGGGGAACCAATTGTTTGTACGCCAGATGATGCTTACAGATGCTTCATGAGAACAGAAATGGATTATCTAGTATTAGGCAATTACTTACTAGATAAAAAGAAGCAGATGCCTTTAGCAAATGATATTAATTGGCGGAATGAATTTGAATTAGACTAAGTATGAAGTGGAACCAAATTTCATCGTCGGCCACAATCAAGCAAATAAGACAGTTTGGTCTTTTAGTGGGGATTGTGTTAGTCGCCGTAGGAAGCTGGCAACTTTACCGTCAAACCTATCCGATTGTGAGGATCATACTTTGGTCAATTGGTGGTTTTTTATTTGCTGGCGGTCTTTTATGGCCTCAGATTTTGAAACCGCTTTACGTCTTTTGGATGCTTTTGGCTCATATGTTGAGTTGGGTCAATACAAGGATTATTCTGGGGGTAATTTTTTACCTAATTTTCACGCCGATCGCCTTAGTGATGAGAATAGCACAAAGAGACGGTTTGCAGAAAAAAATTAACAAAAATACTAGTTCATATTGGACACAACGAACAGCTCCTGAAAATATAAAAGAACATTTTGAGCGCCAATTTTAAGGGAATAGAGAGATGAGGAAGTTATCGTTGATTGTAGAATTTTGGAATTTCCTGAAGATGAGAAAAAAGTTTTGGATGATGCCAATTTTTGTAATTTTGGTATTGTTGGGAATTTTATTAATTTTTGCTCAAACCTCACCGTTGGCTCCCTTCATTTATACACTATTCTAATCTAATTGGATCAAAATAAGATTCATTAATTTTTGGTAACAGACCTATCATATCAGCAAACACGGACAATCAACTTATTTGATTTCACAAGGGAATATGTAAAACCTTGGGTATCCGAATATAGAATCAGGAGAGAAGATTTGAAGATGAAGGGTGCCAATGTCTTTTGGTTAGATCGATATCGATGATTATATTATATAGAAGCACGAAAGATGAAAATTCTGACCAGATAGATCCTCTAGGTTCTTCGAAATTCGACTGATAAAAATTTTAACGGTTTGTGGATTTTGAGGTGGACCATTCCAGGAGATGTCGAAAAAACCTGACTTGTATTAGAGTGGGTTCGGAATTGCAAGTTATCTAAACGTCAAATAGTACCAAATAACAAAAATTATATTTTTCAAGCCTTCTGAAAGATGTCGACTTGAGCTATCTACGGATCCATGCTAGGGTTGGGTATCAATTCGAATTCTGAGTTACATCGTAGATGATTGGAAAAAAGAAAAATGCCTGCAATAACTATCCCACAACTTTCTGAATACCGTCAAGACGGATATGTGATTGTCCGCCAGATGTTTGATCAGACAGAAATACAGTTACTTCAGCGTGCAGCCAAGTTAGATCGTGAGTTAGAAGAACGTTCTTATAGCCGACAAGATGCTGAGGGTGGCTCGGTTCGGTTATCGCTATGGAATCATCCTGGAGACAGTCTGTATGGTATGTTTGCCCGTTGCCAGCGGATTGTTGGCTCGATGGAACATATTCTGTTAGGAGAAGTTTACCATTATCACTCAAAAATGATCTTGAAAGACGCTAAAGTTGGTGGGACTTGGGAGTGGCACCAAGACTATGGATACTGGTACCAAAATGGGCTGCTGTTTCCTCTACTATCTAGCGTGATGATTGCAGTTGACCCTGCACGAAAAGACAACGGTTGTTTACAAGTGCTTAAGGGCTCGCACCTAATGGGACGAATCAACCACGGTGGGACTGGTGGCCAAGCAGGTGCCGACCCTGAAAAAGTGGCAGAAGTAGAAAAAAGATTGGATTTGGTCTACTGTGAATTGGAGCCAGGAGACGTTGTCTTTTTTGATTGTAACCTTTTACACCGATCAGATCGAAATTACTCTGACCAACCACGTTGGACCATGATTTGTTGTTACAATGCAGCTAGAAATGATCCTTATAAAGATTCTCATCATCCTCGTTACACACCTTTACAGAAGGTCGATGATGACCAAATCATGGCTGTAGGGCTCAAACGGTTTTCTGATGACGATAGTCAAATTGACTGGAATTCACCTCTCAAAGATCAGAGTGTGGAAAGTTTAGCCAATTCGTAAATGCAAATTTAAACAGTTAGTTGCTTTGAAAAATTCCTGACTTTTCCCGAATTTCCGCTCCTACTTTCGTATGATCTTGTTTCCTTACGTTATTTCATCTGATATTTAATTAAGTAGACTTTTTCCAACCCTGAAAATCAAACTTCATTCAGGTAACCTATATTTTCCTCGGACCAAATTATTGGTTATTGGAGTTAAGTTTTTAATGAGATCGTGACTTGATTATTAAAGTACAAGTTTGTAATAATGATCAATCTTAAGTAATCGATTAAAAAATGGGAATACGGATTGAGTTCATCACTACCGAATCCAAAGAGACGACACCGGTTTAATTATTTTGCTTGTATCACCGATGTAATTGGGTTCTCGTTAGGTATCCTTTTTTTTAACCCCGATACACTCTTACCCGCTTTTGTCAGCCGTTTAAGCCCAGATAAAATTTGGGTTGGCATTGTGACTGCCATCAATATTAGTGGTTTCTTCTTGCCACAGCTTTTAGCTGCTAGTTGGGTCCAACGTTTAACCTACAAGCGAATTTATGTATTAACACTAGCACTGGTTGAGCGGGCTGCCATCTTTAGTATTGTACCACTTCTGTTATTCCATAATTCTATTTCCGCTACAACGCTCCTAACTATTTTTTGTCTCTTTTTTGCTCTTCATACTCTTTGTATGGGTTGTAATGGTCCAGCTTATTTTGACTTGATTTCCAAGGTTATCCCCACTCGTCAGAGGGGAGTTATGTATGGAGTCGGTGCTGGTATTGGTGGGCTCTTTGGTCTTGGAGGTATGGTTTTGACTGGTTACTTAATCCAGATGTTTGATTTTCCTTATAACTATGCTTCTTGTTTCTTTCTCGGTGCAATTGTTTTAACAATCAGTGTTATACCCTTGGGTTTTATTGATGAACCACCTTCAACGCCGAGTGACAACAAACAACTGAAAACTTACTTTGCTGAGGCTCTCGATATTTTTATGACAGACCGAAATTTTCGGTTTTACCTCGTCAGTCAAGCTTTTTTATCGGCTTTCCCAACGGCTATTCCTTTCCTAACTGTTTTAGCCACCGAAACAGTGGCTGCTAGTGAGTTACAGATTGTCTGGTTTACTGGTATTTTGAGTGCTGGTCGTATTTTAGGCCAGCCCGTTTGGGGATATATATCAGATCAACGAGGTAATTCCATCGCGCTAGTTTTCAATATTTTCTTGGCTGTAATAGCAGTAGGTTTGATCTTTTTTGCTAAATCTATATGGATGTTTTATCTAATTTTTTCTTTGGTTAGTATTAGCCAAAGTGGATTGGAAATTCCTAGCATGAATATAACCTTAGAGTTTGCTAAGCCTGAGAATGTACCTACTTATGTGGCTCTTCGCGCGGCGATCATAGCTCCTTTCCGGGCTTTATTACCAATTTGTACTGGGCCATTGATTAACGGATTTGGCTATCAAAGAACCTTTGGAATTTTAACAATTATGATTCTTCTTAGCTGGTTTTTTATGCTTCAAGTCAAGGAACCTCGCCCCATCAATGAAATTGATATAAATAAATAGACTTAATTCACTATTAAGAAAAGATCATAGGCAAAATATAATGAATTCTATAGATTTAATGAAACCAACATCTGAAGAGATGTCGATTTCGAAAGAGTGGTCAAGCCGTTTCTTCTCATCTGACTTGTCAAATCTAGCCTTTTCTTTTTATTACGGCGGTGAACTATCTACTGATCTTATTAGAAATTGGCAGACTAATCAGCTTAGTACTACAGTAGATGATTTTCGAGAGAAACATTCTCTGATTATATCAGAACCAGAGAATGGGCTAGAAATACAATTTATTTTAACTGAGTATGCCGATTATCCTGCATTCGAATGGGTCGTTTATTTTGAAAATAAAGGCAATTATAAAACTCCGATTCTCTCTGATATTCAGTCTGCGAACCTAACACTATTTACTGGTAAGAATAGTCCTTGTATCCTTCACCACGCTGAAGGTAGTCGTGCACGTATCACAGACTTTCAACCTAAAAAAGATATATTGGTTTCTGGTGAAGAAAAGAAATTTGCTCCGTATGAAGGTCGATCTTCAGATAGTGTATTACCTTTTTTAAATTTGGAAAAACCAAATAGAACAGGAATAATTACTGGGGTTGGTTGGACCGGGCAGTGGCAAGCATCTTTCAATTGCCAAAATTCTGGGAACATTAATTTTAGTGCAGGTATGGAAGTTACCAAACTAACCTTATTCCCTGGCCAAAAGATTCGTACACCTGCGATCCTGTTATTATTCTACAATGGCAATCGGATGCGTGGGCAAAATCACCTAAGACGGCTATTACGCACACATTTCACACCCTCCTTCAATAACCAAACAGTTAGTCCTCCAATTAGTGCTTCTCCCCATGCTAAAGTAGCTTTTGAATCAACATCATCAACCAACATGATTGAGGGGATTACACGTGTCTCAGGTAACAACCTACCAGTGGATACTTGGTGGGTCGACGCAGGCTCGTATCTATGTCAAGACTCCAAAACAGGCCAACATAATTGGGCCAGATGGGTTGGAAACTGGACACCTGATCCCAATAGGTATCCCAATGGAGTCAAGCCAGTGGCAGATGCCGCCCACCAATATGGCCTAAATTTTCTACTATGGTTCGAACCAGAACGAGTCATGATTGACTCACAAACTTACAAAGGCCATAAGGATTGGTTGCTATATACCGAAAATTCCCCCTCTGATCAGCAGTATCAGGCCAATGATAGATTCCACCTACTCAATTTAGCTAATTCAGATGCTTTAGAATGGTTAAAACTTAAAATTTCTTCAATCCTCAATGAGGTTGGTATAGATATTTACCGGCACGACTTTAATATGTATCCATTAAACTATTGGCGACATAATGATACTGTAGACCAGCAAGGTATAACTGAAATTCGCTATATCATGGGATTATATAGTTTTTTTGACCATCTATTAGAATCTCATGAGAAATTAACTATTGATAACTGTGCCAGCGGTGGCCGTCGAATCGACTTTGAGATGCTACGCCGATCTCTGCTACTATGGCGAAGCGATTTGTGTTGGGAGCCGGTTGCTCAACAATCTGCTACGTACGGTTTGTCTTTTTGGTTGCCTCTACACGTAATTGGTTCTGTCTCTCTTGATCCTTACCATTTTCGTAGCGGTATGGGAAGCAATTTTACTCTTGCCTTAGACTATTACGATGATCCCTCAATTTGGAACTCATCCACTCAATTGTTAGCTGAATATACAGAGATCAAAGACATTTTCAGTGGCGATTTTTATCCCCTTACCGATTATAGTACTTCACAAAAATCATGGATCGCTTGGCAGTTTGACCGTCCAGATTTGGGTGTGGGCGTAATACAAGCATTTTGTCGACAAGAAAACAATTCAAATCTCAGAAAATTCACTCTTCAAGGTTTACAATCTGATATTCAATACAAAGTTTTTAACTTTGATACAGGATTACAACTAAAAGCTTGTGGTTACGTTTTAATGGAAGATGGAGTAGAATTAAATATAGACAATTGTCCCGGGTCAGTTACTATCAAATATTCGGTATCTTAACCAGTAGAAGCCTACTCAGGAACACATTTTGAGAAAAATTGGTTGACTAACCATTTCCCAGATGTTGATGGTATTCCTAGAAGCATTGGGCTAATGAAAAAATTAAGAATAGAGAATAACCTCTGCTCACTCATCTAAGAAAATTCTTCTCTGTATTTTTTTAGAATTATGTTTATAATAACGAGTCAATAGCGATTGATTAATGGGTGATGTCTAGTCAAATCATCCTTTGCATATTATTGTTTTGTTGTTCCATTAGTAGCTGATATTGTAACCCTGATCAGCATTGGTCTGAACCAAACAGTATAACTTGGTGTTAGCAATTGGACAGAATAACTAAGTGATATTGGAATGTATAACCGTTTTTTCGGTCCATCTGAGGCTAATTGTTCGTATTCGTTGTTAAAATTATAGGGTATGAACCTTGATTAGGAATTAAAATTATGGCTTATCGACCTAAAATTGCTGCCGTCGTCACAGTTTATCACAAGTATTCTCATGCTCAGCATATTGTTGATCGCTTTTTGGGAGGTTATGGGTGGGAGAATCGTCATCACTACCCAGCAATGGATTTAGTATCGCTCTATGTTGAGCAGGTAGGGGATAATGACTTAAGCCAAGATCGTGCCGAACGTTTTCAAAATCTGAAAATTTATCCTACCGTAGCAGGCGCTCTCACCTTAGGTGGGGATAGTTTAGCCGTCGATGGCGTTCTCTTAATTGGTGAACATGGCGACTATCCTACTAACGAAAAAGGTCAAAGACTCTACCCTCGCTATGAGCTATACCAGAAAATCATTGATGTCTACAAAGCTAGTGGAAAAACAGCTTCTATCTTCAATGATAAGCACCTATCTTGGGATTGGGACTGGTGCCAAGAGATGTATGACCAATCTCAACAGCTAGGATTCGCTTTTATGGCAGGTTCTTCCCTTCCTGTTACTTGGCGTACTCCTTCTATTGAAATGCCATTGGGAGCAGAAATAGAAGAAGCCGTCGGCGTAGCCTACGGGGGGGTTGATGGTTATGATATTCATGCCCTTGAGACCATTCAATGTATGGTTGAACGTAGGGCTGGTGGTGAGACAGGTGTCGATTGGTTGCAGGCTTACAGAGGTGAATCTTTCTGGCAAGCCTATCACGACGGGGTTTGGTCACGCCGATTGTTCGAGTCAGCACTTAGTCGTAGCCATACACTTAAACCAAGCCGATCAGGTTTTAATAATATATTTCCAAATTGGAATGAATTACAGGAAATTGTTAAAGATCCAATCGCTTACCATTATCAACATAGTGATGGATTAAAATCAACCATGATTCTGATGAGTGGTTTAATTGAAGATTTTAATTTCGCCGCCACACTGAAAAATCAAGATCAGCCGATCTCAACTCAAATGTATTTGCCTATGCCACCCGCTAGAACATCCCTAGCTAATTTCTTTTCTCCTCAAGTAAATAACGTAGAACGAATGTTTTTGACCGGTCAACCCAGTTATCCGGTTGAACGAACCTTGTTGACCAGTGGCTTAGTAATCGCTGGTGTTGATAGTCTAGATCAAGAACAAAGTAAACAATCGACCCCACATCTCAAAATTGCCTACCAGGCCAATCCGGAATCGACATTCTGGCGAACTTAGTTAATGGTCAACGGAGTGTGACATGATGAATCAACCAATCGAAAGCTCAGGTAAAAAGCGGATAGCTGTTATAACCACCGTTTACACTTACTTATCACATGCCCAGCACTTTGCTGATCGCCTGATGGTTGGCTACCCTTACGCTGGTAAGTGGCACGACCCAGGGACTGAAGTTGTTAGTCTCTATGTTGAGCAAAAGCCTGTTGGAGATCAAAGCCAGGATCGAGCTAAAGAATTCGGGTTTACCGTTTACAGTACAATAGCTGAAACTCTACGCTGTGGGAGCGATCAACTAGCAGTCGATGGCATCCTTATCATAGGAGAGCATGGAAATTACCCTTCTAATCAATTAGGCCAGATATTATACCCCCGTTATGAGTTTTTCAAAGCTTGTGTTGATGTTTTTGAACAAGATGGACAATCAGTTCCCATCTTCAATGATAAGCACTTATCGTATAGTTTTGAAAAAGCAAAAGAAATGGTTGATGATAGCAATCGGCTCAATTTTCCGATTTTAGCCGGTTCTTCTTTGCCTGTCACTTGGCGTTTGCCTGATTTGGAACTAGATTTTGGGTGTCAGTTGGAATCTGCCTTAATGGTTGGAGTTGGTGGCTCAGATCCAATGGATTACCATGCCCTAGAGGCTATGCAATGTATGATTGAAAGAAGGCAAGGTGGCGAGTCGGGAGTGAGTTTAGTGCAATTGATAGACGGTGATTCTGTTTGGCAAGCTGGCCTCGACGGGTTATGGTCAATGGATTTATTAGAGGCTGCTTTGTCTAGAAGTGATACACCGTGTGGTTTGACTGACCAAGACGGCCGTACCCAAGACTTAGTTCGTACCGGCGAATTGCACCGGTTAGTTGACAACCCATCCGCTTACCTGATTGAACATAACGATGGTTTTAGCAGTGTCTTGTTAATGCTAAATGGTGCTGTTCGGGATTATTGCTTCGCTGGACAGGTTAACGGCCAAATAGTATCTAATCAGTTTTTCCTAACTCCAACACCGAATGTTACCTATTCAGCTTGTCTAATCAAGAAGATCGAAGAGATGTATTTGACAGGCCAAGCGCCTTATCCAGTTGAACGTACTTTACTGGTCTCTGGGACTTTGGAAAGCTGCTTGAAATCTCGCCACAGCGACCATCAGAAGCTAGAGACACCTCACCTAAACGTAGCTTATCAAGCTCCACCTGAATCACAGCATGCTAGAATCTAGTCCTAAGCTTTACTTCTAATATATTTTGACCAACGCTCATACTGGATATACAGGAGCTTATTTCTTGATTCTACTCTTAATCCCAATGGTATTCACTTATCTATCTCGATATTAACCTCTGTGTCTTTGGTCAGATCTAATTTTTCGGCAATTGATCCCTCATTGACAGCAAATTTTATTTTTCCATCATCTCTATCGAAACGAGCCAGATACTGACCTTTGGGTACATCGCTATAATCAATAACTAGTGGACATGTGATTTCTTTCCCATTACCAAATCGAACTCGTAAAGTTTGCCCAACTTTCAGGTGTGGAGATTGGTATTTATTAATAGACCCAATAATGACGTTGCCGTGACTATCAACTTCGGTTATATGATGCTTATCCTCGTTTGTTGTCGAAACCGATTTAGTGACAACTGAGCATCCAACTAACAAGTAAGTTAGAATCAGGCTTAGGGCTAATATTAGTTGTTTGTTATGCAAGTCTAAGTCTCCTTGGCCAATAATAATAATTTCTAAATTATCTGGGGTTAGGAGTCAATTATATCTAAATTAAGTTAATCCTAATCTTTAAATTTTGTTCTTCCGCACCCAAGATAAACATTTCGTTAACAGTTCGGTAATCAAGCTAATTTTGGCAGCAATTAAGATTGTGGCGTTCCCTTCTTATTTTTTAATGTTTTGATTAGTAAACGGATGCTAATTTTCCCGTTTCTAGATCGTAGACCCAACCATGCAATCTTACTTTTTCATTAGTATCCTTTATGATTGGGAAATCAGTCAGACGGCCTACTTGTAATCGGACGTTAGCTTCGACTAATTGATTCAGTCTGTCTTGAGAAGATAACTCAATATCATCTCGAACTGTATCTAAGATCTCAGTTGCTGGTTGCAGCCATTTTTCGATAATGGGCGTATTCCCCCCTGTATCCAAAGCTTGGATACCACCACAATTGTAGTGCCCGCAGACAACAACATCTAAAATATTCAGATGACCGATGGCATATTCTAAAACAGCAGAGATGCTCTTATCATTTGTGGAAACAATGTTAGCAATATTGCGATGGACAAAAATTTCTCCCAATCGACTATCTGTGATAGTTGTTGGACATACCCGAGAGTCAGCGCAACCAATCCATAACAAACTCGGTTTTTGTTGTTGAGAAATTTTATGATAGTAGACCTGGTTATCCAAAAAATTGCCTTCTACAAAATCCTGATTCCCATTCACAAATTTTTCAATCATAAAAATTAAATATTGGAGTTCTCCGTTAAGTATAACCGAGTCTCAAACCTCAAACCTTATTTGAGTATAATCATTTTTCGGCTTGCTTGCCAGATAGGATTAAGCTGCTCGTTCTCGGATGACAAACTAGCTTTTAAACGGTAGAAGTATATGCCACTAGCTACTTGTTCTCCGTATAGGTTACGCCCATTCCAATAAGCGGCTTGATCCACACTATCATATTCTCCTGCTGGTTTGAATCCAAGCTTGAGGTTACGGATTAAAACTCCTGTTGTATTATAAATTTCGATTTCTATCTTCGCATCAGTAGCTAATTGGTATGGAATCCAAGTCTCTGGATTAAATGGATTTGGATAATTTTGTCCTAGTTCAAATACCACGGGGCTCGGCGTATTCTCACTATAGTTGATATTAGTTTCGATATGTACTGGTATCAGTTCTGAATTGTTATCGGCTAGCGCTAGATTTTTCACCCGAATTGAGCTAACAGCTTCTACTGTATTTCCCTTTAGGCGGAAACTAATTTTTGCTAATTCCATCTGTGTTGAATTACTAGTTTGGTTGTCGATACGTAGACCTGTCACATTTTTGATTTTCCCTACTTCTAACAATGGTTTAACACGATCTAGTTTTTGATCTCCGGAACGGTCAACAGCAACCACAGTCAATAAGTATGGGTCGTATTCTATACCGAATTGATAGCCAACAATTTGGCAGTTACCATCTATTTTTGTAGAATTGACGGTAAGTTCGAGGATTCTAGATGAACTACTTTCTACTGAGCTAGATATACCGGCTTGTAAACCGATCTTAACACGGGCCGATTCGATAGCGACCTGTTGTGGTGCACTACTAGGCTGATCTTCGTAAACTTCACCAAAATGAATGGCTACAGTCACTAAGTCTTGGATATTTACGATTTCGTCAGCGTTAACATCTCCCATTAAGTTAGGTCCAACTTGACTGAAATTATTAGCTACGGTCACCAGATCTTGAATGTCCACTCGGCTGTCGGCATTAATATCCCACGGGCGACCGACTGAACCCGACAGACGGTAAGTTTCAAAGTACTTAGTATTAAATATGAATGTTTGTTTTTGTTCGTCAATTTTGGCGTTAGTGATTTGTTCCCACTTTTGCTCTTCAACTAAACGGAACAGGCTAAGATCAGCCGGGCTTATTTCTTGGGGGTAGGGAATAGCTACTGTCGCCGATTTACTAAATTTGTTACTAAAAAAATCGCCGCTTTGAGAAATAGCTCGGAACGTACGCCCAGTATTTTCGATAGCACCTGGAAGCATCGGTAACTCATCATCTGGTACAGATAAAAGCGAAACGGCTGTAAAAAGAGTTGCGTCACGAGAAATAGCTCTCCGCTTAGCAGAAAATCTAGTTCCATCAGCTAAAGCTGAGGTTCCTCCCTTAGATGCAGAAATGATCGTAACATTGACGTTTTCCGAAGTTACGGCGCCTGGAAGGCCTGAGGGGCTAATGGATGTTAGCGCATAAAAATAGGTTGTTCCTAAATCAACATTGACATCTGTAAATGTTGTCCGGCTTAGCTTAGGCTGAAGTGGAGTCAGGAATGTGGCATCGAAAATCTGGCTTTCTGATCGGTAGACGTTATAGGATAAGGCATTGGGGTCAGCTGCCCATCGAATCACTAGCTCTGATCCAGAAAACCCAAGACCGCCTTTTAAATCAGTGGGTGCGGTTTGTGGGGGTGATGTACTCAGAACAAGTGTGGTTTCAACAAGTTCACTGACATTACCTGCTAAATCGATAGCAGATAGTCCAAGATTATTGATACCATCCATTAAGTCTATGGTTAATTCGGACTCGCCACTACTGGTATCAATAGCCACCGGAACATCATTAAGCACCAGCGTGATCGACTGTGCCGTTGTTTTACTATTATCCTGATACAGTATATTTATTTTTTGGCTGGATAGACTCGCATGGGTTGGTAATTCCACGAATTCAACTTTTGGTGCTTCTTGATCTAAAAAATAAACTATCGGTGGTGATACCGGACTTTGAAGCTGCGACTCACTACGTGAAAATGCTGTAACTTTATTAGTTCCATCGTCCAGCAAAATTCTGGGTAAAGTGAAAACACCATTTGGACTGACGCTGGCCATACCCATCGTATTATCATTGACAAAGATCTCCACTTCTGCCTGCCGCCCGCCAGCGTTGTCTGTCATTTGCCCCACTAACGGAACTTCAGGTGTATTAGTATAGACTTTTCCATTTTTTTCGTTAATTTCTATAAAATATGCCTCAAACTCAAACTCCCCTGAAACTGTCTGATCGTCTTGGTTAGATGAATTATCTACCATTCGATTGGTAAATAAACGTGAGGCTTGGCGCCCTCTTCTTTGGCGATTGGTGCTTTTTCCGCCGCTTAGGCTTGGGTTTTCAAATCCGACAAAAATCTGCCGATAATCAACCCATAATTGGCCTGAATCAGTATCTTCTGTAACTACAAACAAGCGAATTGTTTTATCCCCGGAAGTGCTTTCAGAGGATTCTGCTACTTCGGAGATCGCCATATATCTTTCTGCTTCGGCTGGAACGGCATACGGTTTGGGCGAAATTGTCTCTAATTTCAGCCATACAAATTTAAATAGATCAATCTCTAGGTCTGATCTTTCTTCTGGAATAGTTCTGATCTGTTCCCAAACTTCTTTTTTCTCATCATCAGCCCAAGGTGGAGGATCTTGACCTAGGCCAATCTCATCTGAAGGTAAGGTTGAATCCAAATATGATAGATCTAACAGGGCTGCTACCACATTCTGGTTGGCGTTGAACGAAATATCAAATGCTTCACCAGCTCGAATTGTATTTGGCATAATACCAACTTGGCCAATATAGAAAGACTTGAACCGAGGTTCAATACCCGGAGGAAGGGGTGGTGGTGGTGGCTCAGCCATAATTTCTGGTGCCGTCGGAGATTCCAGTGTCACATCAAAGCTCATTGTAAATTGGCTGAAATTACCAGTCATGTCAGGAACAGTAATACTAACCGCATTCAGACCCGTAGCTAATTCCAGTGGACGTTCTAGGGCTCCTAGATCCATTGGATCCTCCAATGCCCCCAGTTCCAGTGGATCTTCTAACCCACCTAGTTCCAGTGGATCTTCCAACCCACCTAGTTCCAGTGGATCTTCCAACCCACCTAGTTCCAACTGCAAGCGAGCGTATAGTATCACATCACCTGTATTACGATTAAACCGGTTGGCACTTCCAGGGCCGAAGAGCTCATTATATACTACACCGTTGATTTCAACACTCATTTCCTCAAAACCAACTTGGCTGTCAGAGTCAACCACCTGAAATTCCATGGCCATAAAATTAGTTGAACTAACTTCTTGGCCCGGGCGTGGAAATTGAGGCATGATCGTTGGTGGACTATCATCTGCAACCTGTGAATCAATTTTAAAGTTGACTGTCTTTTGACTTTGATTTCCAGCTAAGTCAATCGCTGTTACGTAGTAAGCATATTCACCATCTTCCAGTGGATTCTGTGGTTGGACTCGCAATCTCCCCTTCTGAGGTTCGTATTCTTGATCAATTGGTATTGTTTCATCTTCAGCAGTTACTAGCTGGAGGCTGAAAGCTGGATCTGCCAGGTCTTTATCTTCTGACAAAATTGTTATTTCGATTTCACCATTGGAAAGTACATCCCCATCCTGTGGTAAATTTTGACTGATGATAGGTGGCGCAAAATTAACCCAGAACTTACCTGAGTTGAAAGTAGTAGTGTTACCTGCTAGATCAGACACTACTACACGGAAAGTATGTGCACCTTCATCGAATTCCGTTAATTCGGTCGAGTTGATTGCCGGAGTATAGCTGATTCGCTGTTTCTCTAAATCATAGTCGAATTCATATAAGTTTTTATTTCCATCCAGTATGAGTTGAATGCTAGAAAGATCGATTCCACTACCACCCGGGTTGTCTCCCAAATCCGCCTCAATAGTAAATATGGATTGACTCAGGTTGGTTCCTGGTTTAGGCTCAGGATTGCCTACTAGCGGCTGACGAATATCCGCCAATATTGACAGGGATTCCGACGGTGGGCTGACATTATTGCCTTCGTCGCTGGCAATCGCAGAAATACTATTAGTTCCCTCGTCGAGTGCTAACCCGGCTTGGCTAAATTTACCTTCAGCATCTGCAAAGACTGTACCTGCGGGCTTTTGATTAACTAAAATCTGAATTTTGGCCAAAGGTTCTGCCATACCAGTCAACAGAACTCTTCGCTTGCTTAGATATTGTGGTAATGGGTCAATAACGGGTGTCATTGTTCCACCATCGACTGTAAATCTAGAGTGAACTAATCTTTCATTACCAGCCTTGTCAAGAGCATAAATTGTTAATAGATGATCGCCGTCTGAGATAGTTTCTGGTCGAAATTCAATTTTGCCCGGATCTTCGAAGTTTTGTTGATTTCTATAGGCAAAAACCTTGGAATCTATTGTTTGTCCATCCAATCGAATTTGTACTTCAGCTAATCCACTATCAATATCATAAGCAGAACCTCGCAATGCAAATTCTGGGCTAGCTAACTCTTCACCATTAACTGTCGTACCTTCAGCTGGGCTGACTCCAGAGATAACAGGTTTAGTTATATCGTCTAGATCAGTTTCAATCATGAAAACACTCGTTTCAGTCGCCATGTTACCTAACCGATCTGCTAACTGTATTTTAATAGCGTGTGATGATTGATCGGCCAAGGGGGTTGTGATTGGAACTATCAGTTGCCCTGATAAGATATCGTATTGCCAGCCGTCAATCTCTGGTGTTTTAGCGTCGTTGGCTGGTAATTGTGTATCATTGAGTGCTACTTGGAGCGAAGATAAATCAACACCGCTGATTGCTGAAGAGATAACTGTCGAGTCTTTAATTATAGCTCGAATTTCGTTAATTTGTTTCAAGACTAGACCGTTTGCAGGTTCGAGGGCTTCAAAAATGGGGGCCTGAGTGTCTAGGACCAAATGTGTTGGTTCTGAGGGGTTACTTTTCTTACGAATAGCATTAACCGCTACTAGCACGATTTCGTTCCGCCCCTCGATCAATGGTACCTTACCAATATAATTACCAGTCAGGGCATCAACAGGTGCTGTCGCAACCACATTTCCGTTAACGAAGAATTCAACACTTCCACCACCAGGCATAAAATTGATGTCGAGTTGCCCCTCAATTGTGGTGGTCGGTGTTTGAATAAACTGGTCAAATGTTCCTGTGGCACCACTTACCGGGTCATCTTCCTGAAGTCGATTCAGCTGAGGTATTGTTGGGGTTGGTGGGAGACCCAAGACTTGAAAAGAACGCTCCATCTGCTTAATATTTTGGTTTTGGTCTCGCACATTAATTGAGACAACATATTGTCCGGTAAAGAGAGGATCAAGCGGGAACGTCATAAGGCTAGCTGATTTGCTATCGCTACTATCTAACGAAAAGTCCTGAACTGGAACAATTTGACTATCAGCCGATTTAGTCAAGGTTAGCTCAATATTTTCTAAATTAAGATCTAAGCCACTCTCAGCGTCAGATAGATTAATTTTAATCGGTAAATTGGCATTACCAGTAAACATACCTTCAATACCTGGGGAAGTAAAAACAACTTGTGGAGCTGTTCGGTCTGGAGCATTCCGGTTTATTCTAAACTCCATTTTGGTTTCTGTTCTTTGCTGAGCAAGATCTAAAGCTACCACTTTAATTTGGTAAGTCGCTCCGTCTACTAAATCACGAAGTGGAATGACCTTCTCTGTCAGATTGTATCCACCACGACCACTACGACGCTTACCTCCGTCTAGAGAAACCTCAGCGTAACCTTCCAGTAAAAATAAGTCTACAAATGCTAATCCACCACGGTCTGTAATTTCTATTGGGATTTGTGGACGAACGTTGGCAATTTCACTGGCAGCTTGGAGACGGTTAGATTGACCAATAACTGGCTGGACATCAAAGACTATCTTGATTTGTGGTGGAACGGTGTCAACAATCAGGGTGATAGGTTGAGCCTGTAGACTGGTATTACCAGCAGTATCAGTTGCCGTACCACCAATTTTATAAGTGCTATCTTCGAGGTTCTCTAGCAGTAGGCTGAAATTACCCTCCGCATCTGCCGCTACAAGCTGGGTTAGTGAAGTGGATCCTTGTACCAAAATTTCAACTTCAGCACGTGGCTCGGTCAGTCCATGAATTGTTGCTTGCCTTTCGGAGATGATGGCAGGTTTTAGCGGCTTAAATTTAGGTGGTTCCGGAGGATTTTTGTCAATTACGGTTATTGGAATTGATTGAGTACCCACATTACCCGCTGGATCTTTCACTCTCAATGAAGCCAACACAGATTTAGTCGCAACGAATGTTATGACTTTACCGGCCATTCCATGTTCATCAAAATTTATGCCATCATGATCATCTAAATCCCACATATATTCGACCACTCTTTGACTGTTATCACTGGAATCTCTGCCATTCAAGGTGATTTCTGTACCTTGGCTAACAATCATAGATTTTGGAGTGATTTCGGCTGTTGGTGGTAAGGTATCTTTTAGTCGTAAAATTAGCGGTTTTTCTGTTTGGGCCGGAAATAAGGTTATATTTCCGGCTGAGTCAGTTGCTTCGAAGCGATAAGGATAATCAATGCCTTCAGCAAGCATGGCCAGTGTAATATTAGTTATTCCCACTTCTCTCATTAAATCAATTGGACTTGGTGGAACAACTACCTGAGCTTGGAATACATTTGGCTTTTCTACTAGCTTGGCAGATTCGGCTCGATCGACAAAAACGGCTCGTAATTGATCAATTTGATCATTATCGAGAGCCATGACATTTACTAGAGCTACACTACCAGTACTAGCTTCAGTGACTGCTGGTTGTCCCTCTGGCAAGTGTAGTTTTGGTGGCTGGTTATCAATCAAAACTGGACCAACAATCACGGATGAGCTAGAAACTTTACCATCAGTGGCTGTTAGACGAAAACGATAATAAGGGCGGCGAGTTAAGCCTAGAACTGGTATTCCATTTTGAGAATCTTGACTATTCCATTCGTAACTAACTCTATTGGTGGTAGGCAATTGTTTTAAACTATCAAGTACGAGAAACTTGCCTCCTACCTCTACTGCTAAGTCAACATCCGCGCGTCCACCTTTACCTACTTCTAGATCAAAACCAATTTCTACTAAACCTCTGTTAGATTCTACTTGGGCATTACTAATATTGATTTCGCCACGTTCAGCCACAATTATTTGAGTAGTAGCAATTGATTTGAATTTTTCTGTTGTCTCGATTTCAGAGATACTAAAGGTCAATTTGTACTGCCCCGTGGAACCGACCTTGGTTACCCACTCAAAGAGACTATTTTCGAATTGCGAATTACCAACCTTTGGTTCAATTCGATAGTCAGACTTTAGTTTGTCTTGATTGGGATCTCCGAATCTTACGTCTAGGCTGACACTTTCACCTTCAACCACGTTTATTACTGGTGGAAGTTTTTCGATTACTGGAGGTAAGTTGCGTGGTCGTATAACCAAGTCAATCAGAGTTTCAGATTTTGCTTGTTGACTATCAAAGACAGATAACTTCGCAGTGTAAGATCCAGCGTCTCCTATTTTAGTGAAAACTAACAAGTCGGCCCCCGCGACTTGGTATTTATCTTCGAGCTCTCCAGCTTTGATGCGGGTGGCAAATCGGAGTGGTTCATCAGGGTTATCCAAGTCTTTGGCACGTAGTGGAATTACTATTTCGTCCCCTTCAATGATCCTTGGTGGTATTTCGATTAAACCAAATTGGGGGGGACGATTTACATCCTTAACAATAATTTGAAATGATACTTCAGTTCTTGCTCCCTGACTATCGGTTGCAACTATAACCGGCTGATATCCTTCAGGAATGGAGGATTCAAAAGTCATCTGCCAACTGAAAGCCCCAGTTCCGTCTCCATTATCAATTACTTGTGCTACCCCCAAACCTTCTTGCTCGTCAGGTATATTTTCTAATGTTAAGCGAATGGTTTCTTCAGGATTTTCAGCTAAATCGGGATCGGTAAAAACTAGAGGGAATTGCAAAGCTTTCCCTTCGTCAATTGATTGATCAACTATTTCACTAATTAGTTTGGGTGGTTGATTCGTATTCTCGACAGTAATATTGAAAGGAATACTGTTGGGAAACTTAGATTGCTCTCTGGTTGTAACTGCACCTTTAGCATCTAGAGCCTTGACCAAAACTTGAATTGGGTCGCGACCGGCGGCATCGAATGGCGGTGTCCACTCAAATTTAGCTCGACCCGGACTAATGTTAATAAGTTTGGCACCGAGAGGCATTCCACTAAATATGAAGGTAATATTATCTCCATCATAATCCAGGGCCTGTAACGGTACAACTAACTTTTGACCTTCCTTAGCCACTTGGTCTGGAATTTGATCAATTGTATTCAGTTTCCCACCTGATTCCGCTAACATAACAGGTAAAATGTTTCTGTCTTTTACTCGGATCCGAACCGATATTTCATCATACAAAGGTTCTCTTTCGTCTTTTCGTTCTTCAATAACTCTAAATAAAAGCGTCCAAATTTTGGCACCACCAGGACCATCACCAGCTTTAGTATCTGGAACCCAGGTAAACAAGCCCGTATCTTTGCCCAATATAGCTGCTTCGGGCAAGGAATCAGCTTCAAATCGAAGTTTATCTTTTTCCGCATCTTGGGCTTTCAGTTGGATCGATACTGTATCGTCTGAAGATGGCGTAGAATTTCCTAGAAGTCTATTTTGTGAGCCCTGTAAAGCTGAACGAATCGATTCGCGAACATTATAAACAGTTTGCTCTAAGGTTATTGTTGGTGCAGTATTGACCTCACCTAATCCGATTGAAAATTGGTGCTTGGCTTGTAGACCTTTTTCATCGCTGACAGTCAAAATAAACTCAGTTACCTTGCCGCCGTCTTTGGACATATCAGGTTCCCAGATCAGAGTAGCCGTGGCCGAAGTTCCTCCCTTTTCTACATCTGGTTTTAGGGTTGGAGTACTGACTGTGGGTTTATCTCCACTCGCTCCTAGCCGAGAAACTTTAAACTTCAGTTCCGATTCTGGATCAGGATCATAAGCTTGAAGTGGTACCGAAATACTTGGTCGATCGTCATTTTTAACAATATTGTCTATCGGATTTAATTTAGGTGTCCTATTAACTGGAACGATTTCCATTGAGAATTCTAACTCGCTTTCACCAGTTTTCAATGTCACATCATAAGTACCAACTTGAGCATAAGCTGGCAGCCACTTGAATACTACACCACCCAAAACTGGTCGCAGATGATTAACAACCGCTGAAGGTAACCCCGTTGTGGTGTAGCTGAGTTCTTCTTCCTCAAAATTAATAACACGAATTAAGGTTTCGATCGGCTGGCCGGTTTTATATTGTCCGCTAACTTCATCTGGAGTTGTCACAAATTGTGGAGGGTCATATACCGAATTGATCGTCAATGACACCTTGGATACTAGACTGAATGAGCTATTATCACTAACACGGAAACTGAAATAGTCTTCGCCATAGTAATTATCATTAGGTCGATATACAAATGTAGGGTGTTTCCCATTGGCAAACGGTAGGTCTATAATATCTCCTTCTAACTTTCCGTTTAAGGGCTCTTTGAAAATTTCGTATAATAATTCGTCTTGATCAGCATCTTGACCTTCCAGTGTAAATTCAATTGAAGTATCCTCGTCTGTGACCAATGTTTTTTTTACTGCTACCGGCAGATCGTTAACCGCTGTTACCTTGATAGTAACTTCTCCTTCGGCTGTTTGGCCTTTACCGTCACTGACCGTGTAGGTGAATTGATCTTTTCCGCTGAAGTCGGCATTAGGGGTATAAGTCATTGTATCCAGATCAATTTGACCATTCTTGGTTTCGGACACAGATAAAATAAGTAACTCATCTCCATCGGCATCAGTATCATTAATTAAAACATCAATTGGGTAACCTTGTGTATCTTCAGGCAGTTCTGCCAAATCAGCCATTGGGATTGGAGGATCATTAATTGGTTGAATAGTCAGGGACACAGTGGCGCCACTACTACCACCTTGGCCGTCAGTTATGATGTAGGAAAATGAGTCCAGTCCAAAAAAGTTTTCTTTCGGCTGGTAGGTGAAAGTGCCATTACCATTATCGGTAATCCTCACACCTCTGGCACTACGACTAGAGACTGACTCTAGTACTAATGCTTCAGCTGGTGTGTCAGGGTCAATATCATTTTCGACTAGGTCCAAAGTGGTGAAATCGAGTATTGTATCTTCGTCTAAGGAGAAAGAATCATCTTGAGCTAATGGATCATCATTGATTGGGTTAATAGTTATCGTTACGGTAGCCGAAGCCAGGCCACCATTAGGATCGATAATAGTGTAAGTAAAAGTATCAACTGTGTCTGCGTCCTGACCAGGTGTATAGGTTATTGAACCATCCGGATTGATTTCGGTATAACCGTGCCCATCTCCGACTAGTCTAGTGCTGATCACAGTTAGTCCACCTTGGGTAGCACCCAACGCGTCGGGGTCTGAATCATTGACTAGAACCGCGATAGTCACAGGCTCATCTTCATTAATTTCAGCTTGATCATCTTCGGCCATTGGTTCTAAGTTACCACTTTGTTGGATAGCCATAATCGTACTGGCAATAATGGGTTCTCCAACTTTCTCTTGAACTTGTAGATGAATAGTGAAACTACCTGGTAGGTCACTAAAAAAAACCGGTTGACGTTCCTTAGTTTCAAAAGTACCATCACCATCCAAATCCCAGGCATAGGTGAAGGTTTCACCTGAGGGATCAGATGGGTCTCGAGCTGTAGCTCCATCGATCAAAACCTCTTCACCTAATTTCCCCGTATAAGGACCGCCAGCACTAACTTCTGGCAAAACGTTCAAAACTTCAACTTTAATCTGGGTTTGGTCTTTAGAATTAGAATCTTCTTTTTCACTGATTGTCAGCAATATGTCGTATAGACCAATTTCTGCAGCATCAAATACGAGTTGAGATCCTTCTGCGTCGGCTTGTCCGTCTCCATCTAAATCCCATGTAAAAAGTAGTTCATCCTGGCCGGGATCGGTAGACTGACTAGCATCCAAAATCAATTCTTCACCTTCTTTGACAACATATTCAGTATTGATAATTGCTTTGGGTGCTAAATTATTAACTTCGATATCAATTTGCTGATTATCAGCTGCTTCGTCTGTATCAGTAACGGTCAGTGTGACGGTATATGCTCCATCCGCAGCAAATACGTGTTCCACTTCGTTCAGGTTAGCTCCACTGATTATGGTCGAATTATCGCCAAAGTCCCATTGGTACAATAACCGCCCTAAATCGGTCACTTGAGCAGTAATTTTAACAGACTCACCTTCATTAATTTGTTCTTTATCAGCAGCTAAGGTCTGGATTTCAGGTGGGAGATTAAGGACTTCGATTGTGAATTGATGAGTGGTTACTCCACCATCATCATCTTGTGCCGTTACCGTGGCAGTATAGGAACCTCGCTTTTTGAAAAAATATTCTATTTCCTCTTGATTTTGAATTCCTTTACCACGATCACCGAAATCCCAATTATAGACCACTGGATCGACGTCGCCAGCAGGATCTATAGCTTTTATATTTGCTTGGATTGATTCTCCTTCGTTAACGGTCATGTCCTCGGGGGCGATTTGAATTTCCGGAGGCAGATTGTTGATGGTTACATCAACAGTTCGTGTAACAGTTGACTGATTAACATCCGATACACTGAGTGTTAATTTGTATTTTCCATTGTCTAAGTAAATATGAGTTACTTCAGTTAGATTGACATTAGAAACTAACTCGCTACCATCACCAAAGTCCCAAGTGTAGGTTAATTGGCCAAAGTCTTCTGCCATAGCAGAAAAACTCAATACGTCACCTTCGTTACCGGTAGTACTTTCTGGTGCCGAAATTATAATTGGCTCAACGTTCTGAACCACAACTTTGGCTATTTTCTCCACTTCAGCACCATCTTTATCCATTACTTTTAAGGTAACTGAAAAAACACCGTTCTGAGCATAAACATGTTCGACACTGACTGGTTCCCCGATAACATGTGGTATTTCCTTATTTTCAGTTTCATCACCGAAATTCCAAACATAGGTAAGTGTAGCCAAATCGGCCGTTGAGTCAATGACTTCAGCGAAGAAAGTAATCTGATCCCCTTCTTTGACTGTCTTACCTGTGGGCGGTGTTTTGACAAAAGGTGCCACATTTTTGACCGCGATCTGCTTGGATTTTTCGTCTTTTCCACCATCATCATCTGAAATCGATAGTTTTAATTCAAATTCACCATTATCATTGTAAATATGTGTAACATCGGATATATTCGAGCCAATGATTGTCTGTGGCTCACTACCATCACCAAAATCCCAAACGTAGGTGATTTCGTCATCTCGACCTGGTTCACTCACTAGTACAGAGAAACCAATCTGTACACCTTCATCGACCTCACTTTGTTGAGCGAATTCAGTGATTTGGGGAACTACATTTTCGACAATTACTATCGATTTTTCGGTGGTAATTGCGCTATCATCATCGGTAACAGTCAATACGACTTCGAATGTTCCATTATCGCCGAAGGCGTAAGTTACTTTATCTCCAACAACTGGCTCAGAACCGTCTCCAAAATCCCAAGTAAACGTCAGAGCATCCTTATCTCCTGCAGGGTCAATAGCAGTTGCGAAAAAATCTAGTTCTTGGCCTTCTTTACTTTCCTTAGGAACAACTAGATCAGTAATTTCTGGCGATAAATTGTTAACTTCTACTTGTACAGCTTGTTCTACTTGCTGACCAACTTCATTTTCAATTTTAACGATAATCTCAAATTCGCCATTGTC
>JACLAC010015801.1_pt1 | contig 30537 bp, 34 predicted proteins | sample 8027881 | NCBI WGS metagenome assembly JACLAC01 (sample SAMN15725517, study PRJNA655200) | protist metagenome | isolation source: fluorescence activated cell sorting (FACS) single amplified genomes of... | place: Spain: Blaines Bay Microbial Observatory, Mediterranean Sea | collected 2016-01-19 | reverse complement strand
AGGAAAGCGCACTCTGGCTAATTTGCCGATCATATCAGCGATTCAACATTCAACAATAGTAGCAACAGATGGATCTTGTATTAAAGGGCAAGAAAGCGTTAGTGACTGGTGGAACTAAGGGGATCGGGCGAGTGATCGTAGAAGTTTTTGTGGAGAATGCACACATGTGGCCTTCTGCGCGCGCAATGCCGCTGAAGTGCAGTAGGCTTAGACAACCTTAGCTGCAAAGGCTCGACTGTGCTTGGAATGGCTTTCTATATGGGGAACAAGGAAGCACTGGAGTAATGGGTGTATGACTCCGCCAAGGATCTGAGTGGTTTGGATATCGTCGTCTGTGAAGATAGCGCATTGGCAAATCCAATTAGTCAAGAGAATTGGCAGACCTCCTTCAACATTGACTTGATGCATACGGTCAGGGCTTTTACCACTGCAATTCCCTATTTTGAGCAGAGTGACTCGGCTTCAATCGTCCACATCTCAAGTATCTCTGGATGAGAGGCTGACTTCGCCGATGGACCGTGCAGAACTGCCAAGTCTATGATCACCGACTACATGGCCCACCTCTCTTTTCCACAAGCGGCCAAGATCATTCGCGCCAACACGGTCTCTCCGGGCAACACCTACTTCCCCAGTGGGGTCTTGGAAAATATTGAGCAGGGCAAACCAGATCGGCCCAAACTGGCGATGGATCTCAATCCAATCGGACGCATGGCATTGTCGAAGAACAGGCCTTTCCCGTACTGATGCTTGCCAGTCCATTGGGTTCCCGCATCTCTGGAACCAACCTTGTTGCCGATGGTGCCCTGATCGGGTTTTAGTTACTGAGAACCTTCCATGTGCCTGGAGGAACTTCCAGGCAGGCTTCGATGGCGACGGTAGCAATTACGGAGACGGTGTCGTGCACCTCGTCAACCACATTCATTCCTCCCTTGGTCACTTCGACCGATACATTTCCCCGTGGCAATTCACTGGCAACGATACCTTGATCGACTTTTTCGGGTTCCTGAACCCCAACGGTGACGTTCACCTGCATCTTCTCATGCGAGATGTCGAGGGAGCGGAACAGGATCAGCGAACTGTGGTGAATTGCATCCTGGACGGCCCGACAGGCAGCCTTGGTATAGTTTCCACCGTAGAGATCATTGCCGGTACCAATTTCAAGAATAAGACGTTGCATCAGCAATCTCCAGGTTCAATGTCGAGGTAAACAACCACAGCGACATTGGCGACTGTGGTTGTGCCCAGTCCGTTCGGCTGGGGAATATCGAGTCCACCGTGGACCACGCTCACCGAACTCTTGCCATGGGGAATTAGTTTTTGAACCCGTGCTATGTCAACCTGATCGGGTTGTTGTACAGCGATTTCTAGTTCGACAATCATGTCTGCAGGAGATGCACCGAAAGTTAAGGGGAGGTTGAGCGAGTTGCGGTAGAGAGCATCCTGGACGGCCCGACAGGCAGCCTTGGTGTAGTTCTGGCTGACTAGGGATACTCCCATGCCCAACTCCATCACCATTCTGGTTTTTGCCATGAATCTTTAGGGGTATTGGGTTGTGATCAGTAGCTGACTTCCAGCTTTGGAAGCAGCAACGACAAGTTTTTCTCTGAAAGACAACACTGGATTGAAACTGGAAAATAGAGATCATCGGGGGATTGACTACAAAAGTAAAATTGATAGAACTTCTATTGTCTATCTCTACTCCACGCATCAGGGAGAACGATAATGGCCTCATTAGAATCACAGCGGCATCTCTTCGACATTCCTCCAGAGATTGCCTACTTCAATTGCGCTTACAATGCACCCTTATTGGTCGAGGCGGGCGAGGTGATGGTGGAAGGAGCCTTGTCAAAGTGCCGACCCTGGCAGCGTAAGCCCAAGGATTTTTTTGATGATGCTGAGCAATTCAGGAAGCTTGCTGCGAGAGCACTGGGTGGCAATTCAGAGTGTTTTGCAGTGATCCCCTCTGCCAGTTATGGTACATCGATGGTAGCCCGAATTTTTGAAGATAAGCTGGGCAGAGGTGATGAGATCATTGTGCTAGAGAAGGCCTTCCCCTCGGAATATTTGCCCTGGCAGCGTCTCAGCCAAGTAACCGGTGCCAAACTGGTGGTTGTAGAAATTCCTTCTGATTTTAACTGGACTCAGGCGGTGTTGGATCGGATTACCCCGCAAACAAAGCTGGTTGCGATTCCCAACTGCCATTGGACCAATGGTGCTATCCTGGATCTGCTGATAATCAGTGAGGTTACTCACTCTGTAGGAGCTTGTCTGAGTCTAGAGCTAACACAGTCACTAGGAGCCTTGCCCCTCGATATGGACCGGGTGCGTCCAGATTTTGTGATCGCAGCTGGCTACAAGTGGCTGCTCTTTCCGTATGGACTCAGCCTTTTCTATGTCAATCCAAGTTGGCATGGGGAACGCCCGTTGGAAGAGACGTGGCTCAGTCGGGAGGGAGCTAAAGTTTTTGAGACACCCTTGGACTATGCTGCGAATTATCAATCTGGGGCTCGGCGTTTCGAAATGGGTCAGAAGAGTATTCCCTCGTTGCTGCCAGGAGGATTGGTCGCGCTGCAACAACTTGGAGATTGGAGTGTGATAAATATTGCAGACACTCTGGAAGAGATTAATGATGAGATTGCACAAGTGCTGGAGGAGGTAGGCTGGACTCCAGTTCCAAAGCAATACCGTAGTCCTCATCTGTTAGGAGCATCTTCAGAGAGAAGAGTATCCAAAGACTTTGTGGAGAAATTGGCTGCCCAAAATGTCTTTGTCAGTTATCGAGGGGGTTCGTTAAGAATTACGCCCCATCTTCATATCAATGGGCAGGATTTGGAGCAATTGTTTAAGGTATTGAATAATGCAGAGTAACTGTTTTTGTAATTGTTTCTGTGGTCTTTTTTTGATGGCAGCAATTTACGGGTTTCATTGACCGACATTGACACTGCTGCCAATAATTTTGCGGATACTAGTTTCTGTACCTGGCAATCGAATCCCACTATCTGCGAATTCTGAAAAAAAATCAGAGTCCTTCAAAAAAACTGATTGACCGAGCCCCGCCACATCCTGCCACAAATTTTGGGGGATTCAAGCGCTATTAGGTATTCATATTTTTCGGTTTAGAGAAGTAGACTCAATGCTTCTAACTCGCCACGAACACCACTCCATTTCCCATCTTCACAAATTCTTCCCTCTGGCCATGCCAACAGATTTTAAAACCAGTTCTGAAATTTTTTTGTAAACCAAATTGCTGTCAGCTGCACTAAATAGTCATCTGCAATCATCACTTCCTGCAATAAGCACTTGAGTTGAGGGGTATGGAACAACCTCCACAAACTGACGAGGAGTTAGTCCGTGCCTTTCAGCGGGGTGACCGACAGGTCTTTGGTCAATTGATCGAGCGTCATCAGGATCGGTTATACAGATTGGCCTTGGCCTGGTTGGGGAACAGTGACTTTGCAGAAGATGCAGTTCAAGAGGCGTTTCTACGTGAATTTAACAGCTTACCTCGCTTTCGTTTTGGAGCTACGCCGTTCTCCTGGCTTTACCGAACACTTCGTAACATCTGTTGTGAAATAAATCGTCGACAGTCAAAACTCAAAGCTTTTGAGAATGCCGAGTTGGCTGTTTGGAAAGATCGAACGGGTCACCTTGCAACTGGAGAGCAAAGCCTAGAGCGAATTCGAGCACTGATTGTACAGCTACCGACACGCCAACAGGAAGTGGTGTTGCTGCGTCTCTTTGAGGAATGTTCGGAAGAAGAGACAGCCAATGCAATGGGTTGCCGTCGAGGAACAGTCAAGGCTCTGTTGTACAAGGCAAGGCAGCAACTACAACTGGGAATTCAAGAGGAGAGAGTCTCGTGAGTGAAGCGGATTGGGAAAAACTCAAAGATGATTATCAAAGCCTGAAAGCTCCAGAGCAGTTACAACCGCGCATTCTGCTCGCTATGGAGCCTCAACGCTCTGGGTTTACTCCTGTCCGAGTCTGGCAAATTGCGGCACTCTTAGTCCTAGGAGTTGCTGGTGTATGGGGAACTCTGCAATTCCAGCCACTGGAATCTCAGCAAATGACCAAGTTGAGTGCTCATGTAGTTGTTTCTACTGGTGTGACTCTACCCAAACATCCCCTAGAATCTACAGTCTGGCTTGGGATGTCCAAGCCTGCTTTGAGGTCGTTAGCGATAATCAGACCCCGTCTGTCATCGATGAGCCTTCGGCCATCTTCACGATTTTTACTAGGATCCAGGCCAAGGAAGACGATTTTGAAGAAGAAGTAGCTTTCCTGGAGATCATTCAGGGGTACTACAACCTCATTGAATCAACGCACAACCTGCACTCTAATCCGGAGAGTGCGATGATTCTACATCTCTTCACTATTCAGGAAATTTACAAGGAGCGAGGAGAAGCGCAGCGAGCTATTGCGTTTCTGGAAGAGACCTTGAAGCGTACAGGTAATCCTACGATTCGGAGCGTGATTTACAGTATGCTGGCAGAGTTGAACGAGGAAACAGGTGACCCCCAGAAATGCCTTGAACTCTTACAAACTGGTTTGGATGAAGCAATTTCACGCCTTCAGTAGGCATGTATTTTTGAATCGGTGCAGAGAAACTGAAAAAGGAAAGCAGCTTTTGGCTCTCCCTCGGATCTTCGCAGACAACTTGTAGGTACTCGTGATAAACTAAGTTTTGTTAGTTTAAAATCCTAAATTTTGGCTCTTTATTGGAGAATCAGGATGTACCTTAAACACCTGACCTGGCGCGAGACTGAACAATACCTGCAGCAAAAACAAATCATCATCATGCCGATTGGTTCGCACGAGCAGCATGGTCCTAATGGCATGATCGGCACCGACATCATCTGTCCGGTAAGGGTTGCTGAAGATCTCTCTCAGAAGACTGGAATACTGATTGGCCCCTCAATCGAAGTCGGTATGGCTCAGCATCATCTAGGCTTTGCTGGCTCCATCACTGTACGCCCTACTACGCTGATTTCGACCATTGAAGATTATGTGAAAAGTCTGGCAAAACACGGCTTCACACACTTCTTATTTTTAAATGGACACGGTGGCAACATCGCCACCGTCAAGGCTGCCTTCGCAGAAATTCATGCAGAAGCTAGCCTCGGACGAGCCCCCGTTCAACAACTGGAGTTGGAACTGGTGCTTCACAACTGGTACCAGGGACGACGAGTGACTGAGATGAGCAATCGCTATTTCCCTGGGATCGAGGGTAGTCACGCAACGCCTTCAGAAATTTCGCTGACCTTCCATGCCTATCCTGAACACACCAAGCCAGCGGTGCCAATGGAACCCCGGGTGGCCCGTGGAGGCTCCTTCGGTAGCGCAGTAGACTATCGACGCAAGTTCCCAGATGGCAGAATTGGCTCCGATCCCTCTGGAGCGACCGCGAAGATTGGTGCTGAACTGTGTGAGGCCGCAGTCACTGATGCGATGGATGCGATGCGTTATCAGGGATTCCTCTAAGCTTTTTGCTGAGATGTCGATGCCTGAACCATAGAACCTAGTTCAGCTGAAGGTGCGAGTCTCTTCGGTCGCTTTGACTATGATTTCCAGATCACCCCTGAGGATGCACCGATCGTGGTCCTGACCTCACCCAATGTTTATGAAAAGACTCACCTGCTGCACATGATTGAAACCTCAGCACGTCAGGACTATTTGGAAGAAGAGGGAGAAGCTCATGATCTGGAAGGAGTACTGTTTTGCTCGGATGCCTTGTGCAAGCTGTTTTATAAGAAATTGTTGAAGCGGATTTGTGATGAGCAGGAAGATCTGGTTGCCTGTTTAAAGCAGCAATGCGAAGCCTTGCATCAGGCAGCTTCATTCATTGTTGCCTATCGAGCTGCAGCTCAGTTCTTTTATTCCAAATCTCTTAGTAGTTACTGGGATTGAGATGCCTTGCAGACTGGTGCGGCTAAATTTTTGGACCTGGCTAGCCTGTAAATTCAATAAGACAAGCTACAGGACACGGTTGCTGCGAGTGCTCTTAACAAAACTGATCATAACTGGATGGTCAACCTGGCTCAGCAATTGTTTGCAGAGTACTGTTAGGGCTGGAGCCCCTGTCAGGTTCGTGATCTCAGCATGCTCTTGGCCGTGCAGCTGAACTTACTTGGAGGAGAAAACCTACAAAAAGTTGATGTTGAATCTTTGCTCTGTGCAAACTTCGAAACAGCGATGGTGCAACAAACCCAGTTTAGCCAATGCTTCATGGAACCGGAAAAGAAATTGCAAAAGGTGCTGTTGTAGTGACGTTTTGGTTGTTTGAAATAAAATTGGGTTGATTTCGCTACGAAGTATTAGTGGCTAATTCTTAGCTGATCCCAAAATAGACAACCTGTTTTTCATCTGCTAACCTAGGCACCACACTTTTAATATGCATTGCTTCAGGAGATAACAGCACAATGTCCGGAGTTAATCCCTATATCCAGCAACCCGATTTTGTCCTGCCGCAGAAGCCCTACAAGGTCACTTTCTTACCAGCCGATGTAGCGGTCGAGGTGCAGCCAGAGCTGCTGCCTCATTCTCAGGATGGGCTCCCCGGTTCTCTTCTAGCCAGTGCCTTGGAAGCCGGTCTCGACATTGATCACTCCTGTGGAGGGGTCTGTGCCTGTTCGACCTGTCACATCTGGGTGCGTTCTGGAATGGAAAGCTGCAATGAAGCTACCGAGGATGAGGAAGATATGCTGGACATGGCCCCTGGACTACAGCAGAACTCTCGACTGGCCTGTCAGTGTGTGCCGGATGGGACGAGTGATGTGGTCGTGGAAATTCCGGATTGGAACCGTAACCTGGTGAGTGAAGATCACTGAAAGGACGATATGATTGCGCTGACTGAAAATGCGGCAAAGGAGATACGCAAGATTATGCAGGAGCAGCAGTTGGAAGAAAATGTTTTCATCCGAGTGGGGGTCAAGGGTGGTGGTTGCTCTGGATTCACCTACACCTTTGATTTTGATGCTCGCAAGACTCGCTTTGACCTGGATTTTGAATCACAAGGGATGCAAATCATTGTGGATAAGAAGAGTTACCTCTACATCAAGGACACGGAAATTGATTGGAGCTACAGCTTGATGGATCGCGGATTGCGCTTCAAAAACCCTTCTGCAAAGTCTTCCTGTGGCTGCAAAACTTCCTTCCAGTTTGAAGCACCTGTTCAGGAAAACGTCTTTCAACCCACTTGGTAAAAACGATGAGCACCGAACTTTGTGAAAAAATCAAACAAGCTGTCCAGAAAGCCCTTCCAGACGCTGATGTGGCAGTTACTGGCGGTGGTGGTCACTTCTCTCTGGAAGTCATTTCTTCGGCCTTTGAGGGTAAGGGCCTACTAGCTAAGCAACGGCTGGTCTATGGTGCTTTGACTGACTTAATGGCTGGAGAACGTGCACCAGTTCATGCCATCGATTCATTGAAGACTCTCGTGCCGGAATGAGATTCAGCTTTACCTGGCTGGAACTCCTCCTGGTGACTTCGGTCGCTGCCATCTTTCTGGCACCTGCCCAGAGATTGCTGCTGCACTCCTCCCCTCTACTCATCAATCAAGAGACCACTTCCACCAATCAACGCCAACTGGATTGCTTGCTATTGATGCTCAAGACTGAGTTAATCCAGACTAGATATTCGCCGGGAGATGATGCTGAACCAATACCAATACAGGTCTTTTCGGATGAAGTAGTCCTACTGGCAGATCTCAACCGTGATGGAGACCTGAATGATACCTGAGAGCGCATCTCCTCCCTTTTTCGTGCCGCCAACAAGAAACTCCAAAGTCACTCTGGAAGTGGGTGGTGTCAAACCCTGGTTGAAAAGGTGAGGGCAGCCTCTTTTGCCCTTGGTCTCAGTCGTGCTTCTGATGTCACCGCCTCAGCACCGCGTTGTAGTAGGCATTCGCTTGGATCTGGATGCAGAAGATCTCTCCTACACCCTCGGTCTGATTTTTCACTGAGTAAGTTATGTCCACACTGCGTCTGCAACTCCATTATCCAGACATGCCAGTTCCTCAGCGGGCTCATCCCAAGGATGTGGGGCTTGATCTAACAGCAATGGCGCTAGAGCCTCACAATGAGAGACTTTTTTTCATAGATACGGGTATCTCGGTCGAACCTCCGGAAGGATACTATGTGGAGGTGGTTGCTCGTTCCAGTTTGTCAAAGACGGATTTCATCCTGGCCAATTCAGTTGGCATCATCGATCCAGATTACCGAGGTCGAATTCGGCTAGCACTAAGATATTTGGGAGAAGGATCTGGGGCAGACGCCGCAGCGGGGCTGATTGGGCGTCGAGTGGCTCAGCTGATCCTACGGTGTCGAGAGGAAGCAAATGTGGCAGTTGTCAGCAAGTTGGGAGAAACCGGCCGAGGTGCAGGAGGCTTCGGTAGCAGTGGAAGCTGAAGCTGCGCCCGCAAAACGATGTGGCGGTTCTAAAGACCTTGAAGGTACTGGCTCAGTTGCAAAATTTGTTGATCTTACAGGAGTTCCCGATACCATTTTGAGAAAAGTCTGCCCAAACCGTGACGAGCTTGGATTCATTGCAAGAATATATTATCAGAATCACTTCGGCTAATTTAGAAAGCCGATCCCCTAGAGCAGTCAGCTCATTGGCCAGCATAACACTTTTGCCAATTTGCTTTCACATTGGGTGAAGAAGAAAAAGGCGGACCTGCTCCCTGGCCAATACTGCCAGCCTCCTCCTTGTTTGACCTGAGTTTCATGAAAGACCGAGAAGAAAGTGCCTTGGTTCAGGCAAAAAAAGAACTACAGCAATTTTGGCGAGACACTGGTGTAATTTGGGATGAGCGCTTGCTGAAGGCGTTCCACCAGCTGTCTCGAGAAGAGTTTGTGAGCCCAATTCACCGGGAAAATGCCTACATGGACTATCCGCTACCGATTGGCTCTAACCAGACCATCTCTCAACCCACTACTGTGATGACGATGCTTCGCTTGCTGGAGTTGGCTCCTCAACACCGAGTGCTCGAAGTCGGTGCTGGTAGCGGTTACAACGCTGCCCTGCTTGGTCTGCTTGCCAAGCAGGTGGTCTCACTGGAATGCCGAAGGGAGTTGGTTGAAATGGCTTCTCAGAATATACGTCGAGTGGGCATTCAAAATGTGGAAATCCGTTACAGTGATGGGAAGATTGGCGTTCCAGAGTTGGCACCATTTGAGCGAATCATTGTCACCGCGGCGGCAGCTCACTTTCCCAACGATCTCTGGGAGCAATTGGCTGAAGGAGGTATTCTCGTGGCTCCGGTAGGAGATCCCTATTCCTGCGTAATGACTAGAGCGGAGAAGAGTGATGGGAAACGATACGTCACCCGCCACGGTTCCTACGCCTTTGTGCCTTTGGTGTAAGAGAGATGATTTATGGCTTTTTGGGAAATTTGGCTACAGGCGCTGATCCTTATCATGATTTTGGGCACCTTCCTCTGGGGAGTCAGTGTCCGGATAAAAAATGCCAGTATTGTTGACATTTTCTGGGGGCCAGGCTTTGTGGTCTGCACTTGGTGGTACGCCTGGCAGTGTGAATTTGATTCGTGGCGCTCCACGCTGCTGCTTGGACTGGTGACGGTTTGGGGACTACGACTTGCCCTGCACATTGGCTGGCGTAACCACGGCAAGGGAGAGGATTATCGCTATCAGCAATTTCGTCAGAATTTTGGAACAGAGCGCTACTGGTGGTTCAGTTATTTTCAGGTGTTTTTACTGCAGGGTGGATTGCTTTGGTTCATCTCGGCTCCCTTGCTGGCAGTCCCATATGTTGCTGCAGAAGAAAATCCTTTCGGATTGTTTGATGCGTTGGCACTCTTTTGCTGGGGAGTTGGCTTTGCTTTTGAGGCTGGAGGTGACTGGCAGTTGGCACAATTCAAGGCTAATCCTGCCAACAAAGGCAAAGTGCTGGACCAGGGATTTTGGAAGTATACGCGTCATCCGAATTACTTTGGCGATGCTGCGGTCTGGTGGGGTTATGGATTGTTCAGTGTGGCCAGTGGGAGTTATTGGCCAATGATTGGTCCTTTGTTGATGACTGGACTGATTGTCCAGGTTTCAGGAGTACGGCTCCTGGAACGTGCGCTGGTTGACGCCAAGCCGGAATACCAGGATTATATTGAGCGAACTAGTGCTTTCATTCCCTGGCCACCCAAGGCCCCCACTTCATCAAGAACGACTTCCTAGCAGGAAAGCTAACCAGCGATTGCTCGGCTGAGACTTGTGCAGACTTGGCAAGTATGCAGAGTAACGCCAGTTGCTTACCCCCAGCCATAGACTGAAAAGTCCCATCAGCGCAATCTGTGCGTAGGCCCACCTGGAGAAGCCGAAAGATAGCAGGAGGTCATAAGTCCCGTGGAGCACAGCAGCGATCAGCCAACCTCCCAACAATAAGCGAGTGACGGCTGCGGCATCCGCTCCCTGAAGTTGATTGAGGCGGGCCTTGGCAACAAAGTAACCCAGAGGCACACTCATGAAAGCGTGAGCTGGAAGAGTGATCACAGCCCGAGTGGCGACAACGCCTACTCCATACTGCTGAAGATAGAAGCCATTTTCTAACGTCGCAAAACCTAGCGCGACTACCGCACCGTGCAGGATACCGTCAAAGGGCTCACGCAGATGCCTGGTGGGAAAGCTGAGCAACAACAGTACAAGTAGCTTGGCAGTCTCCTCGTTGAATCCCACTAGCATCCAGAAACCAGCTTTATAGAGTGGCCAGTCTTGGTCCATCCAGGGGAAGGTTTCCTGGGCTCCGGGCCAAAAAAGTGTGTACTTTTCAACACTGTGGTTGAGCAACAGGGCAATCAGTCCACAGAGCATTCCACCGACAAATAGCGCTGCTAATCGTCTTAGACTGGCCCGCTGGTAACGGTGTAGACGATAGAATAACCATCCCCACATCAATCCTGGGGCAATCAGCAATCCAGCTATTGAAAGCATGATTTGTCTCCAAGGGTTTGCGATTAATTGGGAATCGTGGCATGTTTTTTCATTTTTTTCATCTTTCTATATACGACCTGTTCCCAGATTCTTGAGTATCGCATGAACCGCATACCAATGTTGCGCCAGGAAGAGCATACGGAACTGTACCTATTCGCCGAGGCGATCAAAGCTCGTCGCTACTTCCGCAAGATTCCGATGAACCTGCTGCTGGAAATGCTGCGCCTGTCACAGCTCGTGATGTTGACTCAGGATGAGCAGTTGGTGCATGAGGGCGATAAGAATCCTCCCGAAATGTACATCCTGCTCCACGGTTCACTAATGGTGACCTCGCAAGGAGAGTTCATTTCTCGCTTGGAGTCGCCTGGAGATGTAGTTGGAGAGCAGGCAATTCTCTCGCCAGAAGCTCGTACCATGACCGTCACTGCCGAGGTCGACTCCCGTGTGCTTGCGTTTCCAAACGAGGTGTTTCGTGTAGCCGAAGAGATGAGTCACATTCCGGCAATTTACCTCAGCTTTGCCAGTATTCTTGCGGAAAAACTGCGGATTACGGAAGCCCAAGCCAAATTACGACGGAATGCTCGTCCTCAAGGGAATGCTACGCCACCTTGCATTGCGATTGTAGATATCGATAGCCGGGAGCGACGAGTAATCCGAGGTACCCTGAGCACACTCTGGAAAGAAATGAAGATCGTCGAATACGCCAGTCCCAAGGAATTCATTGAGACTCCAGCTGAGCGGCGCTTTGATCTGATCATTCTTGACCCACTTTATGACCATGACTACCATGATGAACAGGAGTTACTCGAAGCCCTCGGTGAGTCGGTGGGTTTGCACAATTGCCCTGTTTTTGCGGTCAGTGAGTGGTGCAACGATGAAAGCAATCGCGAGAAGCTCGCTCAAATGGGTGTTGGCGATTTTCTTGGTCGCCCATACTCGACTTTCGATCTACGGCACAAGCTTTCTGCTTTCAAGGTAGCTTATTATCGACAACGGGAACTGGAGCAGGTGGAGCATGCAGCCGATACCGACCGGCTGACCAACCTGGCCAATCGACGGCGTATGGACGAGTTCCTGGACGCGCTGGTCACGCTGTATCCGGAGGAACGTCAGCCCTTCTCGTTGATTATCACTGATGTCGACAACTTCAAACACTATAACGACACCCACGGACACCAGATGGGAGACGTTGTGTTGGCTTCGATTGCGGCAATCCTCAAACGCAGTGTGCGGCGTGGTGACCTAGCGGCTCGCTTCGGTGGTGAAGAATTTGTTGTGTTACTGCCAAAATGCGATAAACCGGCAGCCTTCAAGATTGCTGAAAAATTGCGCCAGGCAGTGGAGGAAGAAGAGATCCCCTACCAGGAACAGCAACCGTCAGGCAACTTGACTGCAACTTTTGGGGTTGCCACCTATCCTTTCGATGCTGAGAACGTAGATATTTTGCTCAAGCGAGCAGATGAATGCCTTTACCAAGGTAAGGAAGCTGGACGTAACGTAGTAATCGGAGCGGAAATGCTGCAAAATACGGCTGCTTGATACAAAAATCCTTGCATTCGCAGCCAAGCTTCCATATGATTTCAAGTTTACCAAATATTCTGGCTCTCCTGAGGGAACTGCGGGAAGCCGCTGTTTCCGTTTGAGATGAAAGTTATGAGGACTCCATTCGTACGCAAAGAAGACGTAGCCGGTGACAAACATCCACGCAATTGGTGGATCGTAGACGCCGATGGAAAAACCCTGGGACGAGTGGCTACACAGATTGCCCGTGCATTGCGTGGCAAGCACAAAGCCGTGTTCGCCCCACACAGTGATGTCGGGGATTTTGTGATCGTGGTCAACGCAGAAAAAATTCAGGTGACCGGTCAGAAAAGTATGAAGAAGATGTACTATCACCACACAGGCTATCCAGGTGGAATCAAGTCTGCGCGTTTCGAAGAATTACAAGCCCGAAAGCCAGAAACCTTGATTGAGCGAGCTGTCAAGGGAATGATGGCCAAGAACGCCCTCAACCGTGGTATGTTGCGCCGTCTCAAGGTTTATGCAGGATCGGCCCATCCCCATCTGGCTCAGCAACCCAAACCGTTAGAAATTTGAGTCATTTATGAACGCAATCGTGCAATACTACGGTACCGGCCGTCGAAAATCTTCCATTGCTCGTGTCTATCTGCGACCGGGTACAGGCAACATTCTAGTCAACAAAGTTCCCCTCACTCAGTACTTCGGTCGAAGCACTCTACAAATGGTGGTTCGGCAGCCTCTGGAACTGACTGAAAACGGTGATCAGTTCGATATTTTCATTAACGTTAGTGGCGGTGGTCTGTCAGGGCAAGCTGGTGCTATCAAGCATGGTATTTCACGCGCCCTACTGGAAGCAAATGAAGAACTGCGCCCTCAATTGAAGAAAGAAGGCTTCCTAACACGCGATGCTCGGGCGGTAGAACGTAAAAAATACGGACGACCTGGAGCTCGCAAAAGCTATCAATTCTCTAAGCGCTGATCATCTTTCAGGTGCCGTCGACAAAATCGGCACCTTCCTCCACCTCTCAACCGCCACTCACCGGCGGAATTAGAGCGTACTCTCCTCCTTCCTCCAAGACTTCATCAGCAACCAAATATGTGTCTTGGTAAGCGACTCTTGTGCACTGGAGCACCGGTTTCAGCGCAGGGTGGTTATTCTGTAATTTTGCAAGCAGATCAGCGACAGTACTTCCAGCGTCCAATTCTTGATTTTTCGCTTCGAGTGGTAAAGATTCTCGCAACATTGCGAAGGGCTTCAGCATGATTTTCATTGTGGGCTCTTTAGATGAAGGCTTACTTGTTGTTCGTGAAAAACGTAAATTGTGTTGTTTGATGAATACTTTGGCTTCAGATGAGATATTGCTTCAATTAGAAAAATCGAATTCCCTTGTCACCTCTAGGGATTACTTGCCCGACCAAACAGGCGTTTGGCACTCCAGCTTTGTGGAGCTTGCTCAGAGCTGCTTCTGCTTCTTCGGCGGGTACACTCACCAATAAACCTCCACTGGTCTGTGGGTCAACCAGTAGTTCCTGTATCACCTGCTGAGCTGGAAATTCAACATCATCCACCACCAGTTTGCGATTAGCCTGGTTAGTTCCTGTGGTTACTCCCCGTTCATACATAGCTGCTGCTTCTGGTAGCCAAGGTAATTTTTTAGTCTCGATTTCGATTGTCACCTCAGAGCCTTGAGCGATCTCCAATGCATGACCAGCCAGTCCGAATCCAGTGATGTCTGTTGCTGCATGGACGTTGAAAGCTTGTAGTGTCTCGGCAGCCACTTGATTGAGTGTCGCTAACTGCAGGAAACACTCTTCGATTGCTTCCTGACTGACCCAGCCCTTCAGATTGGCATTCAGTAAAACCCCACTACCTAAGGACTTGGTTAGTAAGAGTGCATCGCCGACTCGTGCTCCGTTGTTCCTCCAGATTTTTTGGGGATGAACCATCCCAGTAACCGCCAAGCCAAACTTGGGCTCTTCATCTTCGATGCTGTGTCCCCCTACTAACACAGCTCCAGCTTCCAAAATTTTCCCTGCAGCTCCTGCAATAATGCCGTGTAGGACCTCTTGTCCCAGTTTGTTGGCTGGGAAAGCTAGTAGGTTCAAGCACGTGAGCGGCCGTCCTCCCATCGCATACACGTCGCTAAGGGCGTTGGCCGCAGCAATCTGACCAAAGAGTCGGGGATCATCGGCGGGTGGCGTGATAAAGTCTGCTGTGGTGACCAGCGCCTGGGTATCATTAAGTTGATAGACCCCAGCGTCATCACTAGTGTCAAAACCAACTAGCAGATTTGGATCAGCTTGCTGTGGCAGGGAAGAGAGTAGATTTTTCAACCCGACCGGGTTGAGCTTGGCCGCTCAGCCGCAGGTTTTTGAGAGGCTGGTCAGCGTCGGTTTTCGAAAGAAACGTGTTAGTTGTGCCATCTGTCGTTGTTTTAAAAGTGACTCAGTTAGGCCAGCAGTTGTGGTGTTTCATTGCGAATCAACACCTGAGGGTCTGGGTTTTCAGGAGGAACGGGTAGTCCTTGGTCACGCAATAGGGCAACGTGATTCTGCATTCCCCATCGTGCCTTATACAGGCAGTCTTCAATTGAGTGCCCTACTCCCGTGAATCCGGAGAGTTCCTCTGAGAAAAATCCAAAGATGATTGGATCTTCAGTAGCTTCGATGATCAGACTGTAGGGAAGATCAAGCATGGTTTTCTCGAATCAGCAGATCTAACAAATATTTTTTAATACCCTGTGGGACACTTTGTTTGGGTCGGTAGTCTAAACGAATGAGCCACTTTGCTCTCACCTTATAATAGGTACGTTGGCTACCATGTTCCCAGCGTAGCCGAAATCCTCTCTCTTCCAGATGCTGATGCAACTCCAAAAATGTCATGAGGAGTCCTAATCATTTTGATTCAGTAGGCTTTGACGTAGCCGTCCGTGTGCTTTTGCCATGGCGAGTTTTTGAAGACTTGGCAGAGGATGCCACTGTTCTTCTGCCTCCAAAGTAAAATCATCCTGAATGGATGTCAGCGTACAATAAAAAGGATGCAGGGTCGCTAGGAAAGTTGTGTAGACATGAGTCAAGGTAGGCCAATTTGTTTGTAGTTGGAAGTTGGGCCGATTACGGCGCTGCCATTCGGCCTGCAACTCTACCAAGGGCTCTTCTTCATTCACAAGAGTTTCTGGAAATGCCCAAAGACCTTGCATCAAACCTTGTTCTGGACGTCGCAGTAGTACTTTATTCTCGCACACGAGTACCAGCACAGCTTTTGTTACAGGGGTAGGTGCTTTTCGTTGAACACGGCGAGGAATCTTTGCCGTGGTCTGGTGAATATATGCTTGGCAGTGAGGCTGTATCGGACAGAGCAAACAACTCGGTTGCTGTATGTAACATACTGTTGCTCCCAACTCCATTAGTCCTTGGTTGAAGTTGCGGGCACGTCCTTTTGGGAGCCAATCAGTAGCCACTTGCCAAAGTTTTTTTTGGGTGGAGCCAGCTTTTGGATCAGCATCTAGGTTGAGCAACCGACAAAGTACACGAATCACGTTGCCATCAACAATTGGACGATCTTGCTCGAAAGCAATGCTTGTAATCGCTCCAGCGGTGTAGGGTCCAATCCCAGGAAGCTGCCGAATAGCTTCATAGTCGTTGGGAAATTCACCGGCGTGCTGTTCACAGATTTGTTTAGCTGCCCGATGAATGTTGCGAGCCCGTGCGTAGTAACCAAGGCCCTCCCAGAGTTTGAAAATCGTACCTTCCTCTGCCGTGGCTACAGATGGGATACTCGGTAGAGCTCTCATCCAGCGGTCATAGTAGTCAAGGACGGTTGCCACACGAGTTTGCTGCAGCATCATCTCAGAGATCCAGACCCCGTAGGCTTTGTAGTTTTTTCGCCAAGGGAGATCTCGCTGGTGCTCTGCAAACCAGGTGAGCAAGGCGTTCTGTAGCTGAGACAATTCGATAGGTAGCATCTTCTGGGAAACAAAAGAATCTGAGAGAAGAAAAAAAAGACTAAAGAAATCTAAGTACTGGTCGATATGTTCATCAGGCATTCAGTGCATCGGAAGCGCCGAGCCAAAAAACGCTAAAGAAATTTTCTCCGGCGTCGATAATAATCGCAAATGGATTTCGTTTTCGTCGTTCCCCTTTTGAGTCAGGAATCTCAATGGCACTTCGGGTCAATTCAAACGTCGCAGCACTAAACGCCTTGCGCCATCTGAATCACACCGAGAAAGAACTCAGCGGCAATCTAGAGCGTCTCTCCTCAGGGCGTCGATTGAATAGAGCAGCTGACGGCCCAGCAGAACTAGTGATTTCAGAGCAGATGAAGGCGCAAATTACTGGCCTGGAACAATCGATTCGAAATTCCGAAACTTCCATCTCTATGATTCAGACCACCGAAGGTGCTCTGAGTGAAGTTAGCTCTATTCTCATTAATCTCCGTCAACTTGCAGTACATTCCGCAAACGAAGCAACCAACGATGCAAAGATGTTGCAGGCCAACCAGGGTGAAATTGAAAATCTCTTGGTGACCTTGAGCAACATTGCCAAAAATACTCAGTTTGGAACCCGTACCTTGTTAGATGGTAGCAATTCCGTCAGTGGAGTTGCTGTAGGTGATGGAATGGACTTCGTGGAAGCTAAGGAATTCACAAAAGCTTCTCCAGCTGAAGGCTACAAGATCAATATTACTCAGCCTGCGACTCGGTCAATGGCGGTAGCAGAAAACACCTTGGCTATGGAAGACATCTACAAATCTTTCGTCATCAGTGAAGGCGGTCGAACTGTAGAAGTCAATGTTCGAGACAACTTGGATCTCTATCGAGATGTTGAGCGCTTGCTCCAGGCTGCAAATACAAGCAAAGAGCCTGGATTTAAGGAAAAGACAGAACTAGCTCTACAGCAACTTGTTGCCAACGAAATGCAACGCCAGATTGACCAGGCCGGTCTGAATCTCGAAGTCATGGTCTACAAACCATTGGATACATTGGGTGAGACCCTTTCTGACTTCAACAACTTGGAAGATGTCTTGAACAAGCTTGAGCAGTATCCCAGTGAGGAAATTCTTAGCGAGTTCAACAAATTAGCTAATGAAGAAGTGATTGTTATTCGTCACCGAGAGTACGGTAGCGAGCCAACCTTTACAGTTACCACAGAGGTTGACGATTTCTTCAATATGGATACACCAGCCAATAAGGCGGTAACTGCTATCCCTGGACGCGACGTTGAAGGAACGATTGGAGGCAACCCTGAATTTGATGGTGGAGAGCCGGCTGTTGGACGCGGACAATTATTGAGTGCAGCTCCTGGCACAGTTGGAGAAGGCGTGACAGTTCGTTATGGTGGGGAACCTGATGACATTATTTATGAAGTCTTCAACCGCCGTGAAAACAAAATTGCCGGAACCCTGCTACGCCAGATGGAGCGTAGTGCGATGGTTGGAGAGGATATCGATGGCTACGTGCATGTCTCTCAACGATCTTTGGCATTCCAGGTCGGACCCAGTGAGGGGCAACAACGGAAGATCTCTATCCAGAGCATTAGTCCAACCAAGCTGGCGCGGAATATCGACAATGATAGCCAATTCCGTAGCTTGAATGATATTGAGGTTTTGGATGTCGATTCAGCTCAAGATGCCTTGAAACTAATCGACGTCGCAGTTAGTGAGATTTCTAGTTTGCGAGGAGATCTAGGTTCTTTCCAGAAAAATGCTTTGGAATCAAACCTCAGCAGTTTGCGAGTGACCCGAGAAAACCTTGTTTCTGCAGAGTCTACATTGGCTGATGCCGATATGGCTGAAGAGATGAGTAGTTTGGTACGTAACCAGATCTTGATGTCTTCTGGTACAGCAATGCTGGCTCAAGCCAACCAGGTACCGCAGTCGGTTTTGACCTTGTTGGAGCGAGCCTGATGCAGAAACAACATTTTGAACTAAGCCGGTGAGAATTCACCTATACAAGAGCAGTTGACAGTGAGTGTCGAATGAGCCCACAATCAGTCGCACGATGCGACACCTGTCAGAGCCAGTGGCTACTGACACCCTCACCCATACAGATTAGGGAGGTCTCTTGGCAGAGATGAACCCGAATGCGGTCATGGGATTGGGCTCAAAGCTCAACACCTCTGAAATCATTGACCGCTTCATCAAGATTGAAAAACGTCGGCTACAGCCAGTAGAGCAACGCAAGGAAGAAAAACTCCAACAAGTGGATGCTTGGGCTGCGCTGCAAACAGAAATCAACAAGCTCAAAGATACTGTTGATTCTCTGGACCGAAAAGACATTTGGGAGGCCAAGAAAATTACTTCCAGCAAGCCAGACATCGTGACAGTTACTGGAGGAGCTTCCGCAGATCCAGGCAAGACAACCATTTCTATTGACTCAATTGCCACTGCACATCAACTGAATTCACCAGGATTTAAAAGCAAAGATGCAGTCTTTGGGACAGGTGTGATCAAGATTCAAGTTGGCGAAGAAGATGGAGACACACCGATATTCATCAATGTCACCGAAGAAAACAACACTTTAGAAGGTATTCGTGACGCGATCAACGACTCAGGAGCTGAAGTGGAAGCTTTTGTAGCAGAAACTTACGGAGATAAGCCCTTCCGGTTGCTGCTAACTAGTGAGCGAAAGGGAGCCGGAGGAGCGATTCAGATCGAAGTGAAGCTCGAAAGCAGCGAAGAAAATGTTCCGATTCTGGATTTTAGCAACAAGTATGATGAGGAGGCTGAATGGGATGGAGTGATGCGTCGCCGCACACTAGAAGACGCGGCTCTTGGCGAAAATCTGATGAGTTCAACACCGATTACGGAAGTCACAGGTAATTATACTGGAACAGAAGACAACACTTTTACGATACAGGTCATTCAGGCTGGAGTCATACCAGGTGAGAATGATGTAGTACTGGCATGGGAAGATGAGCTCGGTAGGACTGGAGAGTTTCGCATCAATAAATTTAATTATCGAGCTGGGGATGCACTGGAACTCGCAGATGGGCTGAGCTTGCGACTGAGCCAAGGTGAGGTGGTCAGTGGCGACTCTCTTCAGATCAAGGCCCATACAGAAAAATCTCCAGCAATGTGGTGGTTAGATGAAGGAGAGCGCGCGGCAAAAGTTGACCCTCCAACAGACTGGCAGTCAAGAGCTGAAGGTAGTGGGATGTATGTCTTCGGAGAATACACAGGAGAAGAAGAAGACACGGTTATCTTCCGTATCGAAGGTTCTGGTCAGGTAGGTGGTGCACAACCGCTTTATCTACACTATGAATTTACTGAAAGTGGGATGAACGGGAAATTGCGGGTCTCTGAGCCGTACTTTAGTACTGGTGGCGAGGGATCTTCGGAATCAGCAACAGCCTATGACGCCAAAGATGGAGAAGAACTATTCAACTTGGAATTTGGTGGTGGTAAGGGAGATGGAGTTCTCTCAATTGGTAACGGGCTCTCGATCAAAGTTCCAGCAGGCTTGGTCTCAGATGGTGACACTGCAACCATTCAAGTAGAGCCAAAGAGTGATCCTGAAGCGGTTAATTTCTGGTGGCAAGAAAAAGAGAGTGAAAGCAACAGCAAGGTAAGCTCAGGCAAAGTTGACGAATTCCTCAAATTTGAGCCCTATGAATTTGACGAAGACGAATTAGAAGAAGCTCTTGAAGAGAGTGGAGGCAAGCCAAGAAGTCGCTATGGTTCCCTGGATGATGGCATCCAAAGTAATGAAGTCTTCAGTACTGCACCGATCGCAATCAGCGGCGACTACATGTCTGGTGAAAATAAGAACTATACATTCACTGTTACAGATCGAGGGAATGTCGGGGTGACGACAGAGTTGGAGGTGAAGTGGGAAGACGATAAGGGCAATGAGGGTAAGCTCGACTTTGGACTCAACTATCAGCCGGGTGATGCAATTCCCTTCGATTCAGGATTGTCTTTGATGCTCGGAGAAGGAGAGTTACTCGCAGGTGATAAATTTGAGATCAGTGCTACGACAGCAACGGTTCGAGAAGCTAAGGACTTGGTGTTACGGCTGGGAGCAACTCGGGAAGGTGGAGGCCTGGAGATTCGGCGGGACAATAATATGGTTGAGGACCTGGTTCCAGGACTTCGGATGGAAATCTTAGATTCTAGTGAAGAACCGATCACGATTTCAGTATCCGATAACACAGAGGTGGCTCGCGAGAGCATTATCAATTTTGTCGATGCTTACAACACATTTAATGCTACTGCAACGGAAGTGACCAAATACGATGCTGCGACACAAACGGCAGCTCCCTTATTGAGCGATCGAAACGTAGCCCAGATGACCAGTGAAATTGCAACAACAACTATTGGTTCAGTGCCTGGTTTGCCACAGACAGACAACATGCTCTTCGCTCTAGGAATTCGCATCAATGACAAAGGTGTCATGTCTGTTGATGAGAACAAACTGAGTGAGAAAATTGCAGAAAACTTTGAGCTGGTAGCCAATGTCTTTCGCAGCAATGGTGATTCTGATGCGCCAGGCGTAGCGTTTGTAGGCTTGACTGATAAGACACAGATAAATCCGGAAGGGTATGATGTCGAAGTCAGCAAGGTGGCAACTAGAGGGACTTTAACAGGAGGCTCGCTACCGAGCACAGTTCTGATCAACTCTAGCAACAATGCCTTCTATCTTTCGAGTGGCAACAAGCGTTCAGAACTCATTGAAATGCGCGAGGGCACTTACACACCAGCTTCACTAGCTCGCGAGATCCAATCGCAACTCCGCCAAGACCGAGTATTAGGAACGCGTAGTATCCGAGTGGAAGTCAAAGAAGAAGGTTTGCAGTTTATCTCTGACATCTATGGCTCCAAGTCAACTCTGGAGATTGAGGCAGGTGAGGAAAAGAGCCTCTCTGGGCTGGGATTAGGGATGTACGATGCCAAAACCGGAGAAGATGTGGTTGGTACCATCGATGGTGTTGAAGCAGCGGGTCGAGGACAGTTGCTGGTTGGAGCAGATGAAAGCGAAGCTGAGGGCTTGAGGCTCTTTGTTACCCTCCCCGAAGATCAGGTCCAAGCCGGAGAGCCAGAAGCGAACGTAGTGGTAACCAAGGGCATTGCAGTGCAGTTGAAGGATATTCTACGACGAATCACTGATCCGGCTGGAGGAGACCTAAAGCAAGTAACGAATGACTTGAGCGAGCAGCTCCAATCTTATGATAAGCAGATCAAAACGCTCAACGAACGAATTAGTAATAAGCAAGAGTCCCTGCAGATCAAGTTTGCCAAATTGGATAATACGATGGGCCGTCTGAAGGCCCAGCAGAGCTATCTCACACAGCAGTTGTCTGCTCTCAACGGCAGCAAAGGTGGGGAAAAGAAAGAGTAGTAGTAGAGCAGGTTTGTGAACGTATCAACCCAAGGAAAGTCATGAGTGCGTACGGGAAGTATCAGAACGCCTACAAGCGGGCTTCGGTCAATACGATGGACCAGAATAAGCTGATCGTGATGCTTTACGATGGGGCGATCAAGAATATTACCTTCGGCGTGGAGCAGATGCGTCTGGGTAATGTGGAAAAGACTCACACTCACCTAGTTAAGAGTAAAAACATTGTCGCAGAGTTGATGGCCTCGCTCAACATGGACAAAGGTGGTGAGGTCGCTAAAAATCTGCGTTCGCTCTATAGCTACATGTTCGGGCAGTTGATTGAATCAAATATGAGCAAGAATCCTGAGCCTGCGTTGCTTGTCCGCAAACTATTGATGGAATTACGTGAAGCTTGGGTTGCCATTGGCAAGAAGAGCGCCGGAGTTCAGCCTGCTGCTACCACGCCACAGCCGAGTATGGGAACACAGCCGAGAACAGCACCGCGCGCTGCGGCAGCACTAGGAGGAAGTCCAAGGCCACAGCCAACTAATCCAGCGCAAGCGGGTGAGCGGAGAATCAATTTAAGAGGTTGAAGTAAAAAATCCACCTTTCTTATGAAGGAGTACTAAAGTTTTTCTCTAGAGAGACCGATAAAAGAAATAGTGAAATTTTCTTCCGATCATTGTTTCTAAAAACTAAGTCTTCTAGAGGAAAGCATGGCCCAGTTGCCGTACAAGAATTACAATCAGACAAAGATCCAGACTTCGGATCAGTTGTCGCTGATTATTTTGTTATACGATGGACTGTCCCGCTTTTTACGGAAGGGACAGCGCAAAATTGTCGAAAAAGATTACGAAGGAGCACATCACTACCTGACACGTAGCCGTGATATCATCAACGAGCTACTGGTTACCCTTCGAGTTGAGGAAGGCAATAATGTTGCGCAGAATCTGCGCAACCTATACGTGTTCATGATTGGCCGAGTTATCGAAGCAAACCTGAAAAAAGATGCTGCGATAGTTGATGAAGTCCTGACAGTCGCTCAGAATTTACGCGATGGCTGGACTCAATTGAAAGATCAGCAAGCTCAATTGCGCCAGCAAAAGCATCAAACTTCTGCTAATGACGAGATCGTCAGACAGCGCAAGATTCGGCTGCACGGATGAGGTCTTTGACATGCTAATGGGGGCACCCCGGAGAGGTGCCTGACCGAACTGCAGCTTGCCCACCAATCGGGTGCTCGCCTGCCGATGCCACAAACGAAACCCCTTCGAGTTGTTGGACATCCCTACCGACCACTGACCACAGAACATCTCAAAATAGCCGTACTACTTAGTTCTATCTCTGAGTACTATTCTATGTATAACTGGATTGACTCATTGCCGTCCTGAGAAATACGAGCTAGATTTTAGCTGAGCTGATTTTGAAACTCTGTCTGCTATCCTATTCCGAATAAGAGTACCAACAGAGAAGTTACAGTAGCACTATGCGCGATTGCTTCCGCTGAGAACTAGGCTTAGGATCTTGATCTGAAATCAGTGATTGGAGTAGTCAATTTTTGGCAAGATCTCGACGATCCACCCAGTAAAGTTTCATGGAAAGAGCTTTCATGTGGATTAGTAGAACCAAATTCTTCCTAAAAATATTATTTTTCAGAATTTTTTGGGAAAAAATTTATGTGATACTATCTCGTAGTATCTCCTGGAAAGTGCCTGAAAAAAACTTGCAATAGCACTGAGTGCTACACTTACTGCGGTCCGCAGAACCGCATTCCTCAGAAGATATAAGTAGAATTTAGTGTGGAATGAAGAATCAGATTAGACTGTTAAATGATGTTTGAGAAACTGCTCCGATACTTGGCTCAGCCAATAGATTCTTATGATGAAGTTGGATTTTCCTATAAACGTTACTTAGTCACGTTCTCTCACAGGAGACTTATGGGTCTGTTACTTTGAGATAAGAATCTCATTTGGTGCTAAAGAGAAGGCGTTAGAGTTTAAGAGTTGTTTAAATTATGAAGGAGTGGGCTCAAATAAAATTTCAATATCATTTTGGATTCACTGTAATACTTCATTTTATGAAGCAACTGAATCAAATAATGTTTTAATCGACAATTAAGTGATTTGATCTGGGCTGTGAATATCTTGCTCTGTGGTGTATAGCAGCAATATTAAAATATTCATAATTTTTCAGACAGTCCGAGCAGTAGCTCATAGTGAACAAGCCTTTCAGTTACTGAAAAAGTTTTCTGGCTGTCTTGAATGACCAACTTATTCGAACAAAGCTGAGTATCTTGCCAAAAGTGTAGTTTATTACTATCCAGATCTGGCATTTGAACTGTTCTTAGCGATCTGCAGAATTCATTGAACTTCATGGAGAGCATGGTTTGGTCTTCAGTGTATCTGTTTGTAACTATTCAGCTGCCTGAATGAGCCAGAGGGAGATGCTTTTGTGATGCACTTTAAGGCCTTTTCAGACAAATCTAAGACCAAATCTTCTGAGTTATAGATTTGGAAGCTGGTCTCTGTGCAGTATCCGAAAAGTTCGTCGACAAGTCTGGCAGTGATAGTGTTGGGAATTGTGGTTCGTATGGGGCACAGTGGGGGCATTATATTGTTAGTTCTCTAAATCAACGATATAATTACACTAATTCTAATAAAAACATAATTGGGATAATTATAGTGAGGAATTGTATATCTGAATTTCTAGTTTGAAAAAATTGTTTAATTTTTTGCAAAATTTCAAAATTTTAAACGAATTTTATCAAGTATAATTGATTTTAGTAGGGGACTTAATATCAAAATTTTTTTTGAAATAGTATTAGTGGAAAATTAAAATTATTTTAGATTCAGCATGTTTGTTTTAATTCAGAAGACATAAGGATTGAAAAATGACGATCCGAGTCAACTTGAATATGCCTGCGATTAATTCACATAGGAATTTATTGATCAATAGCACTGAGCAAGCAAAGGCTATGGAGCGCTTGTCCTCGGGGTTGAAGATCAATCGAGGTGCGGATGGACCTGCTGCGCTAATAATTAGTGAGCGATTGCGTTCACAGACAGTCGGTCTGGAACAGGCTATAGATAATTCAGAGGCTGGGATTACACTTGTTCAAACAGCTGAAGCTGCCCTAGAAGAGGTGAGTGCATCTTTAATAAATGCTCGTCAGTTGGCGGTACACGCAGCAAATGAAGCAGTAAATGACGAATTCATGCTACGAGCTGATCAGCAAGAAATTGAGAATATACTCAATACCATAAACCGAATCGCTCAAAGTACTCAATATGGCAAGAAAAATCTACTTGATGGCAGCAAAGGGGCTTCAGGTGTTGTCTCTGGAGCTGATTTAGAGTTTGTTGGTGCTACACAAGCCACGAAAAGCTCTGGAGCAACCGGGTACGACGTACACATTGCTCAAGCTGCCTGTCGGGCCGAGGTTAGGGGCTCTATTCCGCTGACAAATGAAATTATCGACAAAGGCGAACAAATAACGATCATAGAGGGTTCTAAGACTGTCAATTTTCAATCGGTCAAAGGTGAAACAATTGAGAGCAATCTTAATGCTCTTGACGCTGCAATCAAGGAGGCAGGATTAGATATTGATTTGATACGCGCTTCTGAAAAAAGTATTGCTCCCAATGATTCCAAAAATATAACTCTGCGACATAAGCAGTTTGGAAGTGAATACACTTTCAAAGTTTCTAGCTCTACAAATGGCCTGCTTTCTACAAAAGGAAATGTTTATGACACAATCGAAAATGGTCTAGATGTAGCCGGAGAAATTAATGGAGAAGAAGCAACTGGACAAGGGCAGTTGCTTACTGGAAATGTTGGTAATTCCAACACAGAGGGATTGGCGATCAGATACAAAGGTCATTCGATACCTGGAGAATCACATTCATCAAAACCTGAAGAATCACATTCACCAAATGTTTTATCAGAAGACCCTTCACAGTCAGAAGATTCAACCACAGAGATTCATCGGAGGCAAAGAAATCGATCACCTCAAATGTCAGAAGCGGAGCTGGCAGAATGTATCGGAGCGCTCGCTGGTACAGTCACTGTGAGCCAAAATTCACTAGTTTTCCAGATTGGCTCTAATGCAGAGCAAACAACCTCGCTTACTTTGCGAAATATGCGTACGAGCAACTTGGGTACAGGAGTAGAAAATATTAGCGGTTTCCAATCATTAGCTGACGTAGATGTTACTGGTCCGATCAAAGCCCAAGATACAATGCGCATTTTAGACACAGCACTCGGAGAGATATCGTCGACACGAGCAGAGATTGGTGCATTTCAAAAAAATAATTTAGAAAATAATCTAAACTATTTGCGTATGGCTCATGCAAATGTACAAAGTGCTAAGTCAATCATCCGTGACGCAGATATGGCAGAAGAGATGACCGCGTTCACTCGTAACCAAATTATGACAGATTCAGCAACTGCAATGCTGGCTCAAGCAAACTTAAGAGGGCAGTCGATTCTTCAATTGTTAAAGTTCAGTTTACTAGTAATTTTAGTAAAGGTTTTTGAATTATTTAATATTTAAAAAAAATAAAATTAATGAATTTATAAATTCTAACACATTTAATTGAAGTTGGCAGTATGAAATATTTAATTCTTCTTGCCATGCTTATTAGTATATTTAAAATTTCGTACGCACAATATGCTACTCCATATCTGGCAACTAATAAGATGCATATCAACCCAATTGGTGCGGTGTTGCGAGAGACTGGTAATTTTCATTATGGTACACTTGACACTGGAAGAGTTTTAAGAGGTGAAATTGGTTTTTCTGCAATCGGCCGCACTTACGGCGCTGAAGCTGAATATGTGACAAAAGCAGGTTACATTGACAATACTACCAATACAGTAATGAGTTTCCGTGGCTCATACATCATAGATGATTTTTTCACACTTGGTTACTCAAATAAATCACAAAATGGTGATAATAAAACAGAGAATAGTGAATTTGGACTAGGATTAAAAACTCAAGGATTTCACGCGAGTTATCTGTCTAGTGAAAAGAAAGTTGATAATACTAAATATTCTGTAGTAAGTAGCGCAATTGGAATTGTACAAAGTATTTCATCTGCTGAATGGAAATTTGAGTATGCTAGCATAATTGCTAGTGAAGACGTCTATTCCAGTGCTCAAACCGTCTTTGAACTAAGGTCAGATAAGCTAATATTGTTGCTTGAAGTTGAAGATGGAAGTAGTTATGAAAGGCAACTACTAGGATTTGGTTGGGATAATTTAGACGACTTTGCCTTCAGAATGGATTTACATTCTAAAAATTATGAAAATGGTGAAAAAGAAGCAGGTTTTAGACTAACAGCAGGTTTCAACTACGATCGTAGAAAAAGCTGTGGTTGTTGAGTTGTTAGCATTCTTTGAGGTATGGAGCGTAACAAGAACAGATTTTTGTCTCTACCATTTAGACTGTTCTAATAATATGCTCCCGTAGTTTAAGTGGATAAAACGTTGGATTCCTAATCCGAAACTCTGGGTTCGAGTCCCGGCGGGAGCATACTCAGATAAAATCGCAATCTATAGAACTTAGCGGGGAAATGGACAGAAATTCAAAATCTTTAGATGGGGAACCGTCATGAAGACCCACTTGCAGCGAGCATGGATATTTGCTCTAGCAGCACTAGGAGTAGCTGAAGTAGCTCGGGCACAGGTGGCAACCCCCTATCTCTCTAGTAATCGCAGTCATATCAATCCGGTTGGAGCCGTTTGGCGGGAAACCGGAAATCTACGCTATAACATGTTGGATGCTGGAAATGTATCCAAGCAGGATATTGGTTTTTCACTCATTGGAGAAAGTGCTGGGGGTGAGGTCGATTTTGTGATTAAAGAGACCTTCGATGGTGGGGAAAATTCCACAAATGGAACTGGTTTCCGAGGTGCCTTTATATTGGGTGAATCATTTGCGATTGGCTATGGGATGGGAACCCACAATGGTGATATTACTAATGAAACAAGCGATTTAGGATTGGGTCTGAAATTTTTTGATAACATTTACGCGAGCTTTCTCTCCCGAGATGGTAAATCAGGAGAGGATAGCTACTCAGTTGCAGGCTTGGGAGCAGGGATCATTTCTGGTAATCCGACAGATCTACAGTGGAAGTTTGAATATGCGAGCCTATCTGCCACTGAAGATGCATATTCGACTTCACTGACCGTGATCGAAGCCAAGACCAATGAATTGAATTTCTTTCTCGAAATGAATGATGGTAAAAACTTTGACGAACAATTACTTGGGTTAGGGTGGGAATATCCGGATAGTTGGGCTTTTGGAGTGGGAATGTACAGTCGCGATTCGGAAAGTGGTTTTAAATTCACGATTGGCTATAACTACAAGAATGTTTCAAGACTAAGTAGTGGAGGTTCACAACCTCAGCAGCAAGAACAGCAACAGCAAGAACCACCACCCGAGGAACAAGCACAGTAATTTAACAGATCGAATATATTTTGAATGACAGAACAGCTTAGATGGAGTGATGGAGTTCCTTGGTCTGTAAGGTTTGAAGATATATACTATTCCCAGAGTGACGGTTTAGCGGAGAGCCGATATGTCTTTCTGCAGGGGAATCGTGTATCCGAAAAATGGCATAAAAAACATATTTTTCGTATAAGTGAAACTGGATTCGGGACGGGTCTAAATTTTTTGGCGACGTGGCAACTTTGGCGGAAGACCCGAGTTCATGGTAGTTGGTTACACTTTGAATCGATTGAAGGCTTTCCACTGAATAGAAAGCAGTTGAAGTCAATCCACCAAGAGTGGACAGAATTGAAAGAACTCTCGGAATTGCTACTGGCTCCAAAGAATACTACCAGTGAATTTCTTAATGATTGGCAGGAGTGGCCGGAAGAACGAATCACACTAAGATTACATTACTCTGAGGTACTACAGACGCTTCGAGTTATGCCATCAAAGAAGTTTGATACTTGGTTTCTAGATGGATTCAGTCCCAAAAAGAATCCAGGGATGTGGACGGAGGATGTTTTACGAGAAGTAGCTCGTACCACTTGTTCTGGAGGGACCTGTGCTACCTATACTGCCGCCAGTCATGTGCGAAAGAGTCTGGAGGACTCTGGCTTTGTGATGCACAAAGTCAAGGGCTTCGCGCAGAAGCGCGATATGCTACATGGATGTAAATTGTAAACGAGTACGAACATGGTTCGGGTTTGGATTCTGGGCGTGGGCTCGTTTGCCCACGCGATGGCAAAAATTTGTCGAGAAGATGGCGCCGAGGTCCACACCTACCTGACTCGAAACTATGGCCACTATGGAGCTTCTCTTTGTGGAGAAGTTTATGAGGCTCGGAGGCATCCGCAATTACTAATGCTTTTTGACAAATATCCACCAGATCTGGTGATCCCCATGTCAATTGATTGGCAAACCCAATCATGGGGATCTGATCTGGTACGGCAGGGCATGCCTATCCTCTCTCCAGTTAGCGAAGCAACTCGGTTAGAAGTAGACAGGGCCTTTGCAATGCGGCTCTGTGCACAATATGGCATTTCAGTACCTCGTTGTCACTATGCTAGGAATCGTTTAGAGGCAGAAGAGATTCTTCGCAATGATCCGCGGCCTTATGTACTAAAAAATCCGATTTGTTCACCCTTCAGCCCTGTTCACACAATTGTTTGTGAGACTGTAGAGGACACATGGGGATGGCTAAGGTGTGTTGATTACGCAGAAGGAATCTTTCTCCAGGAGTATTTGGGAAATGTTGAAGCAGGTCACTTTGTTTTCGTGAGCAATGGCGAAATTATCAGCCAGATCAGTAATCAGGAGTACAAGCGAGCTTTCACAGGGAACATGGGGCCTATTGCTGGAGCCCCCTTAGGAGGAATTGTAGAGCAGGATCCTGCAGATCGATATGGATTGGCAAAAGACTTAATTCATCCTCTGCAACCGTGGCTGAAGAAAGTTAACTTTTATGGTCCACTGCAAGTTACTGCAATGAGGCAAGAAGACCGTTGGATACCAATTGAATATAATGTGAGGATGGGAGTGACGTCCGGTGCTCTCTGGTTACGCATGTTAGAAAATCCAGTAAAGACTTTGTGCGCGGTAGCTAATAACCAGACCGTCAATACAAAATGGCGAGATGCTTTCCAAGCAGGTGGAACTCTTACGCTGGCTGGATATGGTTACCCCTACATTGTGGAGGATGTGCCACCACTGCCGGTGAGAATTGCAGGAGAGATAGATTGTGATCTCTGGTGGAATGAAGTCCGATCAGATTCATTCGGTATCTACACAGAATCTCATAAGGGACTAGATAAAGGGCATCGAATCGCGGATGTGAACGGCCTTGGAAAAACTGTTGAAGATGCATTACAGAGTGCATACCAAAACATAAGTAAACTTCACTGTTTACATAGTTATTTTCGAACGGATGTTGGTCAAACTCTTTGGCCAATTGGTGTCGGTTTTTAAGTAGACAATAATTCTACTAATTTTTTAAGATTCACTGAATTTATCTTTGGGTAAGTACAGGGAATCTTCATCTGGAGAATCTGGCGAGATTCTCCGAGAGATGATCTTTGACAATTGAATCTGAAAAATTGACCACTATTGCCGGCAAGTCTTCCGGCTAAGCAATAGTCCAAGTAAAGTAAAATAAAACTACTTCACTTGGATCAAGCTGACTGTTCTTCTAGTAGACTTGCCTTGGCAAAGTGTAAAAATATTAAAGATGAAAATTTTTCAATATTTATATATATTCATTTTTTGTTACACC
>JACLAC010023406.1_pt1:27500-30583 | contig 30583 bp, 25 predicted proteins | sample 8027881 | NCBI WGS metagenome assembly JACLAC01 (sample SAMN15725517, study PRJNA655200) | protist metagenome | isolation source: fluorescence activated cell sorting (FACS) single amplified genomes of... | place: Spain: Blaines Bay Microbial Observatory, Mediterranean Sea | collected... | reverse complement strand
CGTGCATCCCGAAACAAATCAACAGATTTGTCTGTTGGCATCAGATGAAAAAATGCTTCTTCATCTTCCTGCTGAGGAAGAGCTAAGCCACTAAACACCTGTTGAGGTAGTATGTCGAATGTTCGTGAGATTGCTCAGTATTGGGCAGAAACCAATTGCTTTGATGAAACAACTCGTGAAGAAGCAAAACTGTTGCTGGAAACAGCAACAGAAGAAGAGTTGATCGATCGTTTTGGTACCACGTTGGAGTTTGGTACAGGCGGTCTGCGTGGGGTAATGGGAGTTGGTCTGAACAGAATGAACCGCTACACCGTCATGCAGGCTACAGAAGGTTTGGCTCGCTACATTGAGAAGCGCCAGGAAACCGTTGCATCAGGAGTTGTGATTGGCTTTGATTCACGAAACAACTCAGAGGTATTCGCCCATGCTGCAGCTGAGGTTTTAGCCAAGCATGGTATCCAAGTTTATCTGTTTCGTGACATCATACCTACACCAATGGTCTCTTATGCCTTGCTTCGAAAAAAAGCAGTAGCAGCGATCATCTTGACCGCCAGCCATAATCCGCCCGAATACAACGGGTACAAAGTGTACTGGAAACATGGAGGTCAGATCATCCCACCAGATGATGAGATGATTATTGATGAAGTCCGTAGCGTAGACGACATTGCGGAGATTCCTCAGATGGCCTTTGAGGATGCCTTACAGCAGGGGCGTATTGAGTGGATTGAAGATGACATTGATCTGGAATATCTAGAAAATTTGCTTCCACTGAGTTTTGGAAAGCCATCACAGAACGAACAGTTGGGAGTAATCTACACCCCACTTCATGGAAGTGGGGGTCGTCTTGTTCCACGCTTGTTGAAGGAACGTGGTTTCACCAACGTGCACTGTGTTGCAAGTCAAATGGTTCCTGATGGAAACTTCTCAACAGTGATTTCTCCAAACCCTGAAGATGCAGCGGCCTATGAACTACCAATGGCAGAAGCTCAGGCAGAACATCAACTGATTCTTGCCAATGATCCCGATGCTGATCGCCTTGGTGTGATGGTTCGGAATAATCAACAGGAATGGGTTCGGCTGAATGGGAATCAGATCGGTGCTCTCTTACTAGATTTTGTACTCAGGGTTCTGCAAGAGAGTGGTAAGTTGCCAGAGAATGGTCTTTACATCGGATCGGTCGTGACATCTCCTCTGGGTAAGCGTATTGCTGAACACTATGGTTTGGCCGTGAAAGAAGTTCTCACAGGTTTCAAATGGATTTGGTCTGTTGCTCTCCAGGCAGAATCTGAAGGCCAGAAATTCTTCTTCGGAATGGAGGAAAGTCATGGCTATTTGATGGGTAATCACACAGGAGATAAGGATGGTATCTGGGCTGCGATGGCCTTTGCCGAAATGGTGGCATCATTAAAGGCCCAAGGTAGTAGCCCTCTCATGCGTTTGGAAGAGTTGTATCGACAATATGGCTTTCATTTGGACTCTCTACACAATCAAAATTTTCGTGGTCTTGAGGGCAAGCAACAAATGGAAGTAACACTTTCACAGCTCCGTGAAAACCCACCAGAACTGCTGGCAGGTTTGAAAGTCGAATGGATCATTGATCTACTCACTGACCAAGTGCGAATTCCTGGAAGTCCTGAGATAATGCTCGGACCCGGCTTACCAAGGTCTAACGTGATTATTCTGGAATTGGAACAGAACGCACGAGTGATTGTTCGTCCATCAGGCACCGAGCCGAAGGTGAAATATTATTTCAATTTGAGTGGCGAGAGGGAAGTTCAACTAGAACGATTGAGCCAGCTTAAAGTATCACTGGGCCTCAGCACATGAGACTTGTCCTCTTTTTGCTGATACTAGGATTTTGGTGTCAAGCATTACTAGCTCAGGGTGTCGTTTCAGAACGTGGTCAGGCTGCCGTTCGGGTTTACAATGAAAACTATGTCCGAGCTCGCGAGTCAGCGATTGTGACCGCTAAAAAAGATATTCTGACCCGAACAATGACCCAATTTCTGAAACCCGAAGATGTGGAACAACTTTATCCTGTCTTGGAGAATCGGTTACTCAACGAACTTGATTCATTTATCGAGTCAATTAGAGTGATTGAGGAATTTGCTGATGATAAGGCCCAGGAATTTTTCGTTGTCATGGAAGCTCGCCTTTATCGCTCCAGAATCATAGGAGGTCTACAACAGCTGGCAATTCCACTGCAAAATGATCTTAAGCAACAAGTTTCCATTCGTTTACGTTTTGATGAGAGCGAGTGGTTCGTTAAGGCGGATCAAGAAAAATTGTTGGAGAGCATGTTGCAGCGCCGACTTGCTCCTTATCGGATTCTTCTCACCGAAGAACAGGAAAATTCTGATCCCCCAGTCTTTGATCTGCGCTTCAGTAAAGCTGCAGAACAACTTTTAAATGAGAATTTCAGCTCTGCCACCATCGGGATTCAATTGCTACTACAACACCAAGGTCAAACACTTGGTGAGGTCTACGCGCAGCGTCTGATCAGCAATCGAAATGCAGGATTTGTGATCGCTGTTTTGTTGGATAAATTAATGTTGGATTGGGCTCCTCTCATTCGCGATCTTCGCCAATTGCAACGAAAAGATGATGGGCAGCTACGAATTGAAGTGTTAAATGCTCCTTCTGCATATATGGAAGATGAACTCTTCAGATCAGTGGGGAGCCAGATCGGTTGGAATAAACCAAAGTTACACATGCTCACACCCTACAGTGCCGTTTATCAAGGAAGGCCAGAACAACAGCATTCAGCAATTTTTGAGTCTCTACAAGAGTTCCAAGAATCACGATTTCGTTCCAGAGAGCTTGGTCGTGACCAGGCAACTATTTTTTGGCGCCTTGATTGGAACGAATCTCTGCAATCTTTGACCAAAGCGCTTGAAAACCCACCTGATTGGCCAGAGATGAAGCCCATCATTGACTGGACTTTACCAGAAAACGAGCGGGGAATCTTTTATTTGCCGATAGAGTCCTCAGTCTATGCAGAGTTGTCTAACCGTGGAAATAGCCACTGGTTTTTTCTTGATTTGCCCAAAGAGGTCAAAGCAGATTGGAAAATATCATGGAAT
>JACLAC010023406.1_pt1:0-22500 | contig 30583 bp, 25 predicted proteins | sample 8027881 | NCBI WGS metagenome assembly JACLAC01 (sample SAMN15725517, study PRJNA655200) | protist metagenome | isolation source: fluorescence activated cell sorting (FACS) single amplified genomes of... | place: Spain: Blaines Bay Microbial Observatory, Mediterranean Sea | collected... | reverse complement strand
GCCCCGGTAAACGGCGGCCGTAACTATAACGGTCCTAAGGTAGCGAAATTCCTTGTCGGGTAAGTTCCGACCTGCACGAATGGCGTAACGATCTGGGCACTGTCTCAACGTGATACTCAGTGAAATTGAAACAGCGGTGAAGATACCGTTAACCCGCAACAAGACGGAAAGACCCCGTGAACCTTTACTATAGCTTGGCAGTGAATCTCGGATGAGCTTGTGTAGGATAGGTGGTAGACTTTGAAGGACCAACGCTAGTTGGTCTGGAGTCGCCCTTGAAATACCACCCTGGCTTGTCTGGGCTTCTAACCCAGATCCATTAGCTGGATCGGGGACCCTGTCTGGTGGGTAGTTTGACTGGGGCGGTCGCCTCCTAAAGCGTAACGGAGGCGCGCAAAGGTTCCCTCAGAACGATTGGAAACCGTTCGCAGAGCGTAAAGGTATAAGGGAGCCTGACTGCAAGAGAGACATCTCAAGCAGGGACGAAAGTCGGTCTTAGTGATCCGGTGGTCCCGTGTGGAAGGGCCATCGCTCAACGGATAAAAGGTACTCCGGGGATAACAGGCTAATCGCGCCCAAGAGTTCATATCGACGGCGCGGTTTGGCACCTCGATGTCGGCTCATCGCATCCTGGGGCTGAAGCAGGTCCCAAGGGTATGGCTGTTCGCCATTTAAAGCGGTACGCGAGCTGGGTTCAGAACGTCGTGAGACAGTTCGGTCCCTATCTGTTGTGGGCGTAGGAGATTTGAGAGGAGCTGCTCTTAGTACGAGAGGACCGGAGTGGACGAACCTCTAGTGTTCCGGTTGTCGCGCCAGCGGCACCGCCGGGTAGCTACGTTCGGAAGAGATAACCGCTGAAAGCATCTAAGCGGGAAACTCGCCTCAAGAGAGATCTCCCGGGCATTTATGCCCCTTAAGGTCACAGAAAGACTATCTGTTTGATAGGCTGGAAATGGAAGCATGGTAACATGCGTAGTTGACCAGTACTAAGCGACCGTGTGATTTGACTTCTCCCTTCCTTCTTCGTGTCCTCAACCCTCTTCTCTCGTCCAGTGCTTGAGTTTGGTGTCTATAGCCAGGGGGTGACACCTGTTACCATCCCGAACACAGTAGTTAAGACCCTGAACGCCTATGGTACTGCCGGGGTTACTCGGTGGGAGAGTCGGTCGATGCCAAACTCAAAAACTGGATGGGGGACAACATCTTCGAATTATTTAGGCGCGTAGCTCAGTGGGAGAGCACTACCTCGACACGGTAGGGGTCGTCGGTTCAATCCCGACCGTGCCTACCAATCCACCTAAAGATATTGGAGGCGACCATAGGCATTCGTAGATCGAAAGCTCCGAACAAGCAAGATGACTCAATAAGAGTCAATGATCAAATCACCGCACCGCGGGTCAGATTGATCGATGGAGAAGGAGGACAAGTTGGAGTGATTACAGTTGCCGATGCCCTCACTAGAGCTCAATCGGATGGACTTGATTTAGTCGAAGTTTCTCCTAAAGCGGATCCGCCTGTCTGCCGATTAATGGACTACGGAAAGTTTAAATACCAGCAAAGTAAAAGGCAACATGCTGCCAAAGTTCATCAAAAGGTGATACATCTCAAAGAGGTAAAACTCCGACCAAAGATTGAAGATCATGACCTACAGTTTAAGGTGCGAAACGCTCTTCGCTTCCTTGAAGAAGGTGACAAGGTGAAAGTCAATGTCGTCTTCATGGGTCGAGAAATGGCCCATAAGGATTTGGGTTTAGTTCTTATTGAGCGATTTCAAAACATGATAGGTGAGAATGGGATTGTCGAGCAACCTGTCCGTAACGAAGGACGCTCCATGTTCATGATTCTCGCTCCATCAAAGAAGAAGTAATATGGCTGGCTACAAAATGAAAACCCACAAGGGTGGGGCAAAGCGGTTCAAGATGACGGGATCTGGAAAGTTTAAACGGAAAAAAGCCTACTTGCGTCATGGCATGCGGAAGCGAAGCAACGATGCAAAACGTAGCCTCCGACAAAAAGGGTATGTTGAGGGCAGCGATCATCAAGCAGTCGTTGCATTGCTCCCATACGCTTAAAGGATTTGACCAATGGCACGAATTAAAAGAGCAGTACACGCGCGCAAGAAAAAAAACTCATATTTTAAAGCCGCTAAAGGCTATCGAGGTGGCCGTAGTCGCCTATGGCGAACCGTCAAGGATGCAGTAGAACGGTCCAGAGAATATTCTTACCGTGACCGTAAGGTTCGCAAGCGCAATTACAGACAATTGTGGATCATGAGAATCAACGCAGCTGTTCGTGAACATGGCTTAAGTTACAATGTGTTCATGCACAGCCTGAAAAGTGTAGGCATTGAGCTTGACCGAAAATCACTTGCCGATCTCGCTTACGAGAACCCTGCAGAATTCACAAAACTTGTAGAACAGATGCGGCAAAAAGCTGCCGCCTGATTTCTTGGGGAGTTACGTGGCTCCCATCACTCCCCGTCCGCTTCTCCTACCAACAATTTTTTCACCTCGATATGGTCAATTGTGGTCCAAGTACTGGTATTCCCGTCTTCAGGACTTCTTGCCAATCTTTCCGATACTTCTTCTAATAACAATTTTGAGTAGCTCACGTCCATGATTTCTTCCATGAATTTGGAGTGAATGACTAGCCGCTTCGGAAAAATTCCGAGCAGAATTCAAATTTAGTAGATAATTGAACAACCAAGGGGTGTTCTGAGAGACTTTAACAACTTTGTTGACTAATGATGGACGGCAATGCAAAAGCAGAGTAAGCCTAGTGAGCCAATAGTACCTTCTCATCAAAGCAGGTAGTTGGTTGGAGTAATCCATCACCAACTCGTCTAGACTTGGCTTTTCTTTCTGCTTTTTCAGTAATCGATCTATCAGCAAAGCTTGTTCCATGGCATTGCTGATTCCTTCTCCGGTGATTGCATCCAAATATCCTGCCGCATCCCCCATCAATACCACTCTCCCAGTTCCAGTTCTTTTCACTTTTTGATGAAGCGGACCTATTCCAATCAGTTGATCCTTAGCTTCGCTCAAAAGTAGTTTTGGTCCTAAATCCTTGAATACTTGTAGTGTTTCTTTTAAAGAAATCGGCTTTTGCCAACTTGATATCAATTCTTGGTGACTCAGAACGGCAACCCCAACAGTATTCGGGGATACAGGTGTGACATAGGCCTCCATACCCTTTGACCAGTGGACCTCTACCAAATTGGTCCATGGTGCAATTTCATAATGCTGCCTCAAGCCCCAACGCTTTAATTTGGAGGTTGACCCATTTAGTCCAGCCCATCTTCTAATTGGAGAGTGCAATCCGTCTGCAGCAATCAATAAGTTTGGTCTCAGAGTTTTGCCATTAAAATGAACGATAGGCTGCTCAGTTGAGCCTTCCACTTTAGCAATAGTGTTTTCAAAGACTTTGATTCCTGGCTCTTGTTCAACGGCCCGACTTAGTAGTTTTGAAAGTTCAGAGCGTTCAATTCCCCACCCATCACCATTGCCAAAATAGCCTGATGTGCACTCACCGTTCGGAGCAATATATCGAATGCCCGAAAACTTTTGATATTCTATTTTGTTGATTAATTCCTGAGGAACTAGACGCTTTAGACAATTAACTCCACTTGGCATTAACCCTTCTCCACAGGCTTTGATCACTGGGAAGGTACGCTTTTCAAGAACAGTTGTGTCAAGGCCCATTCTCGCACATATCAATGCGGCTGACAGACCTGCTGGGCCCCCGCCAATGACAATTATCTCTGCCATCAGAGTTCCTTGCTCATTTGCCAGTATGCTCTGAGGTTATGGGAACTAATAAAACAATTATCGTTTCTCGACATTGCTCCCTCAAATTGCTGGTAATGTAAACTCTCTGTGGATGCATCCCAGTTAGTTTTTCAGTCATACAGTAAAGATCAAGATTCCATCAGTACGGGATTTATAAAATGCATAAAAATACTTTCTGTTTGGCAAGCCTGATCTTTTTGTGGTTTCAGAGAAATCTATCGATTTTATTGAATATGAAAGTTATTAATTTTAGCCGAGAAACAATATACCATATCGCGAAGTCAAATTTAAATAAAACCCTTGTATCAGTTTTTAAATGATTTATCCCTGGCTTTAATAGATTTGCTGCTCTGAGGGTCTATAGATAAAACCATTTTATATTTATGATATCAATTTTTTCAATAGATCCCGTCTACAGGTTGTGACAGCTACGTCTACTAAAATTTCAAAATAGTTAATTGAGAATACAGATGCACCCGAAACTTAAATTTTCCCCCGTTATTTTCTTAGTAGCTTTTTCACTTAGAATTAGCTCTGCCTCTCAGATCAAGCTTGGAGAAGTTTTACCAGAAGTGAACTTAACCGAATTTGGAAAACTCAATTTGGAGGGAGAGCAAATCAGCTATGTTCCGTGAAACAGCAGGGAACTTTGTGGGAAGATATTCACAATTTACCATTTAGCGGGAACCCGTTCAGCTACATCCCTGAATGATACCTTCATTGATCGACTTTTGAGGGAACAATTCTACCTACTCCTGGGTAATCTCCATCAGACATTCAATATTATCAATTTAGACGATGCCATGTTTGGTACCTCCGGTATTGTGCAGCGCACTGCGGAAGACCGTAAGAGGAAATATGTAGTACCAGGCTTTGTACTGGACAAGGAGGGGGCGATTCGCAATGCATGGGGTCTAGCTCCAGAGAGCTCTGCAGTGATAATTCTCAATAGAGCTGGTAAAATTGTTTTTTCAAGGATGGGTAGCTAAACCAAGTAGAAGTTAATCAGGCCATTCAGTTGATCAAACAAAATCTTTAACTGACTTTTCTCTGATATAAATCTCATTCGGGGCTAACACTTATCAGGCGATTTTCGTAAATAATTTTTGCCATTGATGAGGAACAAGGACGGCTCGTAAGCTAACGCAAACCAACATTGAAGATCCCTTGATCAGCTTGGGTGAGATCCTTCCTAATCCACTCAATAGACGAGCTCCCGAATTAGAATTCTGACTGGAATAAGTCATTTGAATCGTGAATATGAGCAACTACCAGTCAATCTAACATCTGCTAATTTTTAGGAAACCTGTACCGGTGCACGAAAGGTTGAACCTCAAATTTCAGAAGAGGATCTTCAACACATCTCTTCGAAGAGTCCCCTTGTTATTGTTGCTGACCATCCCTTTGGTGGGCTTGAAGCTGTTGTCCTCGGCAATTTGTTAAATTAAGTCCACTCAGACTTCCGGATGATGGGCTATTGCCTGCTCAACAAGATACTGGAAATCTAGCCTTAATTTTTTCCGGCCGATCCCTTTGGAAATCTACCTTTCAGTTCAGTCAACAGCAAAACATTGAGTGAAGCAGTGCGCGTTGTGTGCGCAGGGAAAGCGCCAGTCATTTTTCCAGCTGGAGAGGTTTCTTGTCTTCACTTGAAGTCATTGCGCACCATTGATTCAGCATGGACACCTCATGTTTCAGTGATTTTGTGGATGACTAGATCGACTGTCCTGCCGATGCTTTTTCGAGGTCAGAAAAGCATCCCCTTCCAACTATTTGGTCTGATTCATCCAAGATTACGGACAAGGTTGTTGATCAGAGAACTTCTCAACAAGCAATGATCCTTTGTTGAGGATTTTTTTTGGGAAAGGTGTTCCTTACAAGCGGTTGCAGGAATTTGGGTCTAACGAAAAACTGATTGAATACCTTCGGTTCAAGACCTATTTCCTTTTGATTCGATAACATAAGCAGTGGATTCTCCTGCACAAATTATTACACTAGTTTTGATTATTTCGAAGACTAATCACCGAGGCACCACCCCGAAATCAGTTGAGTTTGGAAGTTGAAGGCCTGCCACAAGAATAGCTACTGGTGGGAACAGAGTATTTTCTTGTAGGATATGCAACTCATACTCAGGTCGATAAGTTGATGCACGAGATTGGTAGGTTGCGAGAAATTGCCTTACGTGCAGTTGAAGAAGGGTCGGGAAAGTCTTTGGATTTAGATGCCGATGCCTAAGTTATCTGCATTTTTTCTCTGGAGTAAGCGAGAGAGTAGGTTGGCTGGTGTATATCGGCTCGGTTTGGTCGATAGAATCACGAGGGTTGCTGGGGTAAATGGACTCTACACCCATTCAGCGTTTGAACTGAGTTCAAGGTTTGTCACGGAGTTGAATCCTGCAATCAAAATGAGGAACTCTTTCATTCACCTTCACTAAAGCAAAGACAGGCAACACCACTGTCTTTGCTTTAGTGAAGGATCAGTGAATTCATCTTCCAGCACACCTTCAAACATGATCTCTTTGGGCCTGTCAGCATTAGCCAGAGCTACTCAAGGGCATCAAAGAAACTATTACTTCGTTTCCTCAAAGTACAACATTTCGAACATCACACGTCTCAGGAAGTTTGCCCAAGCCCTCCATACCGTCATCCTTTTGTCCCCAAGAAAAAAAGTTTACACAACATCTCCAATGATCTCAAAGAAATCAGCAATCTAATTTCTGAGATTGAGTAGGTTATCAAAGGTGTTCCTGTGCTAGTGCGTCAATACCTTCGCTCAGGAGCTCGGTTCCTCTGCTTCAACGTGGATCGAGACTTTTTAAATGTATTGGATAGACTGATTGTCTTCCACTTGCCTTCTATTCCGCTAGCCTTGGCCAAGCGTTTCATGGGTAAAGATAGCGTACTTGCTTATCAGGAGTGTTACCAAAGTCGAGAAGTCAAACACTCGCAAGTGGTTTGGCACTCTTAATCGAATTGGATTTGGTTTTTAGAAATTTCGGGTGAGTCCCCCCTCACAAGTACTGCTTGCGGTCCACTTGCAACCAATCGATACAGCTTACTACAATCTAAGATGTTACCGATTCAGTCCCCTCCTCCTCTTCTTTTTCATTTCTTCCTTTCTAGAATTGTTAACAATTCGATGTGTGGTGTGGCTGGAAAAAAATTGAATGCCTGCTGACACTTTAGCTCGTAGCAGCTCTGAAGATCTTTGAGATCCCGCGCACAAGTACTTATATTGCAGGAGAGATAGATCAATCTCTTGGGTTCCACCTTGAGGAGTTGCTGACGGACTTGATTGGCAATTCCAGCCCGAGGTGGGTTTAGCAGAACAGTGTGCTGAACACCAATTTGCTTCAAGGCTTGTTGTACTTTTGAGAAAGTGACCTGAAAGTGAGGAATTGCTTTGGTGTTCTTCTGGGCGAAATGGATTGCGTCAGGATGTTCTTCAACAATCACGCAGCTTTGTATCTGCTTGGCATGTGGCAAACTGAGGGTTCCCACCCCACCATATAGGTCCAAGACCTCCTCTCCCTTGATCCATTCACCGACTACGGACACAAGCAGTTCCAGGCAGAACGGGTTGATTTGAAAGAAACCCAGTCCGCCGAAATAGATTCTTGTATTCGTAACCGGTTCGAACAATTCACTTTGAGATACAGCTTCTTTTGGAGTGCTCTCAGAATAAGCAATGAACTGGAAATCCAGTTGCGGCCAGTTGCGCTGGTGAGAGGTTAAACGTTGCTTTGCAGCAGTATTTATCTGAAGTAAAGCAACAGCTTGCCCGTTTCGATTCCCTCGTAAAACCAATCGGCCCATCTCCTTTGGTCGGAGTTGAGCATCATCAAGCAGGAGGATCAATTCCTGAGAAGCCCGTTGCAGTGTGGGTAGCCCAAGTTGGCAAGTTTCTACAGGAATTGGATTTTGGCTTGCTGGTTCATGAAGTGCTAATCGCAGTCGGTTCTTCACTTGGGTAAAATGGAATTCCAAACGATTGCGGTAACCTAAGCGTGGCCCTGTCTCTCTAACTTGTAAATCACTATGACAGAGCACAGTTTGTCGTTGCAGGTTATCAAGAACGATCTGACGTTTCCAGTATGCCTCTTTCTCTGGAGCAAGAATTTGCCAAGGGCTACAGCAGTGGAAGTGGTTTTCTTGTGGTGCGATTCGTTCTGGGGCTTCCTCCAGAATTCGGACAAGCCGGGCTTCTGAAAAATCGCCACGCTGCTTCTGTAATTCAATTTCTACGACCTCTCCGGGTAAGGCACCCGGAATGAAAACAACCTGCCCCTTTAAGTGCCCCAGTCCCGCCCCACCGAAGACAAGTTTTTCAACTTGGCATTGGAAAAGAGACACTAGAGATGTCCGTCTGCCAGAAACAAGTCATCCCGATGAATTACAGCTCGTGTATGTCTGTTAGCTTCACTCTGCTGAAGTAAGACTCTCAAAGCTTGGGCGGGTTGAGCTGCGAGTCCAACCCCGATAAGCTCGTGCTGGAGATTGAAGATATTGACCGGATCCTTGGCACTAAAATTTCCTTGGACCTCACAAACGCCAGAGAGCAAGAGACTCTTTTTATGAACTCGTAAAGCTTGTTCAGCACCTGAGTCCACATGTATTTCACCTTGACTCAGCGCTCCTGCTGCGAGCCACTGGCGATAACCTCTAAGTTTTGATCCATGAGCTAAGAAATGAGTGCCCACTTGCGTACCATCTAAGATTTTGAGAACGGTATTGGGCTCTTTTCCGGAAGTGATGTAGGCATTAATGCCAAAGGAGATGGATTTTCCAGCTGCCCGGACTTTGCTCTCCATTCCTCCACGACCTACGTTGGTACCTGGACGTTGGCAATGCTGAAGCAACTCCTTATTCACTTGTTTGACTTCAGAAAGCACCACTTCTTTTATAGAGCCATCAGGTTGTTTCTCACGAACCAACAACCCTGGTGCACTTGTTAGGAAGAACAAATGACTGGCACCTGCCAATGCAGCAAAAGAAACAGCGAGTTGGTCGTTGTCACCAAAGAAGGGTAACTCTTCCGTGGAGACCACATCGTTTTCATTGATGATCGGTAAGATTCCAAAGTACAGTAGTTGTTGGATGGTATTGCGGATATTCAGATACGATTGTCGTTTGGCAAAGTCAGCTCGAGTGACTAACACCTGAGCAACGAGGAGTTGGTGTTCCTGAAAAAATTCTGAGTAGATTTGCATCAGGCGAACTTGTCCAACAGCCGCCAACATTTGTTGAATACCCAATTCTTTACGGCCCTTACCGGGTGTGGCTGCTTGAGGAGGGTTTGGGAGGACCGCGCAGCGTTCCCGACCAGCTCCAATTGCGCCTGAACTGACGAGTAGGACTTCGTGGCCTCTCTGGCGTAATTCAGCAATCGTTTTCGCTAGTTCTTGGATCAGGTTATAATCCAATTTGCCATTGAGTTGCTGAAGAACATAAGTCCCCACTTTGAGGACAATGGTTTGTTGGGAGGACGTCGGCATCGAAGAAAAATATTGGAAAGTGAGAAGAATAGACGAGTGAAGAACGGTTTATAAAATTCAACAAAAACAGTTTCATGCAATGAAAAGAAGAAGTGCTTGGAGGCGAGGCAAGCAGATTGCAGCTTACCATCCTAACAAAGACTAATACAGTTGGATAACTGGGCATCTCCGGGTGCGATCACGGTTGACAAGGGAATCTGTTATGAGTAAGCATGCGCAGTACCATCGGGAGGATCTCCTTCCAGAAGATCGAAACCGGGAAAATGAGAAGAAGAAAGATGAAAACTTTCTGAATTTGTGGAGTTACCTTAGCCGGCGTTACCCAGATATTGATATTGAGAGCAAGCCCTTCATAGAATTGATTCAATTGAAGATGGCTCTGGAAGGTCCCCGAGAATTGCGCCACTGGAGCAGTGATATTGCCACCGTTCGCAAGCGCTAATTATTCCTGTGAGCTTAATGCATGGCTGTTTCAGGCTTCAGTGAAGAGTTTTTTGCAGAGCGTTTTCGTCGTCCTGGGAATCTTGATGTCCTTGAACAACAGCTCCGCGATTATGATCTTCAGAAAATGGAGCAAACTTTTGATAAGGAGTTTGTTCTCAAAAATCTGCACTTTTCAGCAAAACTTCCGGAGAAGGCAGTCACTCTGCTTAAACACCTTATTCCTTCCATCCTCGAATTTTCTGCAAGCCTGGACTTGAGGCTTCGCGATCCGAATCATCAGATCCGCTTTCTACCTGTTCATGAATTTGAGTCTGAGTCTGGTTTGCAGTTGCAAGGAAAGGTTCCGTTGCCAGCTTCCAGACTCGATTTCAATGAAATTTCACGAGTCTACACAATTACTATTATTCTACCAGAAGAGATTAAGACCAGTGAACAGATCATCAACATCACCCGCACTTTATTTTCCAAGCTGATTGGAGAAATTTATCTGAATGAGAGCGTACTGCCACTGGAATTCTATCAGCAGGGTGCTGATAGTGAGCAGTCGAGTGTGAGTGCAGGGATGCTTGAAAAGCTGGATCTCCTTCGTACTCAGGAAGTTTCAAGCGCTGGCTTGGATCAGCAGTATCAAAGTTTTGCTCAGCAGGGCCGATATTCACTTAAAAAAGATGGAGAGAAAATCCGGGCCCAACTTACGACTCACTGGAAACAACTTTGGGAAGCCCAGGCACTACCAAAACAAATCAACCAGGTGATTGAACAAGCCTTTGAAGACTTTCTGGAAACCTTTCGCCGCAATCCAACGGATGTTTTGCAGAAGAGTTTGCTGGAGGTTAAGAAGTTAGATCGCCAAATTCATTTTCTACTTCCACATGAGCATCGAGCGTATTCACGGTTTGAACGTGAAGATCCTGCACATTATCTCCGAGCCGCTTCCAATAAGCTGGAAGAAATTGATGGGCTAATTGGTTTTATTTCAGAGTTGGCAGCCAATCTGGAAGAGGGTCAGGAGGACTGGGAACCCGAAGAAATGCTGATACAGTTGGCGAATCGGATGAGGCAGCTTCAGCAAGAACGCAAAGCCTTGGTTTTTCTTTTACCGAATCAACCGATTTCACTAGCATTTCAACGAGAGCGCCAACAACTTCCGATGCAATTGCTTAAACAATTGCCCAGAAGTTTACCTGTCAAAGATTGGTCTGCCTTTGTCAAGGAACTGCAGGGACAGTATGAAAACTCTATTTACTTAAAGCTTTGGGAGGCGCTTCGAGGGCTACATCGTTGGATCAGTTTGAATCAACAACATTCAGGAAAAAACCCCCTAGAAGATGGGCACGTCCAGCGTCTTCGTCAGCTACTTAGGAATTTTCAATTTCGGATACAATCGATTCAACAAACGCGCTCAACCACAGGAGTTTTGATCAATTGTGCTGAAGAATTCTTGCACAATGATCAGCGTCAACGATTTCCGCTAGGAGAGTTTCGCAAGGCGTGGAGCTATTTCATTTCTTCGATTTTGATTACACGCTATTACGAATCACACACAGGTCAACAGCGTTTCAATAAAGAACGCTATATGGATTCAATCAGACATTTTGTAGAACGCCAAGTCTACCGAGGGATCAACTATTACCACTTAGTTTTATTGTTTTTACGCATTTATGAGGAGCGTGAGCAAGACAAGCAAGTAGTCCCCTACTTACTTTACATGATCCACTACCCTCAAGCTTCTCTACGATTTATTTTTTACCAATTGTTGGCTCCGATTCCTTCTGGTCGCCACTATGAAAAAGATGAACTTCCTCGTCGACTGAAGCGAGTCGAAGAGTACACTTATACGCTCTTGAAAGTGTATGAGAATCGTTTGCAGGCTGCGACTCTTGAGGAAAATGACGGGCATCCCTTTACTGAAGCTCTACGCAAATCTCGATTGGGAACTGAATGAGGAAATTTAAAGGAAAAATGAGTGAGCAGGAATGAAAGAATTAGTTTTCCATGAACTGTATCTCTCTACCACGAACGTCTGGCTGGATTTGGCCATCCACAAAAACGGTCTGACCATGAACAATGGTGCGAATCGGCCATCCTGTTAATTCCATGCCTGCATAGGGAGACCAGTTAACCTTCGTAAATAGTTTCCCATTTTCCACGGTTCGCTTCAACTGTGTATCAACCAAGGTCAGGTCGGCATCGTACCCTACCTGAATCCTTCCTTTGTTTTTCATCCTGTAAAGTCGAGCTGGCGCTTCACTCATCCACTTTGCTATTTCCACCAAGCTACAGTCTCCTTGACTATGCTTTGTTAGGAGTAATGGTAGGGAAGTCTCTACTCCGGGCATCCCCGATGGAGCCTTACCATAAGGGGCATCCTTCTCTTCAAGAGTGTGTGGGGCGTGATCAGTGGCAATGCAGTTGATGATATCATCTTTAAGCGCCTGCCAGAGCGCCTTGCCATGACGTGGGCTACGTAGGGGAGGGTTCATCTGGGCTAGAGTTCCTAGTTTCTCATAGCAGTCTGGGGCTGCTAGCATAAAGTGCTGTGGGCAGACTTCCGTGGAGATCCTGTGATCTCTAGGCAAGCGGTGCAGCAATAGGGTTTCCTCTTCTGTAGTGAGATGGAGAACATGAAGCCGTCTTTTATATTGGAGAGATAGACGAACCGCTAATTCTGTTGCTTCCAGTGCAGTGGCCTCGTCTCGAATTTTGGGATGTACCTTGACATCCTTACATCCTTGGAGCAGGGCAGTGTTGTCCCGAATTTGATTTTCACTCTCTGCGTGTACAGCAATTAGGCGACTACCATTGGCAAAAATTCGCTCTAGGTCTTCTTCACGATGAACAAGCAAGTCTCCAGTAGAAGAGCCCATGAAGACCTTGATTCCGCAAACATTTGGAACCGAGTTGATTTCAGCCAGGTTTTTGGGAGTAGCGCCAACAAAGAAGCCATAGTTGACCACACACTGCTCGGCAGCACGTTGTTTCTTGGCGGCCATTCGTTCTGCATTGATCACAGCTGGATTATTGTTCGGCATATCCAGGAAACTTGTAATTCCTCCAGCAGCAGCAGCTTTAGATCCAGTGTGTAAATCTTCTTTGTGAGTATTTCCTGGCTCTCTAAAATGCACCTGTGGATCAATCAAGCCTGGGAAGAGGATCAGACCAGCAGCATCAAGAGTTTCTTTTCCGTCTGGCAATCCACGACCAATGGCGCTGATGATCCCATCTTCTACCAGCACATCGGTCTCTTGTAGTTGATCGGGTAAAACAACATTAGCGTTTCTAATACAAAGCTCTGGTTTTTTCATATTTTATTTCAGGTATTTATAGCTAATATTTTCCAGTGTATAACAGATGTGCATCAAATCAGTTAAACAGTACTGCCCTTAAGTAAGTTATAAACTGATTCTACGAGAACCTTCCTGTTAAGTTTTTTCAGTGTGCAACTGCTACCACTAGCAGCACACACACTCAACGCCAAACTAGTTCAACTTCGCTGCTTTTATGTGTCAACGCGTTTTCTATTTACCAACTGTGCAGCTATCATCTCATCCATCTCACCACACCCAGTAGCTGCCTCAAACTGCCTAATACTGTAATTGAGAAATTATTTGAAAAACTATTAGCAAATAAGATGTTTTTAGGAACTACTATAGGTAGTATGAAAATTATTATAAAATATTTTATTTTGTGGAAAAAAGAGAATTCTTTTGAATCAAATTGATTTGATTCATTTCAATCTTTAGTAAATATAAAAGTGCTCTAGCAATAAGAAATTAAAAAATCTAAAACTTAAGTGATTCAAATATATTGTAATAGAAAAAATTTAATTTTGATCTATTGAGATTGTAATGTTGAATTTAAATAAATAGTAGTAAATTTCTTTCTATTAACATATAGTTAGTGAATTTGTAATAAATCCAACATGGTTTATTATCCCCCTTTCCAAATCAGCTGAATCTGCTCATCCACATCCAGCCTGTAGTTAGCTACCACATTGGTAAGACTTATCGTGTTTTGTTGATAGTAGTAGACGCGCTCAATTTGGTTGATGCTGTTATCACAAATGTCTTTAATTCTCCTAAATCAAATTTTCCTTTCGGGTTTCTGGTGTTTGCATGGATCTAAGAATTAAATGGCAAGGACGTAGTGGTTTCATGGACAGATAGCAGATCTGAGTACACTGACTGTGGGAAATTCTATTGAATTGTACGACTAAGAGTTATGACCAGCAGTGAAGTTGCACTGTGTGAATCATGTTAACGCGATTGTGGAAGTAATTTTTAATTTGTTTTCAAAGTAATTTTTTGTATGGGCTGGAATTATTCAAAAGGTCTTTTGTGTTACGATGGTCCTAACATATCTCGATTAACATTAATTAGTTGTCCAGCAAATTTACGAAGCTCGATACAGCGTCACCATATCTTCTAATATTTTTACACTTTGATCATCAATCCCTTCGGCATCTATATCTGGGTAATCTACAGTGATTTCACCGTCGGTGTTTTTAACCATCTAATGTATAAAAAATCCTTTTCTTTCGCTAGTCATGCTATGTGGATCTTTTGGCAGACTAGCATGGAAATTTAGATCCATCTTTTCGCCAACTTGCCACTCCAAATTTACTAGAAATTGATTTTCACCTGATAACTTTGTTAATTCTTCTTTTTCCTCTTCCTTGAAAAATGATAAATATTCCTTACTATCTCTACTTGGCAGATCGTATGTCTATTGGAAGAGTTCTCTTTCTTGATAACTACTTATTAAGTCACGCTTAACTGCAACATTCAGCAAGCCAATCTTTTTATCGAGCCTAGTTCTTTCCATCCAATATCTTGATAGAGACTGGATAGCCTCACTCAGTCTCTCACTCTTTTCCATATCGACTTTCTATATCACCTCCATCGTACCGTCTTATTTCTTGCGGTAGTTCTGCTACGGTATTGGTCATGTGGATCTCGTCATTCAATTGGTGTAGGTACGCTCGATCTATTCACGCTGGTCCCGCACATGTCGGCAATTTCCCTAAAGCCCAGTCCGCTGGAAGGACATGTGAGCATTTAGGCCACCCAGTGTATATTGATGTGAATGACGATCAGAGGGGATAGGCGGCTGAATTCATATGAGAGTAAATCGTGTTAACACGATTGTGGGAGTAAATTTAGACAGCAAATCCAAAGAGAGTTAAATCATCCCTCCTCTTGTGCTCTGCCTGGTACTGATTGATGTCAGCGACAATATTGTAGACGGCGGACTGGACACCATTCGCTTCTTTGATGTGAGCAATCACTCGTTTCTTCCCATACATCAGTTTTTTCTCCCCTCCAACTTGATCAGTCACCCCATCCGAAAAGATGAAGAAAGATGAATGCTGACTTGTATCAAATTCAGTAACCTTAAATTCAATTGGGTGCTCTTTTATTTCATAACCTAAACTTTTCTTATCACCCTTAATTTCAATTACCTCTTCATCAATTTTTTGATAGAGATTGGTCTTAGCACCTGCGTAGCGCAAAAGCTTATGCTTCTGAGAGAAACAAATAATGCCACAATCTAAACCAAAACTAGTGTCACCTCCTTCTTTATACCTCAAAGTTTCTTCGAGTAATTCATCCAAATGATTCAGCACTTGATCAGGCTTACTCAAGTCTTTCAAGTGAGAGACTCTGCCTAAAAGGGTACTTGAAATTAGTGTCATAAAAGCACCTGGGATTCCATGACCAGTACAGTCAGCAACGATTAGAATTGACCAGTCATCTTTTTGACCCATCCAATAAAAATCACCACCAACGATGTCTCTAGGTTCCCAAATGTATTCGAATTCCTTGAATCCACAAACCTTAGCATCAATCTCTGGAAGTATAGCATTTTGGATCGCCTTAGCAGAATTAATACTTTCAGTTATTGTTTGATTAGCCTTTGTAAGTTCATGGGTTCGTTGCTGTACCCTTTTTTCTAATGATTCATTCAATTCAATTTGTTTATTAAGAAATACTTGCTTTGTATCATTTGAACGTTGAGCAAGAGCCAATCCGATCGTTGCTGGAATGAAGAGAAGTGCAAAACTTGGAATTGATACTATAAATCTTTCAACAACATAGTTTTCGTTAAAAATACCAGGAACTAAAAATCGAGGTAGTTGTGATAATGTACTGACAACTGGTATCAAGAAAGAAATAATTAGATAGCCAGAGGCTTTGTCTCCGTTCCTCCACATTATTCCAGAAATTATTACTGAGATAAAACTTGCTAAAACAACCGGAATCGATGCGATAAAAACTGGAATAGTACCTACACCATACTTGGGGAAGGGGTATTCAATTAAATTTTTATATCTCTCTCCTTCTGGGTATTGGAAAGAATCAAAAAAGTAAATCATTATCAAAACCAGATAAACTCTTAGTGCCCAAATAAATATTTTATCTAATTTCGGGTAATTATGATTCAATAGTAACAAGTTTCTAAAAAACTGAATCACCACAGCAGAAACCAATGCCAAACCCATAGGTCCATACATATAGTTAAACCTATAGCCAAAGTATGAACTAGATGAAAATGCAACGCCTTGAAACGAAAAAACAAATAGAAGAATAGAGATCCAAAGATAATTTTTATCTCTTGAAACTAAATAAAACATTAAGAAATATATCGCGAAAAAGAAAAAGATAGGGATGGTAATTAGATATCTTGAAGTTCTAAAATTTTCAGCAAATTCAATTTCCTTCCATGAACCAATACTAATTTTATCGATGCCACCTTTTCTTGAGTTTGCTCTATCCAATGGCTGACTTCTAAAATAACTATATATTTCAGTAATTTCTTCAATCGGCATTCGAATTTTGTAATCAAACCAGATACGATCTTCATCTTTATATTCATAGTCTTCTTGTTCCGAATCTAAGAAATTAAATATCTTTATACCAAGTTTATTTTCATAGATTAATTTTTTTTCAAAATTGAAATTATGGTGAATACCCATAACCTCATTTTTTGTGCTGTTATGTATAGCTATTTTTATCCAGTAACCATCATAAAACGATTGGGTTGTTTTCATATTATTTGTCCAACTTTCAGATTTTAATTCTGCAAATGGGATTGTATGACTGACACCTTCTAAGTATTGGAAATAACTGTCTGGTATCGTTTGCAGATTCCCATCTTTTAGCTGGTATACTAGCTCATCTTTCTTCTCTTGGGAAAAAGATAATTTAGTATTAAATAATAAGAATAAAATGATAAACAATACCGCTGGTAATTTTTTTAAGGTTTTTGTCGACATCCGAATTTTATAACCACTTGAGAATAGTTGTTTTGGTGCTATCATATTAATTTTTAACTTATGTTGTTTATCAAAACACATTTTATTTGTCTACAATCTTTGCGGATACACAAGTTAGAAGGTAGCTACAATCATAGGCATAAAAGATACTGTCTCATTCAATGGGAGCCGTGCACCGTTTCTGCTAAAAAATCTGTTTTACATCTCCCTTTGCCTGTTCATGTCGCCACTCATAATATCCTTTGCAGTCTCTACACTTTAAATCCTTTGCTTTCTTTTTCCTGTCAATAAATGCGACCCAATACTTCAGATGTGATTTCAGTGTGTCGTACCTACTTGCTGCAATCAGTCTCATTTCAAAATCATGCTTACTCACAGCTAAGTATTTCTCTGTTGTCTCAGCACTAGCAATACTGCAATAACTCATGGCTTGCTTCATGTCCGCAAAAAATTTCAAGTAAAGTTCCTGCCTAATTCAACTGCTTCTTTCCCTTTCCTTGTCCGCTAACTCTTCCTTGCGTATTTCTTATCCTTTTCCAACCAAAGCCTAAACTGCCAATAGTCCCTGCGTTTATACACGCAACCATCATCAAATATTGCTATTGTATCTTCTTTGTATTCTGTCTTCCTTCCACCCATATCTGCTCCACGTTTTTTTGAAACTGTTGGAATTTTGGCGTAGCTGTGCGTTGAATATCTTCAAAAAGGCCTAATACATTCAGCTTAAAATTTTTGAGTGTGTAAAGCTTGTAAAGATGAAGAAAAAATAAAAATCAGTAGTTTATGTTAGATTTATTGCGTTCCTAATACAAGGGCTATTGGTCATGAGCCAGATTTTCCTAGATAATTGGCAGTTGTTTATTTTTTCCAAAAATGTAGAGCAGAAGGGCAGCCCGAATATAGACTCCGTTACGTAGCTGAGACCAGTACATTGCTCGTGGATTAGCATCGATTCCACTGGATATTTCCTGACGCCGAGGCAGTGGGTGGAGAATGATGGCGTGTTCTGGAAGTAGATTTACATTTTTTTCGGTCAGGCTGAAGTTTGCCAAGTTGATCTTGCCCGACTCTCCGGAGAGGTCGTACTCGTCCTGTACACGGGTCATATAAATGCAATCCACCTCAGACAATACCTCGTTTAATTGATCTGTGAAGTGTAGACGAACACCCCGCTCCCTTAGGTGTAGTTGAAGGTCTGGAGAAATTTGAAAGCCCTTGGGCGCGATGGCATAGAAATCAAGATCTTCATAATTGGCGAGCAAATACATTGCTGATCGTACTGCTCGACCACGTTGAAGATCTCCCACGAAAGCGTACCTCTTCCCGGAAATTCCTCCCATTTGCTGGAAGGAACGGTGCATCGTATAGAGATCCAATAGCGCTTGGGTGGGGTGCTGGTCTTTGCCACTGCCACCGTTGAGGATTGGAACACTGAAGCCAGTCCGATCTTGGCGATATGCGATGTATTCACAAAAACCGGGTTTTGGATCACGCATGATTACAAGATCGAAATAGCTGCTAAAGACCCGGACTGCATCTTCTTGACTCTCTCCCTTGTATTCAGAAGATAGTGCAGGATCCTGCACTTCTCCAGTAGTGATACCAACCAGTTGGCAAGCAGTTAAGAAGGAGAGGAAGGTACGAGTAGAAGGTTGGGTGAAGTAAAGCATTGCCCGCTTGTGGCGTAGCAGACGAGAGAGGAACTCAAGACCTTCGTAGTCATGTGACATTGCCTTGAGTGTGTTAGCGACACCGAAGATTTCCTCCATCAGCGGACGAGGGAACTGTTGCGACATCATCACATGATATAGTCTATCTTCCCGCTGATAGTAAGGTAGTCTCTCTGCTACAGGCTGCCGAAGGTATTCATCGATCGTGAGCAAGCTCACAGTGTGGCCATCACTTTGCGGCAGGCTACTGCTGTTTTTTCCAGGTCTTCTTCAGTATGGGCCATCGAGATAAAGCCACTTTCGAAGGCAGAAGGCGCTAAGTAAATACCGGCTTTTAGCATACCCATGAAGAATTTACGGAATCGATCTTGATTTGATTCGGCAGCATCCTGATAATTACGAACCGGCTTCTCAGCAAAGAAAAAGCCAAACATCCCACCCATGACATTAGTCTGAAGTGGAATTCCGTTTTGTCCAGCACTCTGACGCATTTCATCGATGAGCCAGTTGGATTTTCGGCTCAATTCCGCATAAGTGTCGGTTGCCTGCAAAATTTCCAATGTTTTGCGACCAGCTGCTACCGCCAGTGGATTCCCAGATAAAGTACCGGCTTGATAAACTGGACCAGCGGGTGCGACCATCAGCATCACATCTTGCCTGCCTCCATAAGCTCCAACCGGTAGACCTCCTCCAATCACTTTTCCGAAAATAGTCATGTCAGGAATGATCCCAAAGATCGACTGAGCCCCTCCATAATCAACTCGGAAACCGGTCATCACTTCATCAAACACCAATAGGGATCCATGGACATCGCAGAGATTTCTCAATCCTTTTAGAAAATCTAGGTCTGGCACTACCATCCCCATGTTTCCTGCGACAGGCTCGAGAACTACTGCTGCGATCTCAGAACCATATTCATCAAAGAGATCGGTGACCGACTCAAGATTATTGAAATCAGCAAGGAGAGTATGTTCAACGAAGGACGAAGGCACTCCCGGGGAGTCTGGGAGGCCAAGAGTCATAACACCTGATCCTGCTTTGACCAATAAAGAATCCACACTGCCGTGGTAGCACCCCTCAAATTTGATGATTTTGTCACGACCCGTATATCCTCTGGCAACTCGGATCGCAGCCATGGAAGCTTCCGTGCCAGAGTTGGTCAGCCGAACCATTTCCACACTGTTCACCGCAGTACAGATCATTTCTGCTAGATGCACTTCACCTTCGGTAGGTGTTCCGAAAGAAGCGCCTCTATGTAGTGTCTCCTCAATCGCAGCAATAACTTCGGGATGACAATGTCCTAGAATAAGAGGCCCCCAAGAGCCAATATAGTCAATGTAGTCATTACCATCGACATCAGTAATGTGGCTCCCTTTCCCTTCACGCATGAAAAGGGGGGGTACTGCGAACAGATTTGAATGCTCGGACTGGGCTGTTCACTCCACCTGGGATGCGCAGCTGAGCCCTAGCAAAAAGCGTGGATGATTTGTTGATTTGCATTGTTGAGTTGGTGGGTAGGTTCTGAGTCAGCGATGTTGACGACGTTCTTCGAGTTCCTGCTCTTCTTTTGCCTTCAGACTGAGAGTAGTAACTGGACGAGCTTCTAGACGTTTTCTTTCAATCGGCTCGCCGGTTATTTCGCAAATACCGAAAGTACCATCTTCAATACGCTGTAAGGCTGCTTCGATCTTGCCAAGTAACTTCCGTTCACGATCTCTGATCCTCAGGGTATTAAAGTGATCTGCTTCCAGGCTGGCTCGGTCGTTTGGATCAGGGTAGAGAGTGGACTCATTCTGCATTTCCTCAACAGTTGCAGCGCTTTCTGCATAAATCTCTTCTCGCATTGCGAGCAACTTCTTCCGAAAGTATTCTAATTCTTCTTCGGAAAGTGCAGATTCTGATGTGGTTTCTGCCATGGGCTATTTTCTCCCTGAATAAGAAACCAAAAAAGATTTTATTGGGTAAGAATAACTGAAAATTTATATTGGCGGATTTCTGACTAAAAATAAAGTTTTGGGAAATTGTGGGAAGTGAGATTTTTTTTAATTCGTGGCATGTATACTGCAGATTGTGTATAAATAGCCTAAAAAAATCTTCATTAAGATTACTTAGGAGTCTGAAATTGTTAACTAATAAATGATTAAATTACCAAGGAGATCTTATGATCCTTCAAATCACACGCGAAGAAATTCAGGCAGCTACCACCCGTTATTTGGAGCGAGGTGGACAAATTCAGCAGATTGACAAAGTGATTGGAGAACCAATTTTTGGTGATGACCTAATTCTGACGGAGGATGTCTTGGAAATGATTGAAGTCCAGGAAAGCGATCTGTGGTAAACAATTATGCAGACTTCAGAAAGAGAGGCGAGTTATGAAAAATCAGCCCCGTTCTCTGCGAAAATTTGAAGAGATGCTGTGGCAGCAGACGCTAGAGCGAATGCGCCACAGATGGATTTCCCGAAAACGAAATAGGGAAGAAAAATTACCTTCTGTCTGAAACTTGTGTGCGAGTTTCCCCAATTGGTTCCTGCTTAATTCGCTTAACAAAAAAAGCGTTAGGCCCTTCGCAGTAGCGAGGTTCAAAAGTTTTTGCAAAAACAAACATCATAGTTTTCCCTCCTTTCATTTCCAGCACCTCGAAACGCCAATTTTCTACTTGGTCAAGAAAATGTCGGTGCAATATCCGGTATTTCTCTGCTTCTCGTTGCAACAAATACATCGACGCCGGTGTCCATTCGTGTTCGACACTACTTCCGTAGATTCCGGTTGGTTCGAATTCTGTCAGTTGGCGAATTGCTTCAGCACAGCGGTTGTCAGACATGCTATTTCCTTGAGCAAACACCGGAGAAGCAAAAGCTAGACAGCAGAAGGATAACCAAAGTTTGGACATGGGCTTTCAAAAACTAATAGGTTCCACTTGTATTTGGTCCTTATGCAACCGAATACGGTGAAAACTTGATGCAGAGTTCTCGTCAATCATGGTCGACGAAGCCGAATTGACAATGTGCAGTGAATGCGATGAATACTGCTGCACATGATGCCAGTTGTGATGAATGTGTCCATGCAGATACAGTCGAATCTTTGGCCGATTGCTCAGCCAGTACTGGACCTGCTCCAAGTTCAGCAGTTCGTGTTTCGTGTCATGTTCTCTGTCTGGAAAACTGATTGGGTAGTGGTTGACCAGAACAAACCATGTATCTGTCGCTTGTTGTTGTATATATTTGTCTGTGGCCTTCAGCGTTTCACGCCGGACACAGCCAGAAGCATTGTACCATGGTGTTTGTATTGCGCTGTGCCAACCAATCAAGTGCCAATCCTGATTCAGTCGACGGGTGTGAATTTCATTCTTGCCAAAAAAACTTCCAAAGTAGCTGTGGAAATTGTCTGATTCCTCAGTTTCGCTTACGTAATAATCATGATTCCCAGGAACAATACTAACTCTTTCTTGGTCCTTTAACACAGGCCGCAAGGCCATTCGCGCTCGGGCAAATTCCTCAGGGAGTGCAAGTTGAGTGAGATCACCACTAATTACCAAGTGATCCCAGTCCATCTGTCTCACGACTTCAATCAGTTGATGGTAGCGCTGTGCCGGATATTTTGAGCTCCGGTTCAGCCACCAATTCGTAGCTCCCAATAGTCGTTTGGAAAACCACTGGCCCCAATTTTTGGGGTATGCACTGAAGTGTAAGTCAGACAGATGCAAGATAGTTAGCGAATCAGTTGACACAATAGCCCTGCTGCAGGAATTTCGGATTGCTTTCGGAACTGATCAATGTATCCTTGCAAACGAATCAGGGGAGGGGTTTTCAGACGCTGTCGCTTTCGCT
>JACLAC010021008.1_pt1 | contig 30592 bp, 20 predicted proteins | sample 8027881 | NCBI WGS metagenome assembly JACLAC01 (sample SAMN15725517, study PRJNA655200) | protist metagenome | isolation source: fluorescence activated cell sorting (FACS) single amplified genomes of... | place: Spain: Blaines Bay Microbial Observatory, Mediterranean Sea | collected 2016-01-19 | reverse complement strand
ACGATATCACGGATGCTGTCGGCTTGTTTTGGTTCATTGAGTTCTATCTGTAATAAATTACCTCCGGTAAAGTCAACATCCAAGGTCTCTGATCCTCTCATCACTGTTAGAATGGCTCCAACAATAAGTAGAGGGTAGGATATCATAAAGATCACTTTTTTACCAATCGGAAAGAAATTGACTTCACTTTTGTTGAAAAGAGGGTTGTTGAATTTAAAAGCGGTGATTTTTCTTTTTTGAACCAGTGTTGATAGTAGAGTTTGGGTTACAAAAACCGCTGCAAAAAGGTTGATGGCTAGTCCGAGCATCAACGACAAGCAAAAACCTTTCACAGGTGCTGAGTTACCTACCCAATATAAGATCAAGGCGGTGATAAAGGTGGTGAAATTTGAATCGAAAATAGTTATGAAGGCTCGCTGGTAAGACTTCACCAAGGTGGCTTTGATGGCCTGTTTTTTACTATTTTCTTCCCTCAATCTTTCGAAGATCAGCACGGTGGCATCAACGGCCATACCAATAGTTAAGGCAAATCCGGCGATGCCAGGTAGTGTTAATGTTCCACCAAAAAGGGCCATTGCACCAAATAACATCAGCATGTTTAAAATCAAAGCTAGATTGGCGATGACTCCTAAGCCTTTGTAATATAATACCATAAAAGCTAGAACGGCGATGCCTCCAAGTAGACAAGCTTTGATGCCAGATTGGATAGAGTCTGACCCTAAGGTTGGGCCAACGGTGTTTTCTGTTAATAATTCTGGCTTCACATCCATAGAGCCAGATCTTAAAACGGCGACGAGATTGTTGGCTTCTTCTTCACTGAAGCTACCTGTGATTTGACATTGTCCGCCTAAGATGGGTTCGTTGATATTGGGTGCTGATTGCAGCGAGCCATCGAGGACAATAGCTAGTCTTTTACCTCTACTTTGTTCGGTCAAGTCTCCAAATTTACCTGCACCAGGACCACTGAAATTGATGTGGATGGAATATCCACCACTCAAACTTTGTGTATCTAGGCCTTTGTAGGCATGAACGATATCCTTGCCCGTGACTCGTGTTTTTCCCTGCACAAGCAGTTGAGATCCGGGTATTGTCTGAATTAATCCTTCGGGGGTGATGAAGGTTTTTGCAATGAATTCATAGGGGAAATTAGCTAAGGGCAAGGTTTTTCCCTTTTGTACGTATTCTTGCGCCTGCTCAATGAGTTTAGGATCATTTTCGACGATCTTGAACTCTAGATTACCTTGTTGTTCAATGACTTTTTTGATGTTCTCCACTTCTGACTTTTTAAGTCCAGGTAGTTGAACGAGAACACGATCTTGGCCTACGGCTTGAACAAAAATTTCTTTTAAACCGCTATTGTTCAGTTTGCGATTGAACAGTTCTACGATATCGCTGAGCTCGACTTTTTTCTCATGCATCTGCTCCATAGGAATGCGGTACTCGATTTCAGATCCTCCAACCAGATCGAGTCCTAAGTCCATATGGACAGCACCAAGGCTGCTACGATGATCGCTAAGCGAATGGGGTGTGCTTGTTTCATGGTGGTGATGTTAAAACAACTTGGACTTGATCAAACGTGTTGAATTGTTGTCGCTATTTTAAAAATTATATTGATATTCGCGGAAGGATTTCTTGATGAAATCATCCATGTACATTTCATCGATTTGAACATCAGCACCACCTTTAGCTAGAAAACTAGCCTTTTTGCTGTATTCGTAGAGAGATTTGATTTGAGGTAGTTTACTTTTTTCACTAGCACAGGCGATGATTTTGACAAGTTTTTGATAGTCATTCCGGCAACGCATTTCTATATTCCTATTTTCATCTTTGGCTGAAACCATTTGATTGGTTGTGTCTGCTAAACGTTCAGCTAGAACCTTTGACAATTTTATGCCCATATCATTGATGAGAGTGTTTAGGGCTTGGGAGGGAATAACGGTGAAGGTGCTGACTTCGTTGGTGATGATCGTGGCTGTTCGGGTTGTGCCTAAAAGAGGTGACATTTCACCAAAGAAGGTCCCCGATTCACTTATTTCAGCAACTTTTTTAACTCCCTTTAGAACAGAAACCGACCCTTTCATCAAAATATAAAGGGTTTTGCCTTCTCCACCTTCTTTGAAAATGATCGTTTTACGATCGAATGTCTTTTCAAATTTTTTGAGTTGTAGGGTAGAGAGACCCATGATTTTGAGTTAAAAATTAAAGCAATTCTAGAATAAGCACCTTTGCTGCAAACAGGAGTTTAGAGATAATTGAATAGGGAGTTTCCTACAATTCTTGAGGTGACGCTCAATCCAGCTTCGTAAACTTGTTGTTGTTGTAGGTACTGTTGGGTGACTTCTAAAAAATCTACTTCTACCTTACTGCCGTATAGGGTTTGTATTTTGACGGATTCGTCTTCGTAGCGAGTTGTTAGTGAATTGAATCGGACGATGCGACCGCCTGCATCTCCTCTCGCCACCAAAAGTTGATCTCTTAGACTTTCTAATCTCACCAGTGTATTTGATGTGATGCTTTGATTGAGATTTCCTGTTTCAAATTGGTCCCTTAGATTTGTTAATGCACTAAAAAAGTTTTCGGCTTGGTGCATGGGTTGGAGTTCGGTTGAGAGATAGTGTGCTTCACCTGATAAAAGCGGATTCATATCGAGGCCGAGAAGTTCACTCAAGCCATTGATTGTCGTTCTTGAAGCATCAAGCGCGTTTGAAATATTTGAAGTGGGTATGACCTTCAGTGTGTTACCATCTTTTTCAGTAATGGATAAGTAACGGCCATTTACAATACTTGCTTCTAAATTTACAGAATCTCCATTTTGTGCGGAAGTCGTGCTATTGATTAATGATATCACCTCCCCAATGGTATTGGCTGATGACATATCGATAAACACATCTAGATTATCGCTGACTTCTAGAAGTATTTTTTGGTAAGTTTGTGCATCCTGTCCTAAAGATTCTAAAGTCGTAGATGCGGTTAGGATATCTAGGCTACCATCTTTTAACTCTCGTCCCATGATCACCGATGGATGAATAAGCCCTAGTGAATGTGCGACGTCAGAAGTGCCACTGGTTTCAGATATTTCTATGCGTTGACTATCGTCATTTGAGGAGAGTGTTAATTCAATTCGATTTGAATGTCCAAAACTCACCATGATGTCATTGTTGCTTGCTTTTTCGATGGCATTTTTGATATCTGATAAGGTCTCTGCAAATTCAATGTCTACAGTCACTGTTTTTGCATTGATGTTAAACATTCCGGGTGTCGTATCAGAGCCATACTTGATTTCGAATGTCCCATGTTCTATCCCACTGCCATCATTTAGAGTTGAAAGAAGCGTTTCTCCAGAGAAGGCGCCAAGAAGACCTAGGTCGTTGGCTGTTCTCCCCATGATGGGTGGATTCGGAATGGTTTTTGAGGTGGTGAAACTTGTGTCTGAATCACTGACACTTATTTTTTCTTGGGACAGGATTTCAATGTTTCCGTCTTGATTAACGAAGGCTTTGAAGCCGAAGTTGGTGGTAGAAGCTTCAGCAAGAGTATTGATAGCTGTGACAACATCATTTGCTAAAAGACTGGTGATATTGACAGGTGGTATCTGTGTACCATCTAGAGAAATGATATTTAAGGCATCTCCGATAGCTAGGTCAGTTGTAGAAAGAATCGTTGAGTATGAAGTGTTCTCCGTCCTTTTCTCAGAGATCTCTAGCGTCGTGTTCGCTAATTTAGAAGTGATAACAAGTCCTCCATCCTCGGGATTCAAGCTAGCATCAATGTAGACTTCGTTTTCCTTTGATTTTTGATTGATGTGATTCACCAATTGCTTCATGTTTCTTATATCGTTATGTCCGTCACCATCACTGTCGAATGTTATAGTGGTGCTGCGATTTCCATTGCTGATGACGAAGCCGGTTGTGTCTATTCCTTCACCTCCATTCAGGTCTTTGAGTCTAGTCTGCCCGCTGAAAACAGGGTCGATATCCGATCCTTGAATGTTTAAGCCAGTGGCAGAAGTTGCAGGTGGCTTTATTAAACCCAAATGTCTTGCTATAGAGCCACCATTAGCTTCTCTTATGGTGATTTCATTGCTGCTTTTACTGACGACAGCTAGCCCATTTCCATTTTCGTTGATTTCAACGTCGAATTGATTTGGGAAAGCTTCTTCCATGAGGAATTTGACATCGCGAAGATTGTCAGTTGCTCTGAGATCGACTTCAACGGTGGCTGTTCCGATTGAGATAAAAAGATTCCCCTTGCTGACCCCTTCTCCATTGTTGAGTTCAGAAAGTCGGACTTGTCTGTTGATCAAACTGGATCCTTTGATCAGTCCTGGTGTGTAGATTTCTCCACTTTCGACATCGTCTGGAATGACTTCGTTGTGATTTAAACCTAGGGAAGTGACGATGTCTGAGTCTATTAAATTGAGAGAGCTGAGGTCGGTTGCGGAGATTGTTGTTGGGGGTGCTCCTCCATCAGTTATAGAAAAGTTCTCGTTAGAACTAATGATGATACCTGTTCCATTGGAATTGACTTCAGCGTTAAAGATAAAATTTGTACTTGAAGCGGCATTTATTTCTTGCGTTATTGTGCTTGGATCTGCTGAAAGAGTTATTATTTGTGAAAAACCGTCCGAATTAGTGATGGTTACGGGGCTTGTAGGTAATGAGCTTGTGTCTAAAGCAAACTTAGTGATGTTCGTTAATTTTATACCATCTTTACTGTCGTTTAAAACAGCCTCAAATCCAGCTAAGTCATTGAGTTGTTGTAGCACGTATTCGAAAGAGTCACCTTTTTGGATGGTGACCGTTGAGTCGAAACCTGTAGTGGTATTATTAGCTAGGATCTTTTGTGTACCAATGGTGAGTCCAGCTCCGTTGTGTAAATCATCAATGGCTTGAGTTTGTCCATGAAGAGCTGAGTGAACTTTTGCTGCTTGGTTGGTTATGTCAGTTCCAGCATTTTTTTCGAGTGTGAAAAAGTTTTCACTAGAAATGACGAGTTGTCCATTGGCTGTATCTTCCCTAGCAACAATGTTTCTTAATGAACTGTCTACATTAGCTAAATTAACGGCTCGGTTTATTCGTTTTGCTACGATAGCGATAGTATCATTTTCGAATAAATCAATTTCTATAAAATTTCCATTGTCTGCTTTTAACTGTATGGTTTGGTCCGTATTGATATGACTGTCGGTGTCTGTAGCGTCAAAGGCTAAATCTGATTCTATAGTATAAATTGAATCGTTGTTCTCGTGTCCTAATTCTAACGCATGAACAACTGCGGGATCGGACATGCCTCTATCGACCCTGATGAGTTCCTTATTTTCGTGAGCGATAGTCACTCCAGATCTGGTTTGAATGGCTTTGAATTCTGATGCTGCAAAACTATTTTTAGCTGCGTTAGTTGCAGCATCGACAACTTGTCTTTCGTCAGGATTTAGTGCTGAATACACCATACTAAATGCCTTTGATGCTTCCCTTTGGATATAAGTACTAAATGTTTCTGATGAAGTTAGGTCAGAGGGTGATGGGGGATTAGTAGCTAAATCCAAAGTCTCAGAGCCACTAAATTTAGAGATCTCTCTTTCAAAGGCACTAAGTGCAGCTATTTTTGCATTGATCTCTTTGTTAGTAGATGTAAAAGTTGCATTTGTTGTAGACGTTTGTAAAACTGAATTGTTGACAGCATCAATAATTGCTTTTGAGTCTTTATTGTTGGTTTCGTCGATAGTTACAGTTAGCCTTGAGCTGTTGATATGCTGTCCTGTTTGAAGAGTGATATTGGTAGTGTTGTTTAGGTAAACTTGTTTTACTTCATTTAGGACATCTTCAAGATTTTTTGCATTTTCTTGAACTGTTGTGTTAGTGAAGTCAATTATTATCGTCCCTGCCGATGGCCCTGTCCCTGTACCGTCACCGTGTAAGCTATCTCTAACTCCGTCCAAAAACTCGCCCATAGAAGCAACACTAATAGTGCTATCAAAATCATTGCTGAAATTTCCAATAGCAGCAATCCCCAACTCAGACAACTTATTCATGGCAGCCAACCTCAGTTCTTGCCTCAATAAAGTATCACTGATGGGTTCCTTTACGGGAATATCACTTTCCAAACTCAATTCAGGAATCCGCATGTTTAAGTTTTTATCGGAATCCAGTATCGTGGCTGCGGCTCCAAAGATATCCCTTGATTTCATGTTGACCGGTATCAAGTCGTTTAGCCCAACATTGATATTATTATCATCGTTATTGCCGTTAAAAAGAATATCACTACCTAAGGTTTGAAAAACCTGTCCAGATTGATAACTGCCTCCGAAAATATTTTTCCCAGCCAACTGGGTGTTACCGATGGACATGAAGGTGTTCAATACACTGTCTAATTCAGCGGCGATGGCTCCGTAGGCAGGTGTGCCTCCTGCATTAGCATCATTCAACCCTTGTTGAACTTTAGAGATAGCAGTGTTCAAAGGAACCATGAGCGTATCTAGCATTTGGTCCGCATAGGTCAGTTCATCGGACCCACTTTGGACATTGCCCAGATACTGCTTGATTTCCTTGAGGTTTGACTCAAGTAAAATAGCTTGATTGGCCCGTATGGGATCGTCAGAAGGACGTTCCATAGCCTTCTGGGTTTGAACTTGATTTTGAAGTTTGACTAGCTTTTCGTAGCTACTTTGAATATTGGTGATATTGTTATTAAAAAAGCTAGTCGAAGAGATACGTTGCATGGTTATTGATGATTCACATGTAAGTGTTGTATCGTCTCAATAAAATTAATCTTTAGTATTGGATCATCTGTGTTGAAGAGCACTTGTTTTCTTCAACACAAAGATCATGATTCCTCGTAACATTCCATGTAGGGCACTAGGTGTCCGGACCTTATGGGATGCTGTAATTTCATCAAAGCCTTAGCTTCGATTTGCCTGATCCTTTCGCGGGTGACTCCAAATTTAGCCCCAACTTCTTCGAGGGTGTAGGATTGTCCACCGATGCCAAAACGAAGAATGATGATCTCTCGTTCTCGGTCAGTCAAATCCACCATTGATTTGTAAAGCGCACCCCTTAGATCTTGTAAGTCTACAAGTTCATGTGGCTGTTTGGCTGCTCTGTCGGCAATGAAATCACCAAATTCGCCATCGCCATCTCCAAGGGTTGCATCTAAGGAAATGGGGTTGTAGGCTATACGAAGCAAACGTTTGACTTCACCCTCTGGAATGTTGACTTCGTCAGCTATTTCTTCAACGGAAGCAGCTCTACCACGATCGTGCTCGAAGGTTCTCATCACGTTTCGAATACGAGCAATCGTTCTCAGTGTATTTGCGGGTAAGCGAATGGCGCGACTGTGTTCTTGAATACAGCGTGTGACACTTTGGCGAATCCACCAAGTCGCATAAGTGCTGAACTTGAAACCCCTTCGATACTCAAACTTTTCAACAGCTCGCATCAATCCAGAGTTGCCGTCTTGGATCAAGTCGAGAAAGGGGATGCCGCGGTTGCGATGGTCTTTAGCTATGGAAACAACCAGTCTCAAGTTGCCTTCGGCTAAGCCTTTGGATGCCATGAGGAGGTCGTGTCGAGCTTTTTTGAGGCGTTTGATTCGCTTGAATAGTTCGTGGGCAGGTTCACCCATTTGGTACTCGAGTTTGACAATCTGAACGTAAAGTTGTCGTGTTCTCATGCTGTCAGGGGTGCGCTTCTTTAGCTTTTCGTACTCCGTGAGCATTTTTTTCATTTGTGCTGCACATTTGATGATATCATCAGCGATGTCTTTCAGGCAAACATTTTTGATGGAAACCTCTTCAAGTAGAGAAGCGCAACTGTTTTGACGTTGTGAAATCCTTTCGATTAAGTTTTGGTCCCGGTCTCCCCTTAAGAAGGTCTCGATGTCTTTTTTGTTGCGCGAGCGTATTTTGCGAATGGTTTCTGTGTTGGTTAACATTCGACGTTTAGCAAAAGATTTCTCAATGCCGATATCGGGATTGATGATCATGAATTTATCTACTTCGCGATCGGTGATGTTGACCAGCATCGTTTCAATCTCTTGTTGGGCGTAGGAGCTGGTGTAAAGTGTCCTTCGCAACATTTTCTCGGTCATTTCCAACATTTTTGACAGTCGGAACTCTTCTCGCCTAGTTAGCAGGGGGATTTTTCCCATGTGATTTAGGTAGTGTCTAAGGGGGTCGACATCGATATCTTCCTCGCCGTCGAGGTATCTTTTAAATGCTTTTTTTGTTTCTCGGTTGAGGTTGGCTTCTTGATCCTCTGGGGCTGGGCCTTCGAGATTGGGGATGACGATTTCGAGTTCTAATTCTTCAAATTTTGCAAGGATGTAGTCGACGTCCGAGGAAGAAGACATGGTGTTTGGTAGAAGATCGTTGACCTCGTCGTAATCTAAAACGCCTTTAAGTTCACCTTGTTCGATGATTTGCGATAAATAATCGAGATCGACATTGGACTCCATATTGAGTCCCTCAAACATATCTGGGGTTGATGATGTCGTGACATTTTCAACGGCACTTTCATCTTTCTGTGCGATTTCAGGGGAGATTTTCGGAGCCTGAGGGGCGATGGCGATGACCATAGAGTCTTCATCGCTACTGACAGTGTTTGACTCTGGAGAGAGGTTCGATGGGGCTTCGTTATTCAATGAATGAGACGTGAATCGGGCTCAATTGGCCAAAAGGAGCCCACCTTAATAACAAAACATTCATTTTGTAAAGGAGAAGTTAACTGTTTTGTTCTGACTCTCGAGCGATTTCACCTGCGTGAAAAGAGCTTCTGACGAAGGGGCCTGCGTAGACCGTTGGGATTCCTGCTGACTTGGCTAGTTCAGCAAGGTGGTCAAATTGTTTCGGCTCAACGTATTTTTCCACGGCCAAGTGTTTTGGGCTTGGCCGTAAATATTGACCTAGAGTTAAGATGTCGACGTGTTGGCGGGCGATGTCATCGAAGGCAGATTTCAGTTCATCTTCAGTTTCCCCAAGCCCGAGCATCATGCCTGTTTTTGTTTTTGAATTGCCATAGATTTTTGCATTGGCCAAGACCTCTAAGGATCGATCGAATCTGGCTTTGCTACGCACGCTGGGGCTCAAACGTCTTACGGTTTCGAGGTTGTGGTTGAGAACGGTGGGCCCGATCTCCAAAGTTTTAATCAATGGATCGAGCTTTCCATTGAAGTCGGGAATGAGAAATTCGTACTCCGGGGAGCTTGGTAGTTGTTTTAAAGCTTTGCCCACGGCAACAAATTGTGATGCGCCTCCGTCTTTGCGATCATCGCGATTAACAGCGGTGATGACAACATATTTAAGACCTAAAGATTTTGCCGACTTGGCTATTTTATCTGGTTCGTCGGGATCTAGGGGAAGGGGTCGACCGCTTTTTACATCGCAAAAACCGCACACTCTGGTGCAGACATTGCCGTTGATCATGTAAGTGGCTGTTTTGTTACTGAAGCACTCTCCGATATTTGGGCAGGAGGCTGATTCACAGACCGTGTGAAGATTAGATTCCCTAAAGCTTTTTTTTAGGGTAGAAAGTTCTCCACGTGACGGGAGAGGGCGTTTCAACCAAGTTGGCAGTTCGGCTAAAGTGCTGGAGCTCATAAAAATGTTGTGGGTGTGGACTTGTGGGAGTCGTATTGAGGTTTCAATGCTTTCACCTTGGAAAATGTGATCAACCGACGGCGCTGGTTCGTTATCTTATTCTACCTGTGCATTGTACACGCAAGTGGCTTTGCTCGCGGTGATAAACTGAAGATCAATTTTCCCCAAATAACTTACGTTGGAGATGAGTTGTTTTCTTCACAACGTGGCTCTCTGGATTGGCAAAATATCAATGTTGAGGCTGATCAGATGAAGTTCAATCGCATTGAAAAGAGCTTGAGCTTAGAGGGTAATGTCTTGATCCTTCACCCAGGATTTAGGCTAGAAACGACTTCGTTAAACTTTGATCTCGGTGAGGGTAAAGGCGAAGTTGGGCGCCTTTTTGGTGAAACTTCAGCCGATGATGTGAGTTTTGTTCGGGAAACTGAAAGCGCAGTTGGCCCTGGGGGCTATGATCAATTTAGAAACAATATGTACTTGAAAACGAGTTCACTGACGGGTAGGCAAATTTTTTTTAGCGCCGACCGTGTAGAAATCTCAGAAACAGATGGGGATAAGTTGGATTTCACCATGTACGGTGCTTCCTTTACGGACTGTGATCAAGAACAACCTTGCCATGATTTTCGTATTGGAAAGCTCCGTTACAAAGAGGATCATTTCCAAGAAGCTCACCATTTGGTTCCTCGTTTAGCTGGAATCCCTTATTTTTATATCCCCTATGTCGGTCAGAATTTGAGTTTAGATTGGCCTTGGACCCGTTGGAGTTTTGGTTCGCGACGGCAAACCTGGGGAAACTTTTTACAGTTTGAAATCAAACCAAATCGTAAAAATGATGATATCAAGTTCACTTATGGAGCTAGGGAAAATCGTGGTCATTCCGGCGAATTGGACTGGGAGATGGACGCTTCGGGCTTTCGTCGTCATTTGCATTTGGGCACGTGGTTGGAGCGTTCGGTTTTACAAAATGATGTTATTTTTGAGGATGTTCGGTGGCGCTTTGATTACACCGAACGTCGTGTTCTTGGCCGTTATTGGAATTTGTCTTTGGATTTACACGCAATGGACCCCATGAAGCAGTCACTCTGGAGATCTGTTTCTGAATTCAAGACGAGCGATGACTTTTTTAGTAGTCCTTTTTCAAGTGATCAATTGTCAGATCAAATCAGGCAAAACTTGATCCAGGATTATGATGAAGCTCAGTGGCTCAGGGGTGATTTGTTAGAAAACGAATTGCTTTTGGAGTACGATCGAGGTCGTCAACATTTTGAGGTAGGTTCTATTTATCCTTCCGATGGTCAGCTTTTGACCGGTCGAATGAAAATGTTTCACATGAGATATAGGCATCTTTTGGAGCCTTTTGGGTCGGGATGGTATGGCTCTGCCGATTTTGGTTTTGGCCAGCAGGGACAGCGTCTTGGTTGGGATTTATCCGATGATGATTTAGCAACCCTTGGAAATATTCGTAGAAAAGAATTTCAAACTTGGCGCTTGGATGGTTTACTTCGAGCTGAGCGTAGGTCATATTTGGGGCCGGTTTCCTTAACGCCTTGGTTTGGTTCTCAAATGATGGCTTTTGGTGAATGGTTTAAGGACAAGGGCGGCAATGCCAGTTTCTTCGATTTCGAAGAAACTGATATTGAGAAGAACAACTGGGCTCCACGGTTGATAGGGGGTCTAGAGTTAGATTCCAAGGCTTCAGCTTTATTTGATGGAGGCCGATTACTGCACCAAATGCGTCCCTCATTGAGATTCAACTATGCTGGTCCGAGTCGCTACCATCGCGAACGTGTGATCGCTGAAGTGGATAGAATGGACCGTTTGGTTCAGCCTCGCTATGAATTGATCTATGGCATTCGCAATGAGATCGTGGACGCTCGAGATGCAGATCGCCTTTATTATGTGCAATCTTTAAGTTTTCGTCAATTATTCAGGTCTGAAGACGAGCAGGAGCTCTTTGGCGAGCAGCTTAGGGACGGTTTTGATACCCGCTTCGCTCAATCTTTTTATCCTTTAGCAGGGTCTGAACTGAAATTGTTCAACGAGATTCGATTGAACTCTCACCATCACAAGAACCCTTGGTTGCTTGCTGCTATAGAATTCAATAGGGGTCACCACTCTTTGAGTTATGGGTTTAATCACTTTGAATTGGAGACGACGAATCTTCATCGTCACGACTTAAACTGGCGATATTCGACTCGAAACAACGATTATGCCATCAGAGTGAGTTTCGATGGAGATAACAATTCAAGCTCAGTTTTAAAAAGTGAAGATCATTTATACGAGAAAGGTTTTCGTAGATTGGGTGTTGCTTGGAGTCATCTTTTTCATTGCATGAGGGGTGAAGTCGAACTCGATTATGACTTCCAAAATTCAGGAACGAGGGTGTTGGTTCGTTTTGGTCCAGACCTTTTGCGGGGGATGTTACCTAGTTTGTTGAATAAAGACGTCAATTAAAAGTGATGATGGCATTCAGGTTGATCATATTTTTGTTGGAAGGATCATAGATTTATGCATGTGATATACCCCGGCTCTTTTGATCCTCCTACCCATGGTCACATGGCCGTTGTGGAGCGAGGTTCACGGCTTTTCGATCGTTTGACGATTGTGGTGGCCAATAACCCCGATAAAAAATATTGTTTAGGGGATGATGATCGCTTGCGGTTGTTGGAGTCTTTAGTGCTTCCTTACGATAATGTGAAGGTTGTGGCTCACGGTGGTTTAGTTGTAGAATTGGCTAAAAAAATTGGAGCTGATGCGATATTAAAGGGTCTTCGAGCTGAATCAGATTACCGAATGGAACAAGTGATGGAAGAGGTCAATTCAGTACTAGGACATGGTTTAGAAACGATATTTTTAATGGCGAGGGGAGATCTGCAGGGGGTGAGCTCTAGTTTGGTGAGACAGATACACGGATTAGGTGGTGATATCAGCCATTTTGTTCCACAACTTGTTGAGGATGAATTCAAGCGCCGTGAGTAAAATCAGCTTTTTTTTGAGGTGTTCGCTTTTTTTCAGTTTCGTTGCGCTACAAGCTGATGACTATGAGCAATTGAGTGTGATCAAACGGGCTCATGAGGACCAGTTGTATCTATTTGTAGAAGAAAAAGCTTCTGATTTTTTACAACAACAAGGACTAGACATGAGCCGTCCTTGGGCCCAAGACGCTCAATATTACTTAGTGGCAGCATTGGTTGAGAGAGGTGCCTTTGAAGAAGCATTATTGCGATGTGAAAGCTGGGAATTAACTCCTAAGCTCACTTATTTGAAAGCTCGAGCTCTTTACGAACAAATGGTCGAAAGCGGCGAGCCTATCGCTAGTGATCAACGAAGGCCATCGGACTTGATTCAATCGGTTCTAAACGAACTCGAAGGCCCAGAGCGCGTGATGGCCAAGTATGTCATGGCCAAGGACTTTTTTGATATAGGTGAAACGACCATGAGCAGTGCCCTATTGCTCGAAATCGTCGAGGAACACCGTAGTTTTAGATTTTATAATGAAGCCATGTTTCTTTACGGAAGAAGTCTATACCGTGAAGACCCTCCTCGTATTGAGAAAGCTTTAGAGATATTTAAGGCGCTATTGGATAAGTTCCCTAATACTCAAACGTCTTGTCGATATGCTTTTTGGATGGCCGAGTGTTATTTTGTTTTGAATGAACTCGACCGCGCTGAAAACTATTTTAAAAAAGCTTTGGACCTCAATGCCGATGAAGACACGGTGTTGGATGTTCATTATAATTTGGGTTGGTTGTATGTCGCCATGGGACGTATGGAGGCAGCTGTAGATCACCTCTCTAGAGTCGTGAATTCGGCGAATGCTGAGGCAGAGCGCTATCAAGAGACGGCTCGTTACCAATTAGCTTCCATTGCTATGAATCAAAATCGGCCTAAAGATGTTTTAACGTGGTTGAATCCTCTTTTAGAAAAAGGCTTGTTGAAAAATGAAGCGGCACTGTTGTCCGCACAAGCATGGATGACTCTTTCAAAATGGCAGCGTGCTAAAGTTTCCCTTGAATCAGCTAGTCAGAGCTTGAGGGATGAGATTCGACTAGAGGCACAGCGTTTATTAGCTAGAGTGTTATTGAAATTGGACGATCGTGCCGAAGCTGAAGCTGTGCTGATGAAGTTGATCAATCACGAAGTGCCCCTTGATTTTCATATTGATATTCAACTTCAATTGGCCGAACTCTATTTTTCTGGGGGGCAGATTTACGCAGCTCAGTATATCTATCTAGAGGTTTTAAAAGAAAAAAGTCGCAAACACGAGCCGATGCTTCACTATAATTTAGCGAAGTGCACAATGTCAACAAACCCTCTGATGGAGTGTATTTACTATCGTGATCAATTGATGGATCAGGGCTTGTTTTTAAAGGAGAAGGAACGTCTTGAAAAAAGGGTACGCCTTGTTCTGTCTAACATGTGGATCATGGCCAGTTCTAAAACAGCTCCTTATTCCAAAGAGGAGATGCTCGACATCTTGGTGGAATCAACTAAAACAGACATAGAAGAAGAGCGTGCCGCTATTTTGGATGATTATCTTGAGAAAGATATTGATCGTCCCAGTGAGATCGCGATGGTCAGCGCTTTATACCAAAGGGTAGTGGATAACTTTTTAGTGGAGTTGGATTATGATGGTTTGATTCAACGATTTGATTTGTCCAAGGCAAAATTAGGTGTGCTATCTCACAATATAGAAGCGCTTCAATTGTCGAAGATATTGAATCATTTCAATCATATCATCGATATGGCCGAAAAGAGTCCTTACTTGTCCTTGGCCCATTATGAAAAATTCAAGTTGTTTCGTCAGCGAGACCTCATGGCAGATGCTTTTGAGAGTCTTTCTTTTGCTATCGAACATGCTGCGGACCCCAAATTTAAGGCCGACTACCTAATGGACATGGCTAGAACGCAAATTCAGGTGGTTAAAACCATCGATGGAGATAGTCAGACGAGAAATCACAAGCTCAAGATGGCCCTTGATTGTCTAGATCAATTAGGAGAGATCACCCCTGAGCGTTTGCGTTCTCCTGATGTGATCGATCTGCGCTTTTCTGCCCATCAACTTTTACTCAATCACGATCAGGCAGAATCTTTGTTGTTGGAGTATATTTTCCAATTGAAATCATCCGCTGAAGCTCGTCGTTTCGAGGAGCAGTTGATTTCTTTTTACCAAAATACTGAAAGACCTATTCAAGCTGCCCATCGCCGTTTGCATTTAGCCACTCAACTCGATGGTGTTCAGGCTCACCGCCAAAAATACAAAGCAGCTTTGGTTTTTTTGGAGAATGTCAGTACACAAGATGAAGGTATACAAATTTTAAATGAGTTGGGTGACCTTTCTGAAATCAATGAGTGGACCTTGAGGGCGAAATTAAAGGTTGTTGAGATGGCACCCCGCGGTGGTTCTTTAGAAAAAGCCCATGCATTGATGTCCTCTATGATGAATCAGCTTTCAGCCATGACTCCTTTGATGAAGCTTGAGGTTTTGTTAGCTAAAGGCCATTTGTTATTTGCATTGGATCAGGTGGATGATGCGATAGGGCTTTTTGAGCAGGTGAGAGAGGGTGCTCAGTCCTTTGCTTCATTGCGTACCCAAGCCTCCCTAGCCCTTGGAAAGGCTTTGAAGAAGCGAGACCCAGATAAATCCGCGCTGATCTATCTCGACTTTTTCTACCGTTTCCCCGATCATCGTAAAGCTCAAGAAGCCTTATACGAGAGTTGTCGTTTGAAAGCAATGTCTATTCAAGGTTTAACCATAGCGCTTCGTCAGCAAAGGATCACAGAACTTAAGCGTTTGTTGACCAAGATTGACAGCGAAAGAGAGCGCCAAAGTTTAGTCACCTATCTAGAGGGACTCGATCATTAAGAGTTATAGAGCATTAAAAGGGTTATTTTGTGAAAGATAAGTTGCCATCCACCGAGGACAACCCTTGGTTGACGCACCAGTCAAAAGACATTTACAGCAACCCATGGATATCGCTGACGGAGTTTGATGTCACCACCCCCGGAGGGCTCCCCGGTATTTATGGCCGTGTTCATTATAAAAATATTGCCATCGCTGTGGTCCCCGTTGATCAAGCAGGTTATACCACATTGGTGGGCCAGTACCGTTATACGATAAAGCAATATTCATGGGAAGTTCCCGAGGGCGGCTGTCCAGAAGGGGAGATCCCCCTAGAGGCAGCTAAGCGTGAATTGAAAGAAGAGACAGGCTTGATGGCGGCTAAGTGGTCTGTTTTGATGCCAGAGGTGTATTTATCAAACTCAGTTAGTGATGAGAAAGCTATGGCTTTTTTAGCGACCGAGCTGAAGCAGGGTGACTGTCAGCCGGAGCATACGGAACAGTTGCAACTGAAGAGATTGCCTTTACCTGAAGCCATCAAAATGGCAAAGGAGGGCGCTATAAACGACGCTTTGTCCGTATTGGCTTTAATGAGGGCAGAGAGTCACTTTTTCGGTGGAGTCAGATAGATTCGATATTTTGAATTTTTGAAAAACGTTCTAGATTTTCCAATTGAAGTTGTAAACCTTTGCGTTGAGCGATGTGCTTGATGTTCACTAAAACTCTTTGTAAGATGGAGTCTGTGTCACAGGGGGATAGAAGTTGAGGGTGAAAAAAGATCCCCCGACTATGGAGGTAGTTGACACACTCCTCTGGGGACACCTCGCGACCACCATCGAAACAGTCAAAAAAGCGGATCCCTTTAGAGCCTTGAAAATGGCCAGCAATAAAATGTAAGGGTAGGCCAATGCCGTACAGAGGTAGTTCTGCTTCTTCGGCCATCATCACAGCTAATAAACATAAAGTAACGGGCAAACCTTTGCCGCTGTCTAGCATGCGGTGTAAGAAGCAATTGTCCAGGGAGTAGTAGTCCTCACTATTGCCCTTGAAGCGACCGGATAGAAATAAAAAATCCATGAGATTGTCTACTTTTTCCGAAGGTAGCATGGTAGAAGCTAAACCTCCCATCCATTCATTGGTGAGTTCATGGATACGTTGGAGCAGTTCAACCCTAGAGATGTTTTGTTCTTGGTCCATTAAAGATATGGCCACGATGCCATCGCGTAGGTTCATGGTCATGTTGTCTTTGAGGACGCTCCAATGTTCGGCGGGATCCGAACTCAAACCGAGTTTGATGAGAACGGTGAGTCGTTCTCGTACCAAAGGGTCGTCGGCTTGGTAGAGGTGTTGTTGTAGATCATCTGCGATATCAGGTAGGCGTCTTTCTAGTTGTAACGCTACGCGATTGCGAACAGCAATAGAGCGGTCGGCCAATAGACTGACCATGGCTGAAAGTTCTGATGTGGTACTGCTCAAGACTTAAACGCTCCGATCCATCTTTTTGCCCTGTCCTTTAGAAAAATAGGCTTTAGCCATTTTTTCGCCTTTTTTTAGTTGGTCCATTCTGTCGACGTGTTGGTCTTGAAACACTTTTAGGGCATTCATGTCTCTTGTCTCATTCTCAACCAATTGTTTTAAGGTCATCTCAGTGGCCTGTAAAACTTTGTCGATCTCCTCGTCAATGCAAGAAAAACTTCCCATATCTGTGCTGTCTAAAATGGAGCGTTCTTGGGCAAAGGCTTCATGAATCTTTTGTAGTGCCTGAATATCTTGCTCTTTTTCGACGATGAGTTGAACGAGAGCATTTTCGTCGCGTTTTTCAATGTAGCGCTGTTGTTGCTCGCTTTTGGTCACTAGACGGGAATAGATATCCAGTTCTTGTTGGAGTGAATCGAGGAACGCAAACGCCCGTTGCTCGTCAATCAGCCATTTTTTTTGAGTTGATTTTTTCAAGATGAACGTTTTTTTTGTAATTGGGCGATGCGTTGATCCACCATAGCGATCCAGCCTTCTCGGGAAAATTGAGGCTTTCCTTTGAGCACGATAGCATCTTCTTCAAAAAACTCTTCAAACTCCCACTTTATACGCTTGAGACGATTGATAGCTTTATCGAAACTGTTCATGGCAACCAGACAGTCGACGATACCGAGGCTGTAAAAAGGTCGTTCGAAGGAATCGAGGTTCTGGTCGTGGGCTCGGCGGTATTGTTCCATGGACTCTTTGTAGCGACCGGAGTCGTAAAGAGCTTGGGCGAGGAGGGCTTGTGTGTTTTGTTGAGTAGCGAGTTGTGACGCATGCTGTTGTGGATTGAGATCGTAGTCTTGACTCGGATCGAGGAGTTCGTTTGCGTGTTCAATGGCTTTGTTGGGTTGTTTAGCGTAGATCAAAGCTCTGGCGAGTAAAAATTTAATATGAGCATTGTCTTTTTGAAAAGTCTTATAAAGAGCTTTGTCTTCCTTTGAAAAGCGCGTCTCGTAGTGTTTTAGACCGTAGGTCATGAGTAAGTCTTCTAAAGAGTGGATCGCTTCTTCCCAATTGGCATCTTCATCTGGATTGATTTTTTTTTCGAGAACGCGGTCGAAACTCATACGAGCTTGAGCGTAGGCAGCTTTTCGCCACATTTCTGAGCGAGGTGTGAAACGACCGTCGTTGCGTATGTGGTCATACACCATCGTCGCTTCAGGGTAGCGATGTTCTGCGTAGTAGGTGTTGCCTAGTTCTAAAAGCGATTGATAGGACCAGATGTCGCGAGAGCTGAGTTTTGAATCCTGCAAAACTTTTTTGAGTGAGTCGATATTTTTGATAGAAGAAGGAGCGGGTTTTGGGCTCAAAGTGGACTTGTTTTGATTCTTTATTTGGCGAACGACCTCTTTTCTTTGGGTGATCAGTTTGGTGATGGCGGACTTGGGTAGTTCAGGGCGACTTTTATGGAAAAAGTCGATGGCTTGTTTTGGTGAATATTTATCGAAAAAACCATCTTCATAAAGCTTTAAAAAGCGTTCTTTTTCAGCTTGGGTGAGAAGGTGAAGCGGCAAGCCATGGTCGTCTTGAATGCTAGGGTGCTGTTTGGACAGATTGGCCATAAACTCCTTGCGAGCTTCACGGTATCGATGTTTGTTCTCGATGACTTTTCCCGTCGGTGTGATGATGTTATCGCGATATAGAGCAGAGATGCCTTTTTTGTGTCTAGCTTCATTGATCCGAGGGTCTTCAGGTCGTTTTTCTATAAATTTACCAAAGGTTTCGTAGGCGTCAGAGTAAAATTCGCCATTGAAAAAGGCTTTTCCAGCTTGAAAAAGCCCTTCCCTAGCGGTTGCTTTTTCAAAAGGGATCAAGGGGTCTTCTATGGACCTCAGGTAGGAGTGAGCTGATGTTTTAAACCAATGTTTGTAGTCTTTTTCTGGGTTTTCGATATAGAATAGGGGCATTTTGCTCCGGTGGGGGTCTTTTTTCTTGATGGTGTGACCTTTAGAAGCCTGTAGCTTAGCGATGCCTTGGATGACGCTGCCCTGTTGAACGGTGAACTCTTTGAGTAAAAATCGATACAAGCGAATAGCTAGATCCTCATTTTTGTTCAGCTCCGCTAACCTGGCTCGTTCCATCGTCAATTTAACAAGATTAAACTTGTCAACAAAGCGGTTGTTGTCAAAGTCGCTTTCGGGGTATTGACTGGCGACCTTGTACCAAGATCCGAAGCCATATAGGTGAAGATTTGCTTGATTAGAGGGTATGAGAGAGCCGAGACCTTGATCGATGTTTCCGCGTGCTGCCAAGACATCCCCAAGCATGACCATGGCCGCTAACCTTAGCTTAGGATCGCTCTCCGTTGCAATGGCGTTCAAGGTCGATAGGACGTCAGCATTCGGGTTGAGATCTAGGCTTGCTTTCACCTGCCATAATTTGACTTCGTTTCGTTCATGGGGGTCCGGTGAATTGAAAGAGTCACACAGTTCCTCGGCTTTTTTTGAGAGTCCTAATTTGGTGTTGACTTCTACAAAGAGAATATGTTGTTGTCTCAAGCCATAGGCCTGATATTCCGGTGAGAAGAGTTCGCTCAAATGGCGATGGGCTTCTTTTAGGTTGCGGTCACGATGTTGAAGGGTTTGGGAAAGACTCTGTCCTAGGACGAGTTTTTCTTTTTGCCCTTTTATTTTTTTGATCAGTTGATTTTGGCGCCTAGCTTCATGGACATGAAGGTTGGACAATAAGGTTAAGGCTTCGTGTCGAGTTTCTCGATCTAAGGATTTTTTTTGTTGATTGTCCATGGATTTGGTTGAAACCAAATAAGCGTTCAAGGCTTTGGTGGCCTCCTTGCTCCCTTGCTTAGCTTCGCTATCTTTCTTGATTTTATAGTCCAGTTCGGCCTTTTTAGCGAGGGCTTTACCCAGCATCAAGCCACTTTGAAAAAGTTCTTTTTCCTGTAAATGATATGGGCTCGCTCCGAGAATGAGTCCAGAACCAGATGATGCTTGTTTTCCTTTTAATCGTTTGGATTGCTCAAAGTCTAAACGGTATTTTTCTAGTTTTTTTAAAAAATGGATAGCCTTGTTGTAGGGAACAATCGCTTTGTTGTAATTTTTTGATGAATAGTCTTTTATGTATTGATTCATAAAATTGTCCGCAATGGACATGTAGCCTTTTGCTAAGCTATAGACCACCTTGGCTGGGTGAACGGGGAGAGCGTTCAGTTGTTCCCTGACCATCATGGGGCTATTTTCAGAAGAGAGCTCAGCTTCTTTCTTTAAGAGCAACTGGTGGGCTTCGAGCATGATGTCTAGGGCAGGTGCAATGGCCTTTGGGATGCCGGCGTGTACACCCTCAGCCACTTGAAGGGATGCATAGCCCCAGCGAAAAAGGTCTTCGATGGATAAGTCTCCTCCAGCACGTCTTGCTTGAGAAAATTGCCACTTGGCACCTTCTAGGGTATTTAAGCGAACATTTCTAGGGAAGGCCTTTTGAGTGTGGGCCATTTCAAATTGATGTCGACCTTTATCGAGGTACAGTTGCGGGTCTTTGAGGATCTTTTCACTATCAGAGAAAAATAAAGGCCAGACTACGTATAGGTATAACAGTGCAGCACTCAAGCCAATCATCGCCAACCACTGAAGGTTGGTGACTTTTTTTACGATGACTTCTGAAGGGCTGTCTTTTTGATTGTCTTCGGTCTCTTCTTGAGTTTCCTGAGACGTTTCGTCTTCTGCCAATTTATGAACCGCTGAGTTCTAAACTGCGGTGATGAGCGGCCATAAGGCCACGTCCAAAATTTTCGGCGACGAGGCCGGCTTTAAAGGTTTCGATCGCCGCGTGGGTGGTTCCTCCAGGGGAAGTCACTTGAGCCCTGAGGGCTTCCGGATCTTGGTTTTGTTCGAGCATGACAGCTGCCCCTTTTAGGGTTTGTGCCCAAAGTTTTATGGCGGTCTGAGGGTCTAGGCCTAACTCTTGGGATCGTTTTGAGACCTCTTCGGCCAAATAAAAAGCATAGGCTGGACCCGATCCACTGATGGCGGTGACGCCATCGAGTTGATCCTCTTGGACCCGCATGGTGAGGGCTACGGGTTTAAAAAATTGCTCCACCTCATCGAGGTGCTTTTCATGGGCATGAGTTCCCGCTGCTATGGCGACCATGCCTTCACCGTTCATCATAGGGGTGTTGGGCATGGTTCTGACGACGGGAACACCATTAAAAAGTGCTTCAATGGAAGATGCTGGTATGCCTGCCATGACGCTGATCATGCCTTTTCCTTTGAATTCAAGCGATTCCCATGTTGACGAATTTGAACTGAACACTTGTGGCTTGATGGACCACACGATCCATTGGCAGCGGTTCATGAGTTCTTCTAAGGGGAGTGATGCACAGGGGCGATCCTCCCAAGTTGTGCCCTTCAGTTGTGGGTCATGGGCAAAAATGTTGATATCTGCCTTTGTTTTGAGCAATCCATCACAGATCGCCGAGGCCATGCGCCCCGCTCCTATAAAACCAATACTTGAATTCATCCCGCTGATCTGAAAAGTCCGTTAGTGAAGATCCAATCTTCGGCTTGGCTCTGGAAGGTTTCTTCGAAAAGAAAATGCACCTTGCCATCATTGACTTTGATCAGTTTTGCGGTTTGGAGTTCGCGTAAAATGAGCTTGATGAGGGTGTCGGTGAAGTCGAGGTCCGTGAGGACTTGTTCAAGGGAGAGGGTCATCTCTAAGTGGTTGAACCAGTAGCGAAAGACGTCCTTGTGGACTTCCGTGCGGGTCAAAAAGGAAAGGTTGGCGCTGTTGGGGGCTTCGTCTTCACGACTTGATTTTTCAGCGACCTCGATGTCTTGTTCGGTGATGCTGCGTTCTTTTTCATCGGGAGCCTCATCGCTGCCACTCTGGGAAGCCTTTGATAGGTTTTCTGTCGCGATGGTTAGGCGTTGGGCTAAGGATTTGCTCAAACTGTAGCCTAGCTCCGGTGTAACCTTAAACAGGATGTCGACGTCCTTCGGTTCAACCTTTAAAAAGACGGAGTGTTCTGAGGTGATGACTTTTGCGCTTCTTGGGGCGTCGAGCAGTGTCGCCATTTCCCCAATAAAGCTTCCTTCTTCTTTGATGTTGGCGATGGTGCGTCCTGATTTTGAAATCTCTACACCACCTTTGAGCAAAATATACATCTCTTTGCTGCAGTCTCCTTCTTCAAAAAGGGTGTGTCCTTTTTGAAAAACGACTTTAAGTTGTTTGATATTTGTCATGGGTGGTTTCTATCACGCCGCTGTCGAATCTTAGGGCATCAATTTAATTATCCAGTATCCGCATCACTAGGTTTTCGTCTCTAAGAAGACCAGAAAGGCTGATCTCTTTGAGAGCCTTTTCCATGGCTTGTGATTCTGTTGGATGAGTGGTGAAGACGATATTAGCTTGATTGTCCGCTATGGGTTTTTGATGAACAAACCTCAAGCTAATGGAACTTTTGGATAGGATGCTGCAAAGCTTAGACAGCACGCCTGCTTGATCGACCGTACAAAGTCTCAGGTAAAAACTGTCCTTGCGATCTTGGGTCAGATCGGCTGATTGAGCATCTTTGAAAACGCGATGAGACCAGTTTCGTGGGCGTTCTTGTGCAGCCGCTAGGATGTCGCTCACGACAGCTGAAGCAGTGGGCAATTCTCCTGCTCCTGCTCCGTAGAACATGAGGTCGCCCACATAGTCTCCTTGAACGAAGACGGCGTTGTTGGCTCCATTGACCCCCGCAAGCGGATGTTCAGATGGTATCATGCAAGGGAAGGTTCCCGCAAAAACCTGTTCTCCTTTTCGCTCTGCCATTGAGATGAGTTTGATGGTGTGGTCGTTGTCCTTAGCCCATTTGAAATCTTCAGGCTGCAATTGACTGATGCCCGAAACAGGGATCTTATTGAACTCGAGGTGTTGCTGGAATGCTAGACTTCCCAGTAGGCTGAGCTTGTGTGTGGCGTCGATGCCTTCGACATCAAAGGTGGGGTCGGCTTCGGCGTAACCGAGCTCTTGTGCTTCTTTTAAAACGTCTTGGAAGGCCGATCCTTTGCTTTTCATTTCGGATAAAATATAATTGCAGGTGCCGTTGAATATTCCAAGGATACGGCTGATGGGGTTGGATAGCAGTCCTTCTTCAAAGGACGAGATGATAGGTATTCCTCCACAGCAACTGGCCTCAAAGAAAAGGTGATGACCATTTTCTGAACCCATGAAATCCCGTGGCCGGTCAGCCAATAGTGCCTTGTTTGCGGTGACCACTTTGCAGCCTTTTTGTATCGCTTTGAGCAGGGTTTCGCTGGGGATGTCTCCACCAATGGCTTCGACGACAATGTCTAGGTCCTCCTCTAAAAATTCATCAAAGCAGTCCGTGTAGAGGTCTTTGCTGAGGCCCAATTCCTCAAGACGATGATCTCGTCTCGACATCACCTTGACGATCTTGAGTTCGCGGCCCAAGATCGATTGAAAGTCCTGCTTTCTGTCTCGAATGATTTTTACAACACCACCGCCAACGGTGCCTAAACCTAAAATTCCAACTCTTAACATGATGCAGACTGATGACTTGCTGTAGAAGTGCGATAGCTCTATCGCGTCCGCAACATAACCCTTGGTTTTGAGGAGCAATGCTTGTTGTTGGGGCCGTTCATTCAAGATGATATTGATTGTGTAAAAGAAATCATCCTTGAATGCGCTCCCTCGATCTTTATCTCGTTTCCGCTGTGGTGAAAATATATGTCGCTGCTCAGGCGGCCTTTTTTTCAGTTTTCATTTGTATCGATTTAGTCGATAAATTTTTCAAAGTTCAGCCTCCTGTGGGGACTTCAAAGGCTCTGTTTTTGTTACAAATTTATGCCTCACAGTTGCCCGCTCTTTTTGATACCACTGCACCATTTATTTTTGTTTTGGTGTGTGTGATCGTCCTGGCGGGTTTTCATCACAAATCTCAACTGGTCGCAATCAACGCTGCAGGCATCTCTTTGCAGCGCTGCTTGGCATCTTTGATGGTCTTGGCGATCGGTTTGGGTTTTCTTATTTTCTCTAGTGGAGAGTGGTTGAAGCCCAATTTGACATCTTTTAGATTGTCTATATCTGACCCCACTTTGCGTCTTCTTGGTCAGGAGCACATCAGTTTCAGGGACAATTTAGCCTTGATTGATAGTGAAGCTATTGAAACAATGGGGTTTAGTGAATCTGATGCCGTGATAGATATTCAAGAACTGGATACCGATAAAAAGGAAGGAAGGGGTTTTCATGTGACGTTTTTGGACGATCGCGATTGTCCCGTGGCTAAGTTGTTTGCGAAATCCTTTGTTTGGGTCAAGGGGGGTGCGATAACTTTGCAATCGGCAAAATTTTTGCCTTACGGCAATGGTGCGGCATTAAAAGTGTTTAATTCAGCCTCTCTTGGTTTGAATATTCCCTTGGAGAAGGTTGTTTTGGCCTCCAAGAACATGGAGGCCCTCAGTTATTCTGAATTGGGCTACTTTAAAGCAAATCTTCGTTTTAGGACAGAGCAGATATTCAGGTGGTTTGTGCCTTTCTTTCCTTTGCTGATGTTGCTTGTGTCTTTTGGTCTAGCTTTGCCTCTGATTTTTAAGAAACCAGTCTATGCCTATTTCGCCTCTTTGGCTAGCAGTTTTTCCGTTTTTTTTGTTGCTGGTTTTTTTAGATCTGCAATGGATAATAACGATCTCCCGGCGGAGTTTTGTATACCCGTTGTTTTGTTGAGCTGCCCTTTTGTGTATCTAATGAGGCTTAAATCACTGCCGACTTGAAGGTGATCCGTTTCGTGTGAAACCTGGAGGATTTTCTTTAGGTTGCTTTGTTTCACGTGAAACATTTGGTTTATTTATCGTTTGAAGAGTTTGTTTCACGTGAAACAGGTTTTGTGTAGCGCTTAAAATTGCCGTTTTTTGAGTGCCCATGAGCTCAATTCAAGCCAGCAACCCGAGTACATTAATCCATATAGACTGAGAAAAAAGATCGTGCTGGTGCTGAGCTTGATGTTGTGATAGATTTCAAATGAAACATCAAACCACACCCACATTGGGCAGACCCAGCAGACCCATGGATAAAAGGATGGTGGGAGAGCAAGGGGCAAAGCCCATATCGCAACGGTGATCCATAGTGAGGAGGCGCTTTTAAAGAGTGTTGAAGCTAGAGTGTTGATCGATAAAAGCATCATCCCTTGCACAAGAATGAGCCAAAGGGTGGTGGCAAAGGTCCAATAACTACTGCTTTCCCATTGATAAATCCAGCCTAAGCGAGAAATCATTAAAGCCTGTATCAAGAAAACTAAGGTTATGCCCGTTGTGAGGGCCATTACTTTAGCCAATAAAAAAGTTCTGAAGGAAATGGGTTTGGTGAAGACGGTGAGGGCTACTTTTTCATCGAGTTCTTTACCTAGGGTCATGTACGAGCTCATCACGATGGTGATGAGGATGCTGCCCCAGGCCGTTGCTTGGGCACAGTCCAATACAGCTTGTTTCACGTTGCCAAAAGCGGTGACTTCGGCAAAGCTCGGCATGATTTCACTCAAAACAATAACGCTCATCATCGACCACCACAGTAAAGGCAGTCGCAGGATTTGATTTAAAGTCATCTTGTAGATGGAAAGCATAGATGCCGCTTGTTTTACATTATAATAGCTCAAAAAAATTTTATGGTTATGGTTCAGAACACCACAGAGATATCCGTTGGGCGAATACGTCCCAATCCTTTTCAGCCTAGGAAGGACTTTCCAGAGAAGGCACAGCGTGAGCTGACCGATAGCATTCAACGCAATGGCTTGATTCAGCCCATTGTTGTGCGTGAATGCGATGGAGCTTTTGAGCTTTTGGCTGGGGAGCGAAGGCTACGTTCCGTGAGGGATTTGGGTTTGCCAACGGTGACCGCCCATGTGAGAGTTTTAGATGATGAGGAAATGAGAACCTTGTCTATCCTCGAGAACGTTCAGCGCGAGGATTTGAATCCAATCGATTTAGCTTTGAGTTATAAGGCATTGATCGATGAATTGGGCTATAGTCAAGATAAAGTTGCCCACCAGATTGGTAAGGACCGCAGTACCGTGGCAAACTCCCTAAGGTTGTTGGATTTGCCAGATTATATTCGTCAGGATGTGGTTCAGCAAAAATTGTCAGCCGGTCACGCTAGAGCTTTGATTCCTCTGAAAGGATCATCGAGTTTGAGGTCAATGAGAGACAAAATTGTATCAGAGGACTGGTCGGTGCGCGAGACGGAACGAAAGGTTAAGGGAACCACGGGCAAAGGCAGAGGTGCAAACAAGGGCTTGCCGTCGGCCAGTCCAAAAGCCAAAGACCCTAATGTCAAAGCTCTAGAGGATCAATTGGGTGAGCATCTGGAGACAAAAGTTGAAATCTGGGGTGAGACAGAGGGCTCGATACAGGTTTCTTTTTCTTCGGTGAGAGAGTTCAATCGCATATTCAACATGATCCTTGAAAGGGAGCGGGAAGAGGATGAGGATTGATTTCTGAAAAGGCACAGTTTTGCTCAGTGAGTTGATCATCGGCATAGATGAGGCCGGCTTGGGTCCGGTTTTAGGGCCGCTAACGATGGCTTCTTTTGCAAGTTGTCGTTCATTTGATTTTCAAATAAAAGATTCAAAACAACTTCACAAAAAGGGACACCTGACCCCCTTGGTTTCAGCCTGTGCAAGTTACTTTCCTGGTTTTGGTTTGGAGTTGTTTAAGCACCGCGATATCGATATCGTTGGATCGCTTGAGGAGCCCTGGTTTCGGCCATCGTTTGAAACCGCAGAAACGGCATCCTGTCCTCTTGCTTTTGAGCATGATCGTTCTAAGGGTCAAAGGATGGTGAGCGTCAGCATGGGTGTGTCTTCTTTCAACGACAAGTTGCTCGAAAACGATAACAAATCAGACCTTGTCGCGTCTTTATTGGGGATGCTCGTTCAAGATGCTCTCGTTTGGGGACGAGAGCATGACCGTTGCACCTTCTGGATCGATCGTCAAGGAGGTAGAAAGCGTTACGGTCCATTGGTGGAGTCTTGGGGGGTGGTGATCAATACCCGAGAGGAAGGTGTTGACCAAAGTCGTTATCGAGGTCACGTTGGGGAGCAGCCGGTGGAGTTTAACTTTAAGGTGAAAGGAGATCAGTGTCAGCATGTCATTGCTGCGGCGTCGTGTTTTGCGAAATTGAGAAGAGAGATGGCCATGGAGGCGATGAACGCTTGGTGGCGCAAGCGTATCGAAGGCTTAACTCCGACGGCCGGTTATTGGAAAGATGGCCTTCGTTTTTTAAGAGATGTTGAATGTTTTTGTCGAACTCGTAAAATCAACCTCCATGCTTTAAGAAGGAATAAATAATGAAAAGTCTTTTGCTCGCTCTAGTGTGCTTGAGCACCTGTATGGTTTCCCTTTGGGCCAAGCCCCAAGCGCCCATCGAAATGAGTTTTGAGCAAAAAAAGATGGAGCCATTGGGCGAAGAGGCTCGCTATGAGTGTGAGGTCAACTTTAAGGCTTTGAGTTCATCTGATATCGTGATCGTTCAGATGAAGGTGCCGGATTCTTGTCAGTTGGTGGAGGGCTTTTCTTATTGGGAAGGTGTGCTTGAGGCTGGAGAGCGTTTCATCAAGACGGTGATCGTGCAGGGGAGTGTTGATCAAGTCCATCGCTTGAACGTGGTGGCAAAAATGGAAATGGGTTCTGCCATAGCGATGAAGTCCCTCGACTTGAGTCTCAATCCTGCTTTAGAAGTGTCGAAGGCAAAACCGGGGCCGTCTTTGGTCCCTAGGACGAGGCCTAAGCAATCCGTATCTCGCCGCAGCATAAGGAGAGAGTAAAAGAGGACTGTTCCCAATGGTGACCTCCTTATAGTTGGTCGCTCTCACCTTTAAGCCGTCTTTAAGCCATCCCCTCATGTGGCAACGATTTTTCGTCACGATAAGCTCCTTGTTGTTGGCTTGCTCTTGCGGATTTCACCTATGTGCAATCGGGGAAGCTTTTAGCAATCGCAAGGAGATGATCGAAGGTTTTGAAGGGCGCCGCGTCTTTAAATTCGAACTCGACCAAGACGAAAATAAATTCCCCGATGATTGGATGATTGAAGAAGGCGAAGGCTTTCAGGTGTATCACCGATTGATGCTGGATGAAGAAAAGAGAGGCTTTGATGATGAGCATTGCTTAAAGATTGATTTCTCAGGGGGGCGTTCGGGAATAAAGTCGATCCCTTTGAACTTAGAGAAACGTTATGCCTATAACCTAAATTTACGGCATCGCTCCAATGGCTTAGACCCTAAGTTCAAGCACCTTCTTTCCTTTGGCTTGAGGGCTTACGATGTCAAAAAGAAACTGATCAGGACTTTCACCCTTTCGGACGATAACTTTGCGGATTCTTGGACGGAGACCCCAGAGTTGAGGATAGAGGTTCTGCCGCCAGAAACGCACCGATGTGTGCTTTTTGTTCATATTGAAGGTCGTCCAGCAGGAGCGAGCACCTTGTTGCTCGACGAGGTGGTGCTCGAAGCGAGCCCAAGGATTCGTTTCGAGACCGGACGAAAACTGAACACCTTTGCCCCCGATGAGACATTGACCTTTTCTCAGTGGTTGGAAGGCCTTGAGCTTGGTCAAGATTACGAACACCGTGTAGAAGTTTTGGATTTCATGGGCCAGCGCAAGGTGCCTTTACAAAAGACCATGGTCAAAGGCACGATGGAGGCCGTCGAGATCAAAACGAACATAAACTCGCGGGACGCAGGGGTTTTCTATGTCAATTCGAGTTTGTTAAGAAAAGGTAAGCCCTTGGTGATCCGAAAAGATATTGTCGCAAGGAGAAATGCCGTGGGCGATGATTTGGGGAATGCCGAATTTGGTGTTCTGATCGGTCGCCCACGGTTTCCTTTTGAACCACTTTTGGATGCGATGGCGTTATTGGGCACGGCGGTCAGTAAGTTAGAATTGCTTCCCGAAGGTTTTAGCTTAGCTGATTTTTCTGCGGAATCGGGATTTGAGGACCTGAACCCCCTATTGCAGAAATGGGCTCCAGATCGAGGTTTTAGCTTTTTGGGTGTTCTCAATCTTCCGCCGGAGGACACTCACCTGAACCCCTACCGTCCAGCAAAACATGTTGTGACTAGCCTTGGTACCCACCCTGAGCAATGGACCCCCGTTTTGGATAACTTGATGCTCAAGTATGGCAATGTGATCAGTGATTGGCAGATCGGTCAAGACCGACAAGTCATGTCCCAGGATCAATTGGAAAAGGCTTCAAAAGTCATCTCTCATTTGCGTAAAAAAACCGAATGGATGGACATCGTTCTGCCGGGTTTTGAGTCTGAGATCAAGGAAGAGGGCTTTAGTAAAAACCTATATGTTCCATCGAAATTAACGGACATGGAGATGATGGCCTTGTTGGATCGTCCAGGTCAAGAGGAGTTGACGGTGACATTGGAGCTGGGGTCCAGTCGGGAAGTGGAGCAGCTTCACATCATCGAGGCCATGGTGAGGCGAATAACGTTATTGAAATCGGCTAAGGATTCGATGGGCGCCCCCTTGGTGAAGCGATTGTTTATAGATCGTTTGGCAGGTGTAGATTCTGCATTGATGACCGAGGATTACCACCCCCAGACCTCTTTTTTTGCAGCAAAAACCTTGATCCACTGGATGCGAGGCGCGGAGCACTTGGGTGCTTTTCAAAACCCTGACCACGGGGTTCGTTCCTTTGTTTTTGGACGTGGTTCTGAAGCGTTTGTTATGCTTTGGAGGAAAGCGGGACAAGGGGGGCTTCGTCCGGAAACCAAGGAAGTGACTTATCACTTGGGGGCAGACCTGAAAATATGTGACTTGATGGGAAACCGTGCTCAGGGGAGTGATATTGCAGGAGTACAGCGCATTCCCATTGGAGCCACCCCTCTGATGGTGATCACGCTCCACCGGCAGCTATGGGAAACGATGTTGAGCTTCAAGTTGTTGAACCGTGACACCAAGGCAAAGGTTGAGTTGCAAGCCCAATCTTTAGGGTGGGTGAATCGATTTTCAAAAGAAGCTAAATTTGATTTGCAACTGACTTACCCTCAGGGGTGGGAGGTGCTTCCAAATCGCTTCTCAAGTCAGGTGTTGAAATCAGCCAAGGCAGACGCGTCTTACCAGATCGCTCCCTCTCCTTTATCGCCTTTGAATTTAGGGGTTGCGGTGGACGTCGAGCTAGAAGTGAGCTTGGCCAATGGCCATCACAAGGTGAAGGTCTACCGCGAGGACGTGATCAGCTCTAAATTACAAATTGAGGTTCAGTTTTATAAGGACACACAGGTTTCAGGGGCCCTCCAGTGTGTCGTTGACATCCATTTGAAATCAGATGCTCTTCAGGCCAGTTCCTTTGCCATTGCGGCTCAACTTCCCAATGGTGAAGTGATGGAGACTTTTTTCAAGCGAGTCCAGCCCGGTGAACGTCGTCAAAACACTTTGTTCATCTTGCAGGGTGAGCGGTTTATTGGCCAAGACCTGACCTTGACCGCTCGGGAAAACATTGGTCAACGCTACCTCAATTTACGTTTCCCTATACAGCCGGATTATCCATGAGAATAGTATGCATTGGTGCAGGTGCAATGGGCACCTCCCTCGCCGGATTGTTGTGTCACCACAATGAGGTGACCCTATGGGGCCGTCGTCCCGAATTTATGAGTGATTTAGAGCTTCACCGAGAAAACCACG
>JACLAC010014899.1_pt1 | contig 30601 bp, 30 predicted proteins | sample 8027881 | NCBI WGS metagenome assembly JACLAC01 (sample SAMN15725517, study PRJNA655200) | protist metagenome | isolation source: fluorescence activated cell sorting (FACS) single amplified genomes of... | place: Spain: Blaines Bay Microbial Observatory, Mediterranean Sea | collected 2016-01-19 | reverse complement strand
CGGGCCAAGAAACAGTGCTCCAAAACATACCATCCCCACAGTCGCAGCGATTTTGAAGACGATCCAGTACCACTGAAAGAATCCCCACTTGGTCTTCCAACTTAGGAACAGGCCGGTGACCAGCGAACCTCCGGCCGAGGCAATGATCAAATAGTCATCAATAATTTTGACGCAGTTGCAGTGGACTACCAATGATTCTGCAGACTCAAAGGACGGGGGCCGCAGTGCGATCAACAGCACCATGGCAATGGCGGCTCCAAACCAGAGCCCCACGAAGATCAGGTGGATACTCAAGGTCCACTTTCGGCCGAGAGGTGTCAAAGGCAGTGTTCGAGTCATTGCTTTCCGTCATTGGACAAGGACCGCGAAACGGGCAAAGGCACAAAGACAGGTCCGATTTTCAATGCCAGCACGGGACACGTGTCGCTTCGAAATGCTGTAGAGGCTGGCGTGAACTTTTGTGTCCAGCGAGTTGCATAACAATCCATACGATCCCAGTACAGGGAGTCCATTTTGCGGAACCACGATTCCGCGAGGTAGTTCACGTCATTGTGTTGTGACTTCCTGAGTGGAATGTCGTTGAATAAGTAAACAATGACCAGATACGCCCACACAACCCCCCATGGGCTGAGTGGGAAACAGAAATGTCCGATAAGTGCCACAATCGAGGAACCAATCCATGCCTCTGCGTAAGAACGGAAGTTGCGTCTTATCGTTCGAAATATCCATGAGATCTGAAATGCCTTCAGGTAACTGCCCGTTCGCGTCACGTTCATGAAACCCGCCGGAATGATGAATGTGACCAGGCCAAACAAAAGACTGACAGTAAGAGCTTCCGGGAATGTGATGGCCGGCTCAGGCAGTCCGAATTGCGAGAACCACACCAGCACAGGCACGGTCATAGTCGACAGGATCGGCACGCTTACAATGAAAACGGCCAAAGTGACCCACGGAACGAGATCGCTATGGGGGCTCTGATTCAGCTGCACCACCAGCCAGATGAGTAGCGGGGCGTACCAAGTGTTGATGACAAGGACCGCCTTCAGTCCCTTGAAAATGTAATCTCCCAATTTGTTTCGCCAGTCGGGCAGCAGCGGAAGTTCACCGCCGACCAGATAAGTAATGGCCTCCGTCCGATAACCGAGGATCGCTGGCCAGCCAATGATGGGGATCAGTAATACCCACCCGCCGATACCAATTTTGTTTTTCCATTTCGGATCGGTTGCCATGAATAGACAGGCCGATCGCCAGTCGCGGGAGTAAAATTTCGGGGCAACTGAGGATGGTGCCATTGCTGCATCACTTACGGCATGAAGAATGAGGCGATCAATTCCAAGCAAGAAGTGCCTTGGGGGATTGACCTGGTCCAGAAATGGCAGCAGGTTCTACGCGACAGGGTGGTGTGGTTTATTCGCCGTAATGACAGCTAGCAAGAGCCGCAGCATTCAGAGGTCCGCTTCAGCTCGCCTTCATATTTGACGATCAGGCCAAGCAGTGGCAAAGAGAGTGTTACCAGGATACTGAAAACGTCATAAGGCTCGGGCACCGTGTTGCTCGGACTGGCACACACGTGAATCCGAGGCCATATACAGTACGGCATTGATAGTCCCATCACCTTGCAACCGATCGTCCTGAAAAGTAAAGCACCGGCTTCCTCGCGCAACTGAAAAGCAAAATGCACACAGCCAACAGCTTCAATCAACCTACCGCCTTCTTCCCACATTTGACTCTGGAATAACTGGGTCCCGAAGTTACGATTCCAGTGTTCGCCACGTGGGCAGGCAGTGATCTGCAACGTCACGGGGACAGCGACCGCCGGCTGGGGAAGCCTCATGATCCATCCCATTGCATAAGAGAACGGGCCATTTCCGCGTGTGATGCGAAACAGGCCTTCGGCACGTGCTCCAGGTCCCGTCCCGTGAAACTTAGCGACAGCCGGGTGAAGCTGCTCGAAGTCATCACCGAGGACTGCTGGAAAAAGGGCTGACATCTAATTTTCTTCTCCATAGACGCTCATTCAGCAACGCTCGTTCAGCCACCCCTTAACCTTAATGTCTTTAGCAAAAAGCAGATGTGGCTCATCGTGGCTTTCAAGCCCAATGGAAGCAAGCATAGTATTTGAATCCGGCTCAAACTCTGCCGCCTGTAATGGCCAGGGTGAATGGTCAATTTCACCACGAAGTAGCCTGCCGGATCGATCCTGAGCGTACAGGCAGTAGCGTGCCGTCAACCAGTATTCTAAAGAACCTGGCTGCGCATAAAACACTTCACCAACGGGTCGATAGCGAGCGACAAGGCTAGCTGAGGGCTCGCCTCGATGAGTCCTGTGACTGCGATAGTTGTACCAATCGGCATCCTGCTCTATCGACATCTCTGCATCCATGTACGGCAAGTGGAATGCCAACCGGGCCACGCGAACAGCGATCGGATTTGTGGCATCAAGACTGAAGAACCACACGCCCGGTTTTCCGTCGATCGAAACGTATGTCCGAATGTTCAATTCGGGAAAAGCAGACAACCAGGGAACGGCCGGTACAAATCGCGGAGCCACATTCGTCATCCGGAACGGCACCACCGCAACCCACGCCTTGCCATCGAAAGCATCGACTTCCAGCCCCTGAGGCAACAATGCAGCGATGTCTTCTTTCGGGAAACTCCAATGGGCAAACAACAAATCATGCCAGCGCATGCGCATGGCGTAGGATCGAAGGGGAAGCGGCCATGTCCGATCTGTGCCGGGGCACCTGGTGTTTGCGTTGTTCATAATGTTGATTTTCAGACGGCGCCGTGGCAGTTGGTCTACCTCAGTAATGATGCCACTTTTAAATAGTGGACAGTTAGTGTGAGGAAATGCCTGCTGACGTAAGCACACTCACTGATCCGGAAGCCGACGGCATCAAACTGGACGAAAATGCCTGACGATCTCTATATGTCATCTACATCAATCACACCACCATCGACGATGGTAAACTTGTTTTACGCATTACTGCAGGCAAACCGTATTTTAAACGGTACTCTAACTGTTCGTGCTAATGTGCTGTATAAATACCTGAGTTTCTTGAGTCGAGCATCAAGGATGCCGGAAGAGGTGTCGCCGCCAAACCTTCGCTGTCAGACGGAGCTTTTGGGCAACTAAGGCGGCAGTAACCTGCCTGGCGACTGTTCCGAACCGGATCTGCAGCTTTCTGTTCAGATCAGGAATACCGCAAATGGCTTCCTTTGCGTGCTCGGCATCGCACGCGTCCCTGACTGGTATTCGACGAAGGAGTTCAACGTGTTTTTGAAAAACACTGCCATAGCTTGCGTGCTGATGCTCGCGGGTTCGACTTTCAGCCTCGGTCAGGGCGAGAAGCAAGCCGAACCGAGCAAGCGAACAACTGACGCACGAACAGCGATTCCGTCGGTTGCTCAACGAGTAAAGCAATTGGACAAGGACGGCGATGGAAAGCTGACAGCTAAAGAGGTCGGCGAGACTCCATTTGCCCGGACTTTCATGCGTTGGGATGACAACCTTGACGGCACGGTAACTGAGGCTGAAATCGGCAAGTATCGCCGTTCGCGAGGGATTCCGATTGAAGGTATTGTCGCAGCGCGCTCTCGACAGCAATCGCCCGATGGGAATGTGGCCGCAAAGCTTACGATTCCAGATGTCGATGATCTCCTGAGAGTTAGCCGCGGGACTCGTCCGCCGCGTCAAGCGATCCAGAATTCGGCGTACGTGATCAAGACGAAACCGCACGCAGTCGATGGCGAGAAATACGTCATCCTGACTGACCACAAGGGACAGGACTATCTTAAGTCGCTGCAGCGATTGGCAACTCACCGTGACGGACTGATTCTGCGTGTCGATGATCTGGCCGTACTGTCCAGAAATCCGGACGACATGAACATCATGCGCGAGCAACTTCGGAAAGCGAACGTTCGCTATCTGGCAATTGCGCCGCGCATGGAGACATATCGTGAGAACACTCTGCTGGGAATGTGGGAGCTGATTTCGACGATCGACAGCGACCCGCAACTCGATGCTTTTCCGGGGGTGCTGCTGGCCTCAGACGAGGAGAAGTTCGCAGGGCTGGTCGACAGGTCCATCAATTACACACCGCAGAGTGCACAGGACATTCGGCCGTTCGCAATCAGTCAGGTTCCGTCGATGCGGGAACTGCGCTCGCTGCAGAAGTCTGGCATTCTCAGAAAGCTGTTCTCCGAACACGGAGCCAGAACACCGACCATGGGAATCTACAGTGCGGAGGCGGCTGCTGCCCCCAGGCTTCCAGGCGATCAGTTCTGGAGCTATCAGGCAAAGAGTCGAAGTGATTACCTCAAGCAGTTTCCTGATGAAGCGGCGCAGGAGTTTGATCGGGCGTCGCTGCTCGTCATGCATGGCCACGGCATTCCTGGCATGTCCTGTGGTATCGATAATGAAGCGATTTCCGGTGTACTGTCCGCGAGCGTCGTGCTGTGTGGATCTTGTTTTTCTGCATCGCCGAAGAAATCGGACTTTCCAGCCATGCGTCGAGCACCAGGTGGATACAACGTTGAAGTCCGTGACGCATTCACCGTGCGAGCGATCGACAATGGGGCCTGTGTGGCGTTCGGCCACATGCGTCTGAGTCAGGGGTTTCCACATCTGTATCCGGTACTGGAAACCTGGATGAAGGGAAGAACCGTTGGCGAGGCGTACCAGGAACTGGTGAATGGTATCATTGAAATGCAGGGGACAGAGTCTGGTGGTTTCGTGGTGACAGAGCCGTCTGCCAACGGGCGACAGCCGCGGCAGAACCTTCTGCTGTACGTGGTCTTCGGCGATCCTGCTGTTCGACCGTTTGAGCAGATGGTGCGATCGCGATAAAGCTGAGTCCGAAGGGTCAGAGATGAATCAGATGCGAGTGATAAATGCCATCAGCCGAAGAGTACTTATCAGTTTCGCAACAGGCGTGCTGGTACTGGCGTTGAATGACCATGCGATATGCCAGCCCCTCAAAACAATCGCTTCGGCTCAGAACGCTCCTTACGTTGTTGTTCTGGGAATCACCCAGGACGGCGGTTATCCGCAGGCCGGTTGTCGGAAGGAATGCTGCCGACTGCACTTGAATGTTCCTCAGAAGCACCGACACGTGGTGTGCCTGGCCATCGTCGACCCAGCGAGTCATCAACGCTGGTTAGTGGAATGCACACCGCACTTTCGCGAGCAACTTCACCGGCTTGATCAAATCTCGCCCTCTACCGATCGTATTGGCCTTGATGGAATCTTTCTAACACATGCGCACATCGGCCACTATGCGGGATTAATCCATCTTGGCCGCGAAGTCATGGGGGCCGATCGCGTGCCGGTCTACTCGATGCCTCGCATGAAACGTTTTCTAGAGACCAATGGTCCGTGGAGTCAGCTCGTTACAGCGAAGAACATCGCGATTCGCGAGTTGGAGGATGTTCGGGCGGTCAAGCTCAACGAACGCCTCAGCATTACGCCGCTGCTGGTCCCGCACCGTGATGAGTACTCAGAGACAGTGGGTTTCCGCATCCAGGGTCCGACGCGGTCTGCGCTGTTTCTTCCCGACATCGATAAGTGGGATCGGTGGGATACAAAAATTGAGGACGTCATCCGGGATGTCGACGTCGCCTGGCTCGACGGCACATTCTTCGCCGACGGCGAGTTGCCAGGCCGCGATATGTCGAAGATCCCGCATCCCTTCATAGCCGAGAGCATAAGACGATTCTCTGACCTCCCCGCAGTTGAACGAAACAAAATCCGATTCATTCACTTCAATCACACCAATCCTGTACTCGACCCGCGCAGCCCCGCCACGAAACGTATTCAGAACGCGGGCCACCATTCCGCTGCTGAAGGCGAGCATTTTGAACTTTAGATCGACGGTTACGAGAATAGATATAAGCCACCGACCCGACAGCGACGACTGACAAACTGGTGTGTACGAAGCGAGCGAATGACAATTAAACAATGATCGTCCGAACGCAACCATCGGTTCGGCGCAGTCACTGGGCTCCAAATACTGCTAGCGATTGACTGTTCGACGCCGCGGCCCATAAGCGTGAACTCGCAGGGTCAAACAACTCTGCCAAACTCACAATGCCGTGAAACACTGGAAATCCTGCTGCTTCCGAACAAGGCCGTGAACTTGAGTTTCTGCGGGACGTCTGGTTAAACCTCGATTCCGATGTCCGGTACCTCTTCGTGAAACCTGCACGTCAGGCTGCATCAATTTTCGGGCGTAATGCTTGAGTCCATGTCATCGAGTGTGTCAGAGCAGGTTGCCAGGAAACGTCTACGCGTCAATTCAAGACAGCTTGATACCACTTCAGAGTGAATCGCCTCATAAACGGGCAGCTTCCAGCGAACTTTTTGCCCTCGAAGTCACAGCGTCTGAACTCGTCGCAGAGGCCTCGTTACCCAAAGTCAACATTCCGGAGTCACCTGACTTATCGCTCGAATGTTATTTGTTCGCGAAGCCAGATGTGTTGCCGAATTGCTACACACCCGACTGATCCGCAGCGAGGCAAGCCGACTTCGCCATAGTCCACAGCGATCAAATTGACGCGCCCCAGGTATGGTCCAAGCTTGTGGAACAATATTGAAACGTCTGCTCCAGACACCACGCCAATAGATAATTGGCGAGTTCCCTTGTGATTGTTCAGACCAGAACGAGACATCAGCATGTGCGGAATTGCAGGTATTCAGCGATTTGACGGACAGCCGGTGCGGCGTGACACGCTTGGGTCAATGGTCGCAACGCTGGACCACCGTGGGCCGGACGCGAATGGGGTTAAGCTAAGCGGTTCGGTTGGTCTGGGACACACACGGTTAAGCATCATCGATATCTCCGGAGGCGTGCAGCCGATGGAGTTCAAAAGCAAGGACGCTGAAAACCTCATCACGTTCAACGGCGAGATTTTCAACTATATCGAACTGCGTGAGGAGTTGATCGGCTGTGGACGACGATTCGCGACCACTTCGGACACCGAAGTCGTACTGCAGGCGTATGCTGAATGGGGAGAGGACTGCGTCAAGCACTTCAACGGCCAGTGGGCCTTTGCCATCTGGGACGCTCGACGCCGGAAACTTTTCCTGTCTCGCGATCGGCTTGGAATGCGACCACTGTTTTACACGATCAGTGGCCAGACATTTCTGTTTGCTTCCGAAGTGAAGGCCATCTTCACCCATCCGGGGGTAAGCAAGGCGATTGATCCAGTTGGGCTCGATCAACTTTTTACGTTCTGGTCGGCTCAGCCGCCGCGTACAATCTTTGCGGGGATCAACCTGCTGCCGCCGGGCCACTCGCTGACCGTTGAAGACGGTAAGCTGACAGTCTCACAGTATTGGGATGTTGATTTCTCTGAGACTTTCGAAAACGTCCCGGCTCGTGAACTTGAAGAACAGCTGCTCGACCTTCTGACAGATGCGACGAGGCTGCGACTTCGCAGCGATGTACCGGTCGGGGCGTACCTCTCAGGCGGTCTCGACTCGTCAATCACGGCGGCACTGGCGAAAGACCTCAACCGCGAACAGCTAAGTACGTTTTCGGTCGAGTTCGAGAATCCCGAATTTGACGAAAGCATCTTTCAACACGAAGTTGTCAGGCGGCTCAAGACGGAGCATCACACTGTCCGCTGCTCACACGACGCCATCGGCCGTATCTTTCCGCAAGTCATCCGACACACTGAGACCCCGGTTCTGCGAACGGCGCCGGCTCCATTGTTCCTGCTTTCGAAACTCGTACATGAGGCGGGCATCAAGGTTGTGTTGACAGGCGAAGGGGCAGACGAAGCATTCGGTGGCTACGACATATTTAAAGAGGCGAAGCTGCGGCGGTTCTGGTCACGGCAGCCTGACTCAAAAATTCGCCCGCTACTGCTCAAGCGGCTGTATCCGTACATGAAAAACATTCAGTCGCAGCCGCCGGCATATCTGCGGGCATTCTTCGGGGTGAAGCCGGAGACGGTCGGCCATCCGTTCTTCTCGCATCTGCCACGATTTCAGCTGACCAGCAAACTGAAAGCATTCTTTACGCCGGACGTTCTGGCGGCGACGTTTGACCACGATCCATTGAGTGACGCCGAGGATCGATTGCCAGACGCCTTCCATGAGTGGGACGCATTTGAAAAATCGCAGTACCTGGAAACCCGTGGTTTGATGCCGGGCTACATTCTGTCGTCACAGGGCGACCGGATGACGATGGCCAACAGCATCGAAGGGCGTTTCCCGTTCCTCGACCACCGCCTGGTCGAGTTTGGCGCGAAACTGCCACCACGACTGAAAATGGCAGGCCTCGATGAGAAGCACATTCTTAAGAATGCCACGAAACATCTCGTGCCGGATTCGATTCGACAGCGAGCCAAGCAACCATACCGTGCGCCAGACGCGAATAGTTTTTTCGATACCGACTCCGGCATGGCACGCTTCGAATATGTCGACGCGTTGCTTTCGCCTGCGGCGATTGCAGACGCAGGACTGTTCGATCCTGACGTCGTCGGCAAGCTGATCGATAAAACTCGCAGCGGGGCCGCCATCGGAACGAAAGACAACATGGCACTGGTCGGCGTTCTGTCAGCTCAGCTTGTGGTTGAGCAATTCATAAAAGGACGTCCAGTCGATGTGCCGGGAGCGATTCCGGTGTGATTTACGAAGTGGGTCAAGTCTTCGCGGCCCAGTATGTTCATTCTCTGTTGGTGGGTCGCGATGACTCGATCCGCCAGACGCTTTCGAAAGATAAAAATGCCTGCGATTGAAACCGATATTCGTGAGTTCGTCACCGATAACTTTCTTTTTGGCCGCAAAAACGTGTCGCTTTCGGGCGATGACTCGTTGCTTGAAGAAGGGCTCATCGACTCAACAGGAGTGCTCGAACTGGTAATGTTCATTGAGGGAAAATTCGACGTCACGGTCGAAGACGAAGACCTCGTGCCTGACAACCTCGATTCGATCAACTGCCTGATCTCATTCATTGAGAGCAAGCTTGAAGAAGCGAAATAGCCCAGCGTGACAAAGTTAATCGAACGTTCTCAAGCAGGTGCGTTTGTCAGCGCATTCCTGAGACATTGCACTCGCAGCCGTACCGTCTCACGTCGGCTCGATCGCCGAGTCACTCGGATCCATCAACGGAACACGACCTATGCAACTTGAAGAGTTTCTCGAACAGACAGCAGCGCGAACTCCAGACAAGATCGCATTGATCTGTGAAAAACGCCAGGTCACGTATCGCGAGATCGAAACCGAAGCAAATCAACTCGCCCACGGCTTGATCGCACGTGGTGTACAGCGAGGTGACCGTGTTGTCCTGTTCCTCGATAACTGCATCGAGGCAGCCGTCGGCGTGTGGGCCGTACTTAAGGCCGGGGCCGTATTCGTGATGGCGAACCCGACCACGAAGCCGGACAAGTTAACCTATCTACTCAATAATTCTCTTGCGTCCTGTGTTATTGCGCAGAGTAAGCGGTTGCGAGGTTGCGAGACAATCTGGGCAGAGACACCGCATTTGAAAAACGTGGTTGTCGTCGGAAATGCTGAGGATGTCGTCGACTGCACGCATCCGTTGACAAACTGGAATGATCTCGTCGCCGAGCACAAAGAGAAAACGCTACCACCGACGAAGTGTTGCATCGACGTCGACCTGGCTTCGCTGGTTTACACCTCAGGCTCAACTGGCCATCCAAAGGGAGTGATGCTGACGCATGCCAATATGGTTGCTGCGAACAACTCCATCACAACGTACTTGCAGAACACGCCCGACGACATTGTGCTCAATGTGCTTCCTCTGAGCTTTGATTACGGGTTGTACCAGTGGCTCATGTGCTGCAACTTCGGCGGCACGCTGGTCCTGGAAAAGTCATTCACTTACCCACATGCAATCTTAGACAGGATTGTAAAGCTGGGAGTCACCGGATTCCCAATCGTCCCGACAGTGGTGGCCATCCTGCTGCAAATGGATTTAACGAAGTACGACCTGTCGAAACTGCGTTACTTCAGCAACACCGGGGCTGCGTTCCCGGTTGAGTACATTCTAAAGCTGCGAAAAATCCTACCAGACGTGACAATTTTCTCGATGTTCGGTCTGACCGAGTGCAAGCGAGTCAGCTACCTGTCTCCAGAAGAGATCGACCGGCGGACGGACTCTGTCGGCAAACCGATGCCGAACTGCGAAACCATGATTCTCGATGACGACGGCAATGAAGTTGGACCGGACGAAGTCGGCGAACTGGTGGTGCGTGGTTCGAACGTGATGAAGGGATACTGGTCAGCTCCGGAGCTGACCGCGCAGCGACTGAAGCCTGGGAAAATCCCAAACGAGATGTGGCTCTACACGGGAGATCTGTTCCGATCCGACGAAGAAGGTTTTCTGTACTGGGTCGGCCGTAAAGACGACATCATCAAGAGCCGCGGAGAGAAGGTCAGCCCTCGCGAAGTTGAAGACGTCCTGCATCAACATCCGCACATCGCCGAAGCCGCTATCGTCGGTGTCGCCGACGCTGTCCTGGGACAGGCCGTGCGAGCAGTTGTACGACTGCAACCTGGAATCGATCTGACCGTACGCGACGTGCAATCTCATTGCCGATCATTCCTGGAAGACTTCATGGTTCCACAACAGGTCAAATTCTGCGACGCATTGCCAAAAACACCGAACGGCAAAATCGATAAGAAACTTTTAGTCCAGGCGTAAGTGCCACACAGCCGCGTTTCGCCAGAACGCAGCCACTCACGAGTTCCAAAACCCGCGTTCTGGCGAAGCGGGGCTACGGACACAATTCATGGTCATCACAACAAAAGCGTTTTCTCAAGACCTCCTGAAACTCGATGCTGAAGCTGAGGTCGCCCGCATTTGCGACTGGATGCGCGAGACCGTCGCTGTGGACTTTAAACGCAAAGGACTCGTACTCGGCCTGTCAGGCGGAATTGATTCGACCGTGTGTGCAGCGCTGGCCGTGAAAGCATTCGGTCCGGATCGACTCTTCGGGATCATGATGCCAGAGCGAGATTCCGAAGCCGATAGTCTCGTGCTGGGTGAATTACTGGCGGAATCGCTGGGCGTTGAATCAACGATTGAAAACATCACTCCAATGCTGGACGGAGCCGGATGCTATCAACGCCGCGACGCTGCAATTCAGAGCGTCATTCCAGAATTTCAACCGGACTGGAAAAGCAAACTCGTCCTGCCACCACTGATGCAAGGTGCACGCTTCAGCCTCTCGAGCGTCGTGGTACAGTCGCCCGATGGTGAACGCCAGCAGGCTCGACTGACGCTCGACGCGTACCAGACGGTGGTCGCCGCCACAAACTTCAAACAACGCTGTCGCAAGATGATGGAGTACTACCACGCAGACCGACTTCGCTACGCGGTCATCGGAACTCCGAATCGGCTCGAATACGACCAGGGATTCTTCGTCAAGCAGGGTGACGGGGCATCCGACATCAAACCCATCGCGCACCTCTACAAGACGCAGGTCTATCAGTTGGCCGAGTATCTCGACGTTCCGGAAGTGATTCGGATGCGACCACCAACGACGGACACGTACTCACTACCGCAGAGCCAGGAAGAGTTTTTCTTCAGCGTCCCGTATGACAAGCTCGATTGCTGCCTGTTCGGCCTCAATCATGGCTTCGATGCCGAAGATGTTGCGACGGGAACTGGCTTGAGCGTGGACCAGGTGAAGTTTGTTTACAACGACATCGTTTCGAAGCGCAAGGCTACCGGTTATCTGCATCGCGCGCCGGAACTGATTGAGCCGGTGCTGGAATAGATGACAGGAAACAATTGACTCCCAGTTCCTGTGTCGAAGCATTTACAGCCGATATCTGCGCGAAGAATGTGTAATTTCTGGTTCGACTGCCAGGTCAACAATTCGACGTAGCAGGTCAAACAAACCGCCCCCGGCGGACGACACGACTTTGATCAGTTGGAAGCCAGAGGCGAATCTCAACCAGAGGGTGGCAGCTGCAATGAACCAATCTGTAATAAGCAGGTCGTCGGTCCCGGCGGACGCAGCCAGCGTGACACTTGCCGACATGGTGCTTGACCGCGATGAAATCGAAGGAGTCTGGCGCCGATCTTTCGGTGAATCTCCCAGACGCTTCGAGAACTATCTTACCAACCCCTATGCCGAGGCCATGATCTGGGTGTACCGGCCAGAAGGACATGCGATCCATGGAGCATTTGGTCTGCACGCGCAGCAATTGAGTCTCGGCGACCAGATTCACTCGGTTGGTCAGATTGGCAATCTTGCCGTGGACAAGGATTATCGCAGTGCCGGTCCGGCACTGCGTCTACAACGCACCTTGCTCGGATCGCTCGCTGATAGCGACCGGACGCTCCTCTTTGGCATAACGGAAGAGGCGATTCCTCTGTTGCGGCGTGCTGGATGCAAATCCGTCGGGACCGTGGAACGCTGGGTAAAAATCATTAAATCAGAGACACAGCTCAGAAAACGACTCCGGCCGACATGGCTGGCGAAAGTGGCCGCCCCAATGGTCGACGTGGGTTTGCGGTTGAAGTCCCGTGAAACGTTCCCATCACGTTCTGCCGAGGTGACCGTGGGAGTTGGACATACGTTCGACTCTCGATTCGATCGGCTCTGGGAACGAGTCGGTTCCCGCTTTCCGATTGCGACGCAAAGAACCTCGGATTACCTGACGTGGCGATTTCATGGAGGTGAAGAATCAACTTTTAAGACCTTCTGGATGGCCGACACTGAGGGCGAACTCATCGGCTATATCGTGTTCGAGGTTCTTCGTAATGCCAACATTGAAGTCGCCGATGTTATGTTTGATGGCACGCCAGCTCTGGACCGACTGTTAAGGGAATTTCTACGCAGAATGCGATCGCGGGAGTATCGCGCCACTGCGATCACTGCATGCTGCTTCGGCGCAAATCTGCTCGTGGAGCGGTTGCAGAAATTTGGTTTCAACCGTCGACCGGAAAAGAGCCAGGTATTCATTTATGGCGACTCAGCGACGCTCAACGACGCCGATCCACAATTCTTCGACCCGCAACGCTGGTATCTTACCGGCGCAGATGGGGACGTTTAATGTGTGCCCGCGGTTCGATTTAATCCAGCATGACGGTGGGATCCAGTCATGGAATGCGACGACGACTGGTCCTTCATGCTGCCAGGCAGTGACATACTTTCCTGCCACACGGGCCGGGTGCAGGTGCAGTCGACACAGCTCCTGATTATGGCCGTGTGGTCGAAAATCCCGACCTGACTCAGCATGCAGTAAAACACGGAACTTACGGCATATCAGAGTATTCTATCTCAGCGGCTTATCACCGACTGCGGTCGCAGCAGTACCTGCCAATACTTCCGCATGGTCGGCAAACTTATGAGAGTTTCCGGAAACATTTCCGTCGACGCACCTTGAATGACAGCCCGTGCTGTTTCCCTCTGCAGTGACCGAGTTGCCACAAGCCGAGTCCGAATGCCAGTCAACAAGGTCACGGCCGTTGCTGTGGACCGACGTGGTACACCTCGTATATCGACCGTAATCACTGAGCAAGCAACTTTTCTACAATCTTGCCCACCGTCTCGCCAATCAAAGACCACTCTTCTCGTCGAACCGCTCGAGAAACAATCTGGGTAGAGCTTCCTTGAACCGTATCGCGACTCACATTTGGACGTTAGACCGGTCACGATGCGTGTGTTGAGATCATCGCCGGCCGCAGCCTGCTGGCACAGTTCTGACTGACGTCGAATTCCAAACGCGGACTGGCTGCGAGTAAGGCGGAGGTTTTTGATCCTACGGGGAGATTAGATGAGAATGTCTTTGCTGGGGAATATGATCGGCTAAAGTGATGTAATGCTGAGAAGGCAATGTGTATTCGCTATATCTGGTAGCAATTTCGATATGTGCCGGGCCGAATACTCCCACTTATGCCGCGGAGCGGACAGCAACTGAGCAACCCAACATCCTGTTCATTCTGGCTGACGACTGGAGTTATCTGATGTGCACGAGAAGCTGGAGTGGCACTTGATGAGCGAACGGGTGCAGTCGGGTGATCCGCGCATGATTGACGAGTACGATGTCTTTGAAAGCTGAAAGACTGTCAATCACACGGACGCACAGCAGAAAAAACGATACGTAAAACAGGAAAGAGCCTTATCGATGAACAACTATCGTCCAACAGGAAACAGTTGCCTGCTCAATAAGATTCAATCAAGAACAACCCTCTGTTTGATCGTGATGTTTTTTGCGAACTGTGGCGTGTCAGTCGCTGGCGAGCTTTTCGATATGGACGCCATTCGAAATCCAAAGACCCTCGAAGTCAAGGTTCATCAGGAGTGGCACGTCGTCGAGGGCCTGGTCGCCACACGACAGAAGCTCGTCACCATTAACGTCGGAGACATGTGGCCCGGTCAGGAATACCGCGTGCCTGTTCGTATGGTGGTGCCCGCAGACCGAAAGGCAAACGGCTTTCATATTACCGGCGCAAGTACACCGACGCGACTGCAACAGGACACAAAACCGAATCCCCTGGAACGGGAATTACTGCAAGGAGGCGTCGGGCTTGTTTTCACGGTCGTTCAGGAACCGGGAACGTACGGGCAACGAGAAATGGCGCAGGCTGCCGACAAGCGATTCGCCGAAACGCTCAACCCGCGATACAAAATTCAATACTGGGCATGGCCCGCGACCTTGATGCGGGCGATCACGACCGCTTACGCTGAGGCGGAACATTTCGACAAAGACAAAATCGCCGCGACTGGCGGATCGAAAAACGGCGCGTCGCCCTCGATGGCCATTCTGCACGACGATCGCATGACCGCCGTGCATGCCACGGTGTCACCGATCTGGGATTCACCGCTGCGCCTCTGCGATCGCGCCGCCTGGGATGAACTGGAGTCACAACCTGGAAGACGCGGCGGTTTCTCTGGCGGACACTTCGGCCCCAACTTCAACAGGGCTGTGCTCGGCGCGGGCTACACCTGGAAGGACCTGCAGAAATTCACGCGGGGCATTTCCGATGACGTTTTCATATCCCGAAACCTGAAGCAACTTCAGCACCGCGAAGTCGAGATGCTTTTCCATCCAGGCACGCATGACATGGTCGCCTATGACATGGCCTGGGGTGGAAGCCACCATTCGGCCATTCCCATCTACCTCGGAGCCAACACGGGGCATGGAAAAAAGGGACACCCGAGGCTTGAACGTGATCAGCAAAACAAAGCCGCGTTTCTCCTGCATCATTTCTTCCCCGACGGGGTGAGTGGACCACTCCTCGAACCTCCGGCGGTTGAGCATTCATTGGTAGACGGTGCACTTGAAGTCATCGTCCGGTTCCCTGCCGGATCCAAAGAAGAGAGTGGCCGCATCTGGTGGATGTTCGATCGTGCCCCCGACGGCAGTCCTCAATATCTGAGTGAGCCAATTCCCGACGACAACTTCGCAGAGTTGCATCATGATTCGAGGCGAGGTGTGTGGGTCGCGGAAATCGAACTCGATCCCAAGGCCCATCGCATCGACTTTTTCAGCAATCACCGCAAGATTGTTCGGTATGCCGGAAAAGTCTATGCCACATATATCTCCAGTCCCTACAGGCGCATAGAGATTGGTGAATGACTCCTGAATGCACGGTAGCCATTCCGCGCAGATTCATGCGAACTCATCAAGACCGATAGCGAGAAACAGCAAATTGAATATCGACATGAAGTCCGTTGTCTCCCCGAGTCTGCTTGTGCTCCGTTTTATGAACGCTAATTGCTTGCTAAGGCTTTATGCCGCTTCCCTTGAGACTGGCAAGGTAAGCGATCAGGTCGCGGAGTTCTTTGCGAGTCAGGGAATTGGTAAAGCCCGACGGCATGGCGGTGCCCTTGTTGACGCGTTCTTCGATTGTTTCGCTGGGGATATAGCGGACTTTGCCGGTGGCGAGATCGCGCAGGCCAACCGTGCCATTGTTTTCTGAGGTCAGATAGCCAGAAAGTGCTCGACCGCCGTCGGTGAGGATGGTCGTCATTTCAAAGCCTTCTTTGATCTGACGCTTCGGCCAGATGACGGATTCGATAACTAATTCCAATTGCAGGCCCGCAGCGTCGTACGTTCAACCGGATACAGAGCAGCCAGTTCCCTGTCGCGGAACGCAACGCGGTTGCAGACTCGCGAGATGAACGCGGTGTCTTCCTCTCGGGCTTCCTTTGGCGATTCTCAGCATCTTGAGGTCAGTCGTCGCCAGCTGGCCGTTGTTTTAATCGAATATTCCTGAAATGCACGACCGTCCCTTTGCCATAATCCTGAAGCACCAGCACTCCGCGTTCTGGCGAACGCCGATACGCCAGATTTGGGTTTCGATATGCACTCTAATCATCTTATTTGGTTTGATCTGTTGATCTTGTCGCATGCTGAGTGCTCAGTTGCCGGCAATGACCAACCGCAGTTCAAGCCATGATTTCCAGCATTGTTCCGCTGCTGTCGGAGAATTGTCTGGCGGGAACGTCCAACGCTTTTATCAGCGTTAGGTAGAGGTTGGACAGCGGCGGCGTTTTTTTTACCAAAATCATGCAGCGAACCCTGTCGGATGCCGAGTTTTTTGCCTCCTACCAACATCAACGGATAGTTGGTGTTGACGTGCGTCTGACTGTTGCTGCTGCCGTAGAGCACGACCGTGTTGTCGAGCATCGTGCCTTCGCCCTCGGGCGTGTCCGCCAGTTTCGTAATGAACTCCGCCAGAAGGTCTGCCTGGAACTTGTCGTACTTCCCGATTTTTCCAGATGCCCGCCGCCTTGCACCGCGTTATGCGCCAGCACATGGTGACCTGGTCCGAGCCCGAGAGCGATCGAAATCCTGCCCCACTCGGCATTCATGCTCTGTAGCATGTAGGTCGCATACCGGGTGGAATCTGTCTTAAACGCCAGATAAATGAGGTTGTACATCGTGCGGATGAAAGCCGCCGGATCCTTCTCGGAGGCGTTGAGCGCCAATCCATCGCTGGGCACCTGCGGCCTGGGGATTGCCACCCAGCGCTGCATGCGCTGGATCTCTTTCTCCACATCTCGTAATGCCTGCATGTATTGGTCCAGCTTCTGCGAGTCATCGCGTCCGAGTTGGCGTTTCAGCCCGTGGTAAGACTCCAGAACGTGATCGAGCCGATACTTGTCAGATGCGAGTCGCGAACGCTGCCCCTTCTGCAGTTCCGGATCAGAATTTAACATGGCGTCGAAGAGGCCTCGGATGTCATTGCTCGCGGGGATCGGACGGCCAAACTGGTTATAAGACACCGTTTTCGACAAACCGATGCTTCCCATTCCGCCTTCGTTACCGAGCACGAGACTTGGATAGCGTGTCTTGTGCCCATGAGTCATCGATGCAATCTGGTCGAACGACGGACTCTTGGCCGCGCGATTGACATGGCTCCCGGTTAAGAACGAATCGCCCGTTTGGTGGCCTCCGGCACTGACGCAGCCGGGATGCTCTAAACCTCGCAGGACCGTAACGTGCTCGGCAAGAGGATTGAATGCGGCCATCGACTTGCCGAATCGCATCTCACCATCGACCACGATCGGGTAAAAGGACCATTCACCGCCCAGGGAAAATCCGTGTCCGATGTAAAGCCCCAGAAAACGTTTGGGCACTTCAACTTGTGCATCTGCCGCCATGCTTTCGAGCAACGGCAAACTCAAAGCCACGCCACCTGCGCCGCGGAGAAATGTACGTCGATGAATCGTTGTTTTATTGGCCATGGCTTGATTTTTTCGTTCTTAGGTGTCGGCCGAAGGCTATATTTGCAACTTACTTGGTTGTCGGGTTTTCGATGGCGAATTGAAACGAGTATAGATTGGCGTCCTTCAATTCGATCAGCATTCGGACCGGTTTTCCGGCGAGGCCTTCGAGGCTGGGCATTTTCTTCCAGGTGACGATGCGGTCCAACTGATCGCCGTATTGGGGATGACAGTCGTCGAGTCCATATCCGGTGATCGGGGTGCCCTCCAGGTCCTGGATCTCAACGCGGATTCCGCCCGCCGCCGAGGTGGAGAAATTGATCTCCAGTTGATCGCCTTCGAAGGTTAACGGTCGCGTCAGTACCGTTCCGCCCGACAGGGGAGCCTGAACGGAGACGAAACCGTCGATGCGGATGGTGTAGCGCCGAAGTCGGTTGACGAGTTCGGGTGTATTGGGATCCGACTCGCTCACATACACGCCGCGCTCGGAGTCCGGCTCCCTGGCGAACTGCGACTTGTACGCCTCCGTGACGTACATCGAAAGTTCGTTCGGAGCGCCGGGCAACGTCGATGCGGTCTCCACGAGCCCCCAGTTTTGGTAGTTGTCACCATAGGTCCAACTCCCAGGACGCTGGATGCCGGGCCGCCGAAACGATTCCGGCCAGATTTGAAAGGTCCGACCGTCGCGACTGCTCATGAACATGCCGTCGGTCATCGCGGTCGCGGCCCGCCTCCCGCCGAGTTTCTGCCGTCGCTTGCGCATTTTCTGGTCTGGCAGATTTCGTGTGGATTCCGTCCAACCGTAGTCCACGTAACGGGTGGGGAAACCGAGCAGGATGTGCGGCGCGCGATAGTACGGAATGATTTGGTTGGTGTAGAGCTGGTTTGTGAGGTCCGATTTGAAGGAAGTGTTTGATCGCCCGTCGACGGCCGCGCTATTCAGTTTCAAATACACGGGTTTCGACCAACGCACAAAATCGGACGACGTCACGGTGCGCACATGGCGCACCTCGCCCCGATGACCGCGAAAGTAAGCTCGATACACGCCGCGGGCCGCATCCCAAAAGGCAAGGTTGGTCGAGTCGAAGGCGCCACCCGAGGCGATTGGCTCCTCGCGCATCAGTTTCCAATGAATTCCATCGGGCGAACTAAAGGCAAACAAAGCCGTGCTTTTTCCGTATTTCGGCGAGTATGTCCGACCCACCGCCTTGTAGAGATGTTCGGGCGGGCAATCCGTGTTGGGGTCCTTGAACACCGAGAAGTCGTTCGTCTCCCGGGCGGCCCAGACGATGTTGTTCTTCTTCGATCCGTTGAACTCAAACAGACCCAGTTCAGGTTTCGTCCAGGTAATGCCGTCCTGGCTCTCCGCGTAACAGGTCACCGTCGGGTGTCCGTCGAGGGCAGTCCTCAGCCATTGCCGGCCGCGGTAATACATCCGGTAGATATCGCCGTCCCGAAAGACCGTCTCCTTGCTGGTGGCATTGCCTTCCCAGGGCTTGTTTCGCACCAGGGAAATTCCACGCGGCGTGGGTTGATGCAACACGCGGCGCGCGCCGTCGAACTTCTCGACCAAGTACTGATCAACAAACAATTCGCGACGCGAACCGATATCGATGGGTTCAGCGGAGTGAACCGTCGCGGCGGAAGCAATTATGAATATCAATACCCTAGGTCTCATTGGTTAATTTCTCCATTCCTTCAGGCGAATGAATGCGAGGCGGACGTAGCTGAAGTCGTGAGACTTCAGGGGCGTGGATTTACATCTGAAGTGCAAAGCCGGCTTTGTTTAGAGCTTCGAGTGGGGTGAGATAGTTGAGTCTCTTTCGCGGTCGTTTTTTGCACCGGTTCGTCACGTGTGCAAGGGCGTGGTGTGAGATGTCTCGGAAGTCGGTCTTCTTCACATTCAAGTGCGGCGGCGGGAATCTCGTCGCGATTAAGAAAACCAAGTCAGCACGAATACTGGAGCAATACAAAAAACGGGCACCCGATTTCTCAGATGCCCGTTTCGATTTCAAGACTGCTTGTCGATCAAGATTTACTTATTGCTCTTCTTCTTGACTTCAAAGCCTTTGTCGAATGCCTTGTCAGCGAAGACGAGTGCGAGCTGGTCGTCGCCCTTTGCGTCTTTGACTTTGCCTTGGCACTTGCCACAGCAGAAGGCGACAGAGACGCCGCTCACTTTGACGGTTTTGCTTGAGTCAACACCGCCTCCAGACAACGGGCATTTGACCTGCTTTGCCTGGCTTGTCTGGAAGAGTTGGTGATTGGCTTTCGTCGCAAACTTCGAAGAATCCTTTTCGAACTTCGCTTTGCAGTTATTGCAGCAAACGTACGCTGTGGCTTTTCGGTATGAGACTGAAACCGCCTTCGCGATTTCGATCTCTTTATCGGCGACAACGCATTTGACCTTGGTGATCTTCTTCGTTTTTTCTTCAGCCTGAGTATTCGTCAAAGCCAAGACCAGAGCGAGGCTGGCACCGCTAAGCAGCATGATATTCTTCATTGTGTAGTTCCTATTGAAGTCGATTGAATTTGAGATTCGGCCACGCAAAACAGGCATGACAAGCGACAGCTCCAGTCCTGATTCGGAATCGAAGGACGAGAGCTTAGAAAGCTTGATCACGCACCGTGGACTTAATTCAACCAGACACAATGAATCGCGTGCAAACGCAGTCGAGGCGATTGGCCAGTGAATTCGACCTTCAGTGGAGTCGGAGTAGGCGTCTGGGCATCTGAAAAGATTGCGTCTTGAGACGCAAGAATCGACTCAAAGTATAACTCTCGGCGAGACTTGGTTACCTGTCGATCGCTTGGATTCTCTTTGCAGTGGCAGGTGCATCGTTCAAGAGATGACTGACTCGACTGGGCTTTTGCAGCAGCACAGTGTTTACAGCCAGTCGACTGAGTTTCTACCTGCGAGCAGCAAGACTTCGATTGAACGTCCGACTTTTCGGCTGGTGCCGAGCAACACGATTCCTGTCCTGCCTGGCAGCACGATCCACTAGCCGACAACTGCAAAGGCAGCGTCAGAGCAAGCACGATTGCGATTGAAATTCGACATCGAAACATCAGTGGATACCAGCGTCATTCAATGACTAAGCAATTACAATAACGGAGTCCTGCAATGCGATGCAAGAGCGGCGGAGGGAGTTGAATTCGAGTCATTCGTTTTAAGTGTAGACGGCAGCGTTCTTGGTGCCACTTCGATTGACACATCCACTGCGTCCCCATTCGATTGCGATTCAGATCGCTGCGTTGTCCGAGTGAACATTTGAAACTCCGCTGGCAGGATATCGATTGGAAACGTGGACTGATGACGGTGACGAGTCCGAAGACAAAGAAGCAAGGCAAGCCGAAACGATTGGTGCCGATCTTCGACGAACTCCGGCCCTTCCTTGAAGAGAGTTTCGAACTTGCTGAGCCGGGAGCGGTATTTGTAATCAGCCAGTATCGGAGTCCGAGCGGTGCCTGCATCCGCAAACGTCTCGACGCGTTTGTTGAGCAGGCGGGGCTGGTGAGGTGGCCACGAATCACGCACAACCTGCGGGCATCACGTCAGACGGAACTGGAACGGGAAAACCCGACTCATGTGGTTTGTGCGATCATGGGAAACACGCCGGCAGTTGCTCACCGACACTACCTCCAGACAAGCGTCGATGACCTGATTAATGCTGCCGGACGGTCTACCAAAAAAGCGGCGCAGAATCCGGCGCAGTACGGTGCCGAATTGGGTGGTATGGGCTCGCAAACCGGATTTCAGGAGCCGGGCCGAGAATCGTTCGAACCCTCGACTGTGCCGCGAGATACGGCACAGTGCGAGGGTGAACGAAAGAGCGGAGTAAACCGCTCAGCGGGAGTGGATGGGAATCGAACCCACCAGACCCCTTTTCAGGGGTCTCGCCGGGTTTGAAGCCCGGGGCAGTCACCAGATCTACAAACACTCCCGAAGTTGAAAGCTACTTCTTCAGATAACGCGGAGTACTCAGTTTTTATTCAAGGTATCAGCTTACTCTTCCTGAACGGTGATACCAACTGACCCGCTTGACAAGTTGAACCTCAACCATGCCTGAACGACTCACAAACTGGACACTCACATACAACTGAACGCTTGAACGAACGCTGCTTATCACAAAGAAAGCTTACGTTCGGCTTCAGGTAATCCACCAGCTGATGTAGCTGTTCAGCCAAACTTCGACCTGAGGGATCACGCACAGAAGCCTCAGCGGCACATAAATCGCACGGACGAGTGTGCTGCCACCCAAATTCTCGGCCTCGTACCAGAACCAGAACATCGGCCCGATTGAGAACACGTATAAAATCAGCCCGATAGTTATCCGCACCGACTTCGACCACTGCTGTCGCACCTTTGACTGCCCGGCTTTCTCGGACTCAGAATCTGGAGTGGAATATTCATCAGTCATAAATTCACCCTAACCAGCATCGCGGTGGCCGGTCAATCGGTGAATTGCCTCACTGTCTGAAGTATCCAGGTCTGTCATAGAGCATCGGCTCCAGTCCAATCCACTACACGAGTCGACCAAAAGTAGCACTTTAGAACTTTCGACTGCTCTCCTTATCCGCCGTCGGGAAGTCCGACGGGATCTTCTGAGTGACTTTGCCGGTGGCTGCCCACTCGGTTCCACGCTGCAGGCTTACGATAAAACCAACACATTCCTGCGAGTAATCGGCATGCCCCATCGGCGTATGGAAGACTCGACCTTTGCCATAAGTCAGTGTCATGATCATTGGCTCGTGACGACCGCTGCCACCAGCCTTCGGGTCAGCGTAAGCTGTTGCCAGAACCTGCATATTGACGGCTGGGCCTCGCAGCTTGTCGTACAATTCATCCTTACCGTGCAACCACTCGGCAGGCATCCCATCTGTAATCGGATGCGAACGGTCTCGAATCCGGATAGCGAATGGTCGCTGCGGGCCATGATGTCCGCCCCTGCCGATTGACTTATCACGGACGAGTTTTCCCGCGTCGTTGTAGTAGACGTAGGGGCCGCTCTTTTCGTTTCGTCCGCCCCAACCGCCAAGCCCAATCATCTCGTTGTACTCTGGCCAGTCACCGAACGAATTGTCCGCAGCATGAACGATGACAAGTCCTCCACCGTTTTTCATGTACGAAACAAGGGCTTCCTGCGTTTCTTTGGGCCAGGGAGCGGCTCCGTGCCCGAAGTTGGAAATGACAACACCGTACTTCCCAAATTCTGGTCGGAAGTTCGGATCGGTCTTCGCTGGCCTGGTCGGAGTCGAGTCAAATCCTTCGAGAGGAAAATCTTTCAAAAGATTTTCACCATTTGTTGTGAAGGCTGTGCGGGCGATGTCGACCGTAAACAACTTCGTGTCTTCCAGATATTTCTTCATCATGAATGTGGTTTTGGGCCACGCGCCATGATTGTTCTGGCCATCGATAATCAACGCCTTCACTGGGTCGGCAGCGGCAACTGTTGACTGGACGACGGCGGCCATTACGAGCGCAAGACTACAAACGCTGAACTTCATTGGGTGGCTCCTGGTGAGGCAGCTTCTGGATGAGCTGTGGCTGGCAATCTAACAGAGACTCATTATAGCGAGACAGTTCTTCCCGAGTCACTCGACTGGCCGAGAATCTTCGCAGCACAACTCCAGTCAACGGCAAAAATCTCGTTCCACATCCCAGCACCCGAATCTCGCACACACTTCCGAATTGTTCACAGACGCTCGAGCAAAATCCGACGTCCGAAAATTTTACAGAGCAAGCTTACATTCCGACGAGTCGCCGTTACAAAAGGCGTTCACCGAGATGGCATCGTCACTCGGGCCTCGATTCTCTCAGTCACTTCGAACGGAACTTGAACGTCGCCGGTCAAACGTGGAGCGTGGGTGATAAAAAACCGGCTCCGCATGGTTCCCGGACTGCCGGTAGCCCGCGCTGGAGACCTCGCTCCGAAAGTCCCCGGCCTCGACAAAGCCACGGTTCGACAGTGACTTGAAAACCATCGTTCCTTGCCACAATGCGCCCGCTGCCACAACAAGATCGACCCGCTCGGGTTCACTCTGGTAAACTTCAACGCCACCGATAATTGGCGTAACCAGGAAGAATTCGGCTACAAAGCGTGGATGAGGAAGAACGATTAAGTCTTCAATGCGACGGCACGGAGTTCGCCGGCGTCGACGGTCTGCTACGAGCCCTCATACAGCAGGACGATCTCATTTGAGCCGCCTTGCGGGTTAGTTGTTTACTTACGCACCAGGTCGCGAACTGGGTGTCGCCCATTCAGTTGCACGTCAAAGCGCCCATAGATCACCTTCCCACAAACGGCCGCACTATGAAATCGCTGATCGAATACGTAGCGACGTCTGAACTGCTCCTTTCGAAGTAATAAAAATCCCCCATCCACAGGGCCGGTTCCTGCCAGCCGATAAGAACCGGCTCTTCGAAAGAGTCACGAACACGTTTCTCACTGACACTAAAAAGGATGACTTCTGATGAGATTAATGCTGAGCTTTCTGGCGGTACTGACCGCAGCTTCCGGAGTCGCTGAACTTAATGCCGCCGACATGCCGAACGTCGTGATCGTCATTACCGACGATCAGGGATACGGTGATTTGAGCTGTCATGGCAATCCGACACTGAAAACGCCCAACATCGACAAACTACATTCAGAGTCTGTGCGACTGCTCGACTACCACGTCGCGCCAACCTGCTCACCAACGAGGGCCGCATTCCTGACCGGACACTGGACCAACCGAACAGGCGTCTGGCACACGATTATGGGGCGGTCCATGCTTCGCGAAAACGAAGTCACGATGGGGCAAATCTTCAAAGACGCCGGATACTCGACAGGTATGTTCGGCAAATGGCACTTGGGCGATAACTTCCCGTTCCGTCCTGAAGATCGAGGCTTCGACGAAGTCATGCGACACGGCGGTGGCGGAGTCGGTCAGACTCCCGACTTCTGGGACAACGCTTACTTCGACGGCAGCTACTTTCACAACTCGAAGCCTGAAGCCGTCAAAGGATTCTGCACAGACGTCTGGTTTGACTACGCGAAGAAGTTCATCAAGTCTCAGAAGAAAGCTGGTAAGCCATTCCTGACGTACATCGCGACGAACGCCCCGCACGGCCCGATGCACGCTCCACCGAGTTTCTCGAAGCCGTACGAGAAACTTGGAGTCGGGACCGCCAACTTCTTCGGCATGATTGCAAACATCGATCGCAACGTCGGACTGCTGCGGTCCTTCCTGGACGACGAAGGTCTGACTGACAACACAATCTTCATTTTCACGACTGATAATGGTACTTCGAGCGGTGCCAACGTTTTCAACGCCGGTATGCGAGGCCGGAAAGGCAGTGAATACGACGGAGGTCACCGAGTGCCATTCTTCGTCTACTGGCCGAAGGGAGACCTTAGCGGTGGACGAGACGTTAAACCGATTACCGCCTACGTCGACGTCGTTCCGACGTTGATCGACATGTGCAATGTCGCCGCTCCGAAAGGCGTGAAGTTTGACGGAACGTCGATCAAGTCGCTGCTGCACGGTGTCGAGGAAGATACCTGGCCAGACCGAATTCTTGTCACTGATTCTCAGCGTGTGAAAGACCCGATCAAGTGGCGAAAGAGTGCCGTCATGACATCTCGCTGGCGTCTCAACAATGGCAAAGAACTTTACGACATGAGCTCTGACCCCGGTCAGGAGACGAATGTTGCGACCGCACACCCGAAAGTCGTCAAGCGACTCACGAAGTTCTATGACGATTGGTGGACCGAACTCCTGCCAACATTCAAACAGGATGTCGGCATCCACCTCGGAGCCGACGGCGGAAATCCCGCGACGCTGACATGCCACGACTGGATAACAACTGGCTCCACGCCGTGGAATCAGTCACACGTCCGCATGGCTCAAAACTCCAAAGCCGTTACCGGATTCTGGAACGTGAACGTCGTCGCCGATGGAAACTACGAAGTACGCATTCGCCGGTGGCCTGTCGAAACCGGAGCGGCGATTGACGCAGAACTCGCTCCAGGAGCGAACGTTCCCGGAGCTACCCCATACCGCGCCAAACCGGGTAAGCCTGTTCCGGCCGTGCGAGCCACACTGACAATCGGTGACGAAACCTGGAAGTCAGACAGGATCAAATCCGGCGACGTTGAAACCGTGTTCAACGTTTCGCTGAAGGCAGGAAAGACTCGCCTCAGCAGCTTGTTCTTCACGGCTGACGGGACTCAATACGGCGGCTATTACGCGTACGTGAAACTTCTGAAATAGATTCCGTCATAGCCTGCTGAAAACAACTACGGTCTGGTCAACGTGGCCAGGCCGTTTTTTCGTTTCCAGCCGGTACACCGTCGAATTCTGCTGTCTAGAGCGACTGCGATTTCACATCAGCGAGAATGTGCTTGACGCTGTGGTAATGGCACAATGCAACCGCCGAAGCGTCCGCCACGTCGTTAGGTTCCAACAGCGTCTTCAACCGCAATTCATGCTGAACGGCATGCTGCATCTGCTCTTTATTCGCCTGGCCATTCCCGGTCAGCAGCTTCTTAATCTGCGTCGGCGTGTAATGAACGACTGGTAGCTTCGCCTCAGCCGCCGTCAGTAGAATCACTCCCCGAGCATGAGCCATCAGAATCGCTGTCTTTGGATGCGCGACATGCGAGAATACCTGCTCGATCGCCATCACCGAAGGTTTCATTTCGGCAATGACTTCCCGCAACCCCATCGCCAGTTCATGCACTCGCTCTGACAAAGGCAGGTCTTTCGTCGAGCGAACAACGCCCCCTTCGCGCAGCACTGCCCCCTTCACCGTACGCTCGATGATCGAATATCCCGTCCGGTTGAGCCCGGGATCAATTCCCAACACCCGCACGGACTGTCGTCCGACTGTTGAACACACATCATCTATCATCGAAAAAGACACCTGACGTAAGCAGACAGTGCGACTTCAGACTGAAAATGTATAACGGTCATTGATCAGCTTGCATCTCCCGCAACCCTACTACTCCGGTATTGATTCAGAAACAGTCCGTTCCCGTAAACTTTTGAAGATTCAGTACCACAGCAGCGTCGCCAACAATGCCACGGAAGTTCTTGCCAGATCTCTTGAATCCCCAGGTCTTCGTTACCTTGTTGATTTCTTTGGCAATCTCACGGACCACGTTGATTGGAAATTCAGTCGTCGCCTGCTGATGTTTCAAGCTATCGGGCGGCTGGACGCACTCATTCCAAACATTAAACAGATAAGCATTTGTTGCGTCCTGCAAAGTCATCTGAATTTCAATCAGAGAATTGATTTCATCCAGCACTGTCTCTCGATCGTAAAAACCAATCTGAAAGCGACAATCGCACTGCTTGATCTCGGTGGGGTTATTGAGCCGATCTCCAATCATCGCGAATTCGCGTTGAATCTCCGATCCCTCGTGCCGGCTCAGCAGGAAAACGATGTCATTGCATTCACAACGCAGCTCATCGTTATCAGCTTTCTTAACCTGGAACCCTCTCCTTTCCAGCAAAGCCCCGGCTTCATCAAGACCGATAACGGGTGACGGGAACATCAAGTAAGACTTTTGAAGGAATTCCACCAAGACTCTCCGGTTTCAGGTCTCATCAGTAGATGGTGGCTATTCACGGCGCCAGAGAGTTCCATCGGGGCGATCTTCGAGCGTAATCTTCAGTTCGTTGAGGCTGTCGCGAATTGTGTCCGCGAGTGCCCAGTTCTTTTCGCTTCGCAGACTGCCTCGCAGACTGATGACCAGTTGCATCAGGCCATCGACGAGTTCGTCGCTGGCTCCGCCGCCGCCTGAATCAACGGGCCGATTGAAGACACCGAGGACTCCCGCCAGCTCCTTCAGCAATGTGACGCTGGTGACGAAGGCTGCCATATTCTGGTCGTCCGACTTTCCTTCGCCGTCGAGTTTCGCTTCGTTAACGAATCCGTTGATGGCTTTTCGAATATCGAACAGGACGCCCACTGCGCCGCCCGTATTGAAGTCATCGTCCATGCACTCGTAGTAGCGATCGCGGAGTGATTTCATTTCGCTCAGGAATCCAGACGGTTCGCCATCGAGCGACGAGCTTTGCTCGCGCGTGGCAGATGTCTTCAGAGCGTAGAAGTCCTGCCCGGTTATGCGTCCAAAAGTCTCGATCAGACGGTAGAAGCCTTCGAGCGATCGACCTGTTTCTTCGATGCGCTCGTCACCAAAGTCAATCGGACTGCGGTAGTGCGTTGCGAGGAGGAAGAATCGAACGGTCTCCGGATGATGCTTAGCGAAGACTGCCGTCTTCACAGATTCCGCGCCGGCCGACCCGGCCAGCTTACCGGCAACCTGAGCGTCCATGTCGGGAACGTCGCCATGCTTGTCGTGCTGGCCGCCGACTTTGCCTGCCTGCCCGCTGGCCTGCATCAGACCGTTATGAAGCCAGTACTTTGAAAAAGGCTTGTCCGTGCAGCATTCCGACTGAGCCAGTTCATTTTCGTGATGCGGGAACAGCAGGTCCAGGCCCCCGCCATGAATGTCCAGCGTTTCACCGAGATACTTCATGCTCATCGCCGAGCACTCAATATGCCATCCTGGACGCCCCGGCCCCCAGGGACTGTCCCATGAAGGTTCACCAGGCTTCGAAGCTTTCCACAGAGCGAAGTCTGCCGGATGTTTCTTTCGATCCGCAGCTTCGACACGTTCGCCGGAAACCAGTTCGTTAATGTTGCGATGGCTGAGTTTGCCGTAGTCGTCGTCGTTCTCCGCCTGGAAGTAGACGTCGCCGTCAAGTGGATAGGCATGGTCCTTTTCAATCAGCGATCCGATCATCGCGAGCATTTCTGGAATATGCTCGGTCGCGTACGGAAAGCGGTCGATTGAGTCGACGCCCATCGTCTCAAGATTCTCGAAGTAATCCTGCGTCATCTGTTTAGCCAGGTCGCCGACTTCGACGCCCAGTTCGTTGGCTTTGTTAATCAACTTGTCGTCGACGTCGGTGATGTTGACGATCCAGGTCACGTCGTAGCTGAGGTACGCCAGGTACTTCTTGATAGTGTCAAAGATGACCGGCCCGACCATATGCCCGATGTGAGCCGGCTTGTAAACCGTCGGCCCGCACAGATACATGCCGACCTTTCCGGGGTTTACGGGGACGAAATCTTCTTTTTCACGAGTCAGCGTGTTGTAAATGCGAAGGGTCATGATTGCTTCGTTGAGTTGAGAGTGTTGTCAGGTTGAAAACGTCTTTGGGCCACTAATGCCGCACGGCCAGGCGGTTGTTTCATCGCGAAAAAGCAGAACGACGGCGTCGGCTGAAATCGACTCACCGCGACCGATCGGTCCAACCTTTTCGCCGGTCTTTGCTTTAAGATTCACCTGATCGGCCGAGACGCCAACCAAACTCGCAAGGTTCTCCTGAATCTGCTTTCGCCAAGGTGCCAGTTTTGGCCGTTCTGCGAAAATCGTGCAATCCAGATTGGCGATGCTCCAGCCTCGCTCGTGTACGGCACTAACGGCTTCGCGAAGAAAAACGGCCGAATCGGCCCCTTTCCACTGCGAGTCGGTGTTCGGAAACCAGTCGCCGATATCGCCCAGCGCGAGTGCTCCCAGCAGGGTGTCCGTCACCGCGTGCAGCAGCACATCCGCGTCGCTGTGCCCAACCAGCCCCTTCTCGAAAGGTACGGTCACACCACCAAGAATCAGCGGCCGACCTTCTTCAAGGCGGTGGCTGTCGTGACCATGTCCGATACGCAGTGGCGGGAGTCTCATCCTGATCGCAATAGCTGTTGAAACTCGAAAAAGTCACTCGAACCCAAACAACAACGCGACATAACGCCGGCTTGTATCGAGATTCGAGACGCGACGTCCGTGCCGCGGTTGTCCGGGATCATAGTTTTGCAGGATTCGCCCGGCAATGTGACCTCAACGGCCAGCCCATATACATCCCTTCACAGTACCCGATTCTGACTATCTTATCAGGCAAGCAACTTGTGCTCACGCTGATCATTTGCTCAACCTGATGATTTTGCGAGTGTTCAATCGTGAAACGGCAGCGGAGCCTTCAGTGTTCGCAATCAACCTGTTTGTTCTGACGAAGCGGCGCTGTGCTTCTTCCAGCCTTTAATAATTGCTCCTCTGCTGAACGCAGGCTGCCACCGGGGTAGAGCTCCACTTCACTGAATTACGGGCGTGGGGGACGGCAGGGGCCATGTCGCCCCCAGTCTGTGATACGTGCGTTACTCCGTTGGGATATCGAAATGAGTATCCTCCACCATGCCAGGTAATCACTGTTCCCTTCGGCATGGCATCTTAATCCGGACGCCGAATGTCATTGGTTCCAGCTTATCAAAGCGGAAGTCGCCAAGAGCGTCAGTCGTCGGCGGAATGTTCGCTTAGACTCTTACCGCCGCAAAGTAAGAGACTGACAAATAACTACCGTGGAAAGCTGAGAGTTTCAGTTAATTACAGCCTCGAAATTCAGTTGTTTGTCGGCCTCGAAGTGGATTGATATGGATTCTGGCTTTTGATACTGGCCGTCCAGTCTGATGTATCCACGACCGTCCCTGACGCGGACACTCCCTTGCCCGGCTGCAAATCAAACACTGACGGAGCAATCTCGGGCAAGTCATTCAGGGCATTGATGAAGCCGACATGACCGGCAGACCTCAATCACGCACAGGGCTGGCTTTACATCAACCGCCCGGTGATCTTCACTGGATATTGATTCCGCAAACGTCGCCATCCGAAAATTCCTTTTTTTTCGCAGCTCTTGCACCGTTCGGATCAGATGTGACAGCTTCTGTCCAGAATGCCCTATTCGGGTTGCACGAACCAACGCGTCATCGATAATCTCTCGCTGAGCGTAGGCTGAATGCCTATACTCAAATTTCCTTTTGTGAAGTTAAGGGGGCAGCCCCTTTTAGAACGTCCATAGTCCCGAACGTCCATAGTCCCGAACGTCCATAGTCCCGAACATT
>JACLAC010010282.1_pt1 | contig 30622 bp, 24 predicted proteins | sample 8027881 | NCBI WGS metagenome assembly JACLAC01 (sample SAMN15725517, study PRJNA655200) | protist metagenome | isolation source: fluorescence activated cell sorting (FACS) single amplified genomes of... | place: Spain: Blaines Bay Microbial Observatory, Mediterranean Sea | collected 2016-01-19 | reverse complement strand
TTTTACTCGGATGTTGGCAAGGCTGATCAGGACAAACTGCGTTCTTACGTTGAGCGAGGAGTAAATTATGTTCGGCTTTGCGACACGAATACGGCTTATTTATGCGCTCCTAAAGTGAGGGAAGATGCTCGATAACGATTACAAGATCTGGATGCCTTGCTCAAACGCTGTGCACAGTTGATCAATGCAGCTATCGCAGATCGTCTGCAGATCGCCCAGAGATTTCGCTTCTTTACATCATGTTCCAAAGACAGTTGTTTTGGGATTAGTAATTACAAAACTTCAAGAAATGGAAACCAAAGACGGGTTGAGCTGATGGATTGAAGGGGTATCACACCACATACCGCTGGAATATATGGCGCTTTCGCCTCATTCTGGCTTCTCTTGCATCCTCTGAGGCAATAAGACTGCCTTACATGCTCAAGCAGCCAAACCGAATTTGGTGATGGAAGTAGTGATGAATGGTGCTCACCTTGAAAGACTTCCTAGAAAGCCAATTGGGTGAAATCAAGATGATGGGGGTTTTAAAAGAATGAATCAGCGTGTACAGGTCTTGATCATCGGTTCTGGTCCAGCTGGGTTGCTACTGGGGCAGTTGCTTCATAATATTGGGGTAGAAACCCTAATCCTTGAGCGGCAGTCGCAGGAATATGTTCTCAGTCGGATTAGAGCCGGTGTGTTGGAGCAAGGGACTACTGAACTGCTTGAACTAGCAGGGTGTGGAGAGCGTATGCGGGTAGAAGGGATAATTCATTCGGGTTTTGACCTTGCTTTCGATGGCCAACGATATCGAATTGATTTACAGGAGATGAGTGGCGGCAAGACGGTGATGGTCTATGGTCAGACGGAAGTAACTAAGGACTTGATGAATCACCGTTTAGCGACTAATGGAATCACGATTTATGAAGCTCAAGATGTGCAACCTCATGATTTTAATACCAATCAACCGTGGGTAAGCTATAAGAAAGACGGAGTTGAACATCGGGTGGACTGTGACTTCATTGCGGGCTGTGACGGTTTCCATGGGGTTAGTCGGGCTTCTGTTCCAGACCAAGCGATTGAGATCTATGAGAAGGTCTATCCATTTGGTTGGCTGGGAATCCTGGCAGATGTTCCACCTGTTTCGCATGAGTTGATCTACGCCAACCATCCCCAGGGATTTGCACTTTGTTCAATGCGAAGCATGACTCGTAGTCGCTACTACGTGCAGTGTTCCCTGGAAGATAAAGTGGAGGAGTGGTCGGATGATCGCTTCTGGGATGAACTCCGCTTTCGTCTACCCCCTGATGCTGCTGACCAAGTCACCACGGGGCCATCGATTGAAAAATCAATTGCTCCTTTGCGCTCTTTTGTCTCTGAACCCCTTCGTTTTGGCACGATGTTCATTTGTGGGGATGCGGCTCACATTGTTCCTCCAACTGGAGCTAAAGGACTCAATTTGGCGGCAAGTGATGTGTTCTATCTCTTCAATGCAATTCAGGAATACTACGAAGAAAATTCTGAATCAGGTCTTGAGGCCTACTCAAAAAAAGTACTTTCTCGTGTTTGGAAAGCGGTCCGTTTCTCTTGGTGGATGACAACTGTGATGCATCGTTTCCCAGATACTGGTACTTTTGGTCAGAAAATTCAGGAAGCAGAACTTCATTATTTGACCTCTTCTACACCAGCTACCCAATCGCTAGCAGAAAACTACGTGGGGCTACCCCTCTGAGTCCTTTTCCGTTACTTGTTTCTTCTGCGGGTGACCATGCCATTGAAAGAGGTTGCTGAAGGAACTCTACCAGATATTTTTTTGCCAATCTTGGATCCCATCTCGAAACCAACCAACCCCCAAATAAGGCTATTTCTCAGTCACTCATTTAGCTGTATTCCAGGAATGCCAGCAGTGAAGGGTGCAGGAATGACCAGTTCATCCGATTTATGGACATATTATTGGAGATCTTCTGCCTAAGATGTATCGAGTTGCTCAGAACCAAAATTTGGTGGCTAATCATTTCCTGAGCGGATTGAAAACTGAATCATTCGCTTGGGATCGGAAACATGATGCAATCTGCTCCTACCATCCGAAAAATTGTTCTGAACAAGTGCTCAACCGAGATTTCTGGATTGGGGGAAAGAACATACGGACCCAAGAAAGCAGGCGGGGCTATGATCGGTAGTCCCAGTCTTCGATTTTGGCTTAGTCAGTCAAGACTTTCGAATCCAGTCAATCCAGGGCAAACCAACTGGTAATTCCTTTCAATTCGGTTTTGATTCACAAAATTGGGGTGCGCTCTAATCCTTTTCAGGCTGAACCGTAGGTCTGACGGATCGACTCGTTGTATGGTGCTCGAAGAATCGTCTGTTCGGTAATGATGCCAGTTACTAGATTTGCCGGTGTGACGTCGAAGGCGGGATTTCTCACCTTGATATCGATTGGTGCGGTCCTGCGTTCCCCAAAAGCTGTCACCTCTTCTGGAGTTCGTTCTTCAATCACAATCTCAGCCCCAGTTGGAGTTTGTAGATCAATAGTTGACGCAGGGCAGGCTACATAAAAAGGGATTTTGAAATAGTTCGCCAGTATCGCAACGTTGAAGGTCCCAATCTTGTTGGCGACGTCCCCATTAGCCGCAACCCGATCAGTTCCCACGATCACCATATCAATCTTATCTTCCTGCATCATCACTGCAGCCATGTTGTCACAGATCGTGGTGACGTCGATCCCGCTTTGCTGTAGTTCCCAGGCTGTCAGTCGAGAACCTTGAAGCAGCGGCCTAGTTTCATCGGAATAAACTCGGAAACCAATACCTTTTTCATGGGCCAAATACATTGGGGCTAGCGCAGTTCCAAGTTCACTTGTTGCCAATGCACCTGCGTTACAATGTGTGAGGATTCCCATGCCCTCTTCGATGAGGGGAAGTCCATTTTCACCAATGCCCCGGCAGAGTTTTCGATCTTCTTCATGAATGATCTGGGCCTCCTCTGATAGGACCTGATAGGCAGCTTCGCTGTCGTGCTGATGAGATAATTTCCCAATCATTCGCTTCAGCGCCCAACTTAGATTCACCGCAGTGGGTCGAGCACTGTTGAGATAATCTGCTTGGCGCTCTGCTTCCAAGAGAAACTCTGGCCAAGTGAGATTGCGCATGTGCTGCATGGCAATGACTAGTCCATAAGCACCGGCAATACCGATCGCAGGTGCCCCCCGTACCCTTAGGCTTTTGATAGCTTCAAAGACAGCTTCGACGGTCTTTGGTCGTAACATCACTTCTTCGATAGGTAAACGGGTCTGATCTAACATGATCAACTCATTCTCTTGCCATTTAAGGCTCAAAGGGAGGCTCATGGAGTTTTCCGATATAGGAGGTTAGAACTTGCCTGCGGAATCTGTGTGAATCGAAGTTGCGCTGGCACTATCAAACAGTATTGAACTTTAGAAATTTTTCGAAGAGATCATTGAAATGCTTAGTGTTGTTATCACGGAGCATCTTCTGGGTGAAGAGCATGGGTGGAATCATGATTTCTTGTGGCAGCCACTCTCCGGTCAGTTTCATGGCCAAAGCTCGAATCCTGGTCGCGCCAATTGCCGCTGGGTTTGTGGCACTTTAGCTCTAATTCAAATGTGTTGACGACGATAACGTAGTCCGGTTGCTGAATCCAAATACGCATTGAGAGCTAGATTTTCAGTAATGCTCGTCGTAGGTACGACAACTTTGTCAATAATCTGGTGCAATCTACGTAGGCCTTTACGAAAAGAAACTTGAGGACTGTGAAGATAAACATGTTGGCTCTCAATATAAATTTCTCCTTCGTAATCCTCATAGTAGCTACAGATGATTTTGATCAGAATGGATTTAAGGGCTCCATTCGCACCAACCAAGGCAAAGATCTCCCCTGAATTAGAGGAGAAGGATGCATCCCGAAGCGCCTGTGTTGCTCCAAAGGACTTGCTGATTTTTTTGAATTTCAACGATCAGATTCACAATACTTCAGCGTAAGGGAGAGATTTCTTGGGCCAATGCAGTTAGTTCCTCAATAGAACGGAAGGCGCTACGTTGTTTAACCATCCCTTTAGCCATTCGCATGACACTACGTTCCACATCCAGACGAGTTTTCAGATCGGGGATTTCAGCGATGTCAGCAACTTTGGCAAGACCGTAGATGCGTCGCATCATTTTACAGGCGGCAAACCCTATGGTGTCTTCAAAAATGTGGCGTAAGAAACGCTGACGCTGTAAGGCGAAGCCAATTCGTCCTTCTGGATAACTCCAGTAGCTATGTGGAAAATTTTGTTCGTGTGCGACCCAATTTGCTTCAAACTTTGACTGGAATTTATTCCAGGTCTCCTCCGCTGTCTGGAGAATCCAGTTACGATACTCGAAAGGCTCGCGTCCCAGCATCGGTTGACGTATTTCGTGCGCATAGTAAGCAAGGAATAAATTGCCAATAAAGGCACCCACATCGAAGCCGATCGGGCCAAAGAAGGCAAACTCGGGATCAATTACGTAGGTTTCTTTCTCATTAGCCATTATACTGCCAATGTGAAGATCACCATGCAACAGTGCCTCGCTATGGTTCATGAAGATATATTTCATCTCCGCAACCGCAACTTTCAGTTGGGAATCCTGCTGAAGATAGTCTTTGTCCGCCTGGGTGACCTCATCGTGGTAGACATTTGTTTCGTGATCTTCATAGGGATTGGTCAGCACAAAATCTTCGGTGATCTTACAGAGTTCAGGGTTGATGAACCTACCCACCATCGCTTTTTTCTCGCCCCCAGTTAAGCACCAATCAGTCGTTGGGAAGATGGTGTTTGCGAGAAAGGAGGAAATGTGCTCAGCCAGTTTGGGAAAGATCTTCCCCAGGATCATTTCACCACGCAGAACCTCATGTCTGTTCAGGTTCTGCATCACCACCAGTGACATGTCCGTGGAGGAGTAGTAGATTTGGGGGACATGCTGTGGGCAATATTTCGTGTGGTGTTCAAGCGCCTGAATCTCAAAGTTCATGCGGGTCCGAGATAGTGGCCAGGATTCTCCAACAATTCGTAGGAAAGGTACTGCCTGCTTGATTACCACTGTTTGTTCCGGATTCTTGCGTTGCCTTACCTTGTAGACAAAATTCAGGTTTCCGTCCCCCACCTCCTCGACTTCCAGATCATCCAAATCAGAAAAGATCTTTTGCATACTGGGGATATCCTTTAGAAAGCCCGGTACCGTTTCCGGGCTGAGCTGACGGTATTCCATGATTTCTTCCTCTGGTTGAATGGGGGTTTAGAATCAGTCCAAGGGACGTTTCCGGATAATCTTGAATTCAAAAACCTGACTGCTGCAATAATCGTTGCTGTAACAGACTGGGAAGCCACTGATGTCGCAATTCACCTCTTCAAACAGCAGAAAATATGCAGACTCACCGTTTAATTCTGGCAGCTCATGCTGTTTTAGAAGGTTTGGGGTGATGTAACTCTCGGTATGTGAAACGGGATATCCGTTTTTGCTCAGTAGCTCAAAGAGTGAGTCCCGAAAGGTCTGATCTTTTAGTCCTTCTGGTAAGAGATCTTCGGGGTGACGTCAATGCAATAGGCTGCTGGTACGTCATCTGCGAAGCGGACTCTTTCAATCCAGTAACAGCTTGTTTCCTGAGGCACTTGAAGTTTTTGACTCAGCCGCTCATCGGCGGGTATCTTTTCCACCTGGATCCGCCGTGTTGAAGGCTTGGCTCCTACTTTTTGGATATGCTCTGTAACACTGGTCAGTTCCTCCAAGCCACTCTCAAGAACGATAGGGATTTGTCTTAGAAACGTCCCTCACCCATTAGATTTTTTTTGAATTCCCTGCTCCACAAGGTTGCCGATGGCCTCTCTCAGCGTTGAACGTCCAACTCCTAACAGTTCTCCAAGCTCTGCTTCAGTTGGTACCTTTTCATCTGGTTGGTAATTTCATTCACGGATCAGTCGAAGTAAAGCTTCCTGAACCCGACGTGTCAGCAGTTTGTCTACTCGTAGGAGCATGATTTTTTCCTCTGCTTCACAATGAGTAAATGAAATCCAAAGAAGCTTCAGACATCTGATGTCTCAACACCGAAAAAATTTAGCGAAGGTGTTTTTTTAGCGCAATGCAAAATTTTATTGGTCAAAACTTGGTTTGTGTGGAAACTTTCGCATGCAGGGCTTTTGTTGATTCAGCCAACGTTGGTAGATAAATTTTTCTCGTAGGTTTACCGTTGCCTCTTACAAAACTCTTTAAATAGTCTCTTGATTTATGAGTATCTCCAAGCCACGCAGCTGGCTGCTACACTTCTCGGTCGGGCATTTTGCAAATGATATTGCTCCAGTCTCTCTGGTTGTTTTAGCTCCTGCGATTGCCTTGGAGATGGATCTGTCGACAGCAGAGGTTGGTTTGCTGTTGGCTTTGCAAGGGTGGGGTTCTGCTCTTGGCTTCTTGCCAGCGGGTTTGGTAGCCGATGCAGCACTAAATCGTGGTCGTTTGCTGATGATCACCTTCTGGTGGGTGGTGATTGGTTATTGGCTGGCCTCTTTGGCACCCGGATTTTGGCTTCTTGCATTTCTGCTTGCCTTTGGGGGGAGTGGTGATGCTGCTTGGCACCCCCTGGCAACATCCATTCTTGTTCAACAAACACCATCACGGAGAGCTCAGGCACTTGGAATTCACGCGATTGGAGGGACCCTCTCAGCAGTAGTTGGTCCGCTAATTGTGGGTTTCCTATTGACCATGATTGACTGGCGAAACACCTTACAGCTTATCACTCTACCTGCTGCGCTAATGGGTGTTTGGTTTATCATTCAGATGAAACACATTCCTCTTCAAACTAGTCGCATGCAATGGAATCGTCATGAATTTGGTGTGGTCGTCAAAACGTGGGCTGGTTCCAAAGGACGCCGAATTGTCTTAATGATGAGTACTTATCATATGGCGATGGTGGCCTTGATCAGTATGATTCCGCTGTATTTGCAGCAAGACAAGGGACTGTCCTCATCAGAGACTGGGTTGATCTATGCGGTAATGGTTTTGGTTGGGGCGCTAGCTCAGCCATATGTCGGAAAGTTATCAGACAGAGTAGGGCGTCGGAAAGTGATTTTAAGTTTCAATGGTGGGGCGGCCGTCGCTGCATTTGCTGCCTATGCAGTAGACTCGACCTCCAATTTGTTTGCTGTATTGGCAATGCTGTTACTAGCATTGGCCTTATTGCAAGGTGTCCGAGCTGCGATTCTAGCTGCTGCAGTGGAATTTGCAGGTTCAAGAGAAGGAGCTGCACTTGGCTTCGCCTTCTCTTTGATGGATGGAATTGGAGCCTTGGGCGCGCTTCTGGCCGGCTGGGTTGCAGGTTATGCCTTTAGCAATGCATTTCTGTTGGCAGGAACTCTAGCACTCTTTGCCATGTTTGCGTGCCTGAGTGTAGCGATGCCCTCTTCTGTACCTGCCATGGAAAATCGTGAAAATCAGCCGACCTGAGTTTTTGTAATTACATTCGAAGAAGTTGATCACAGTTAGAAAGATGATTGACTGATTAGTCAGTTTTAAAATCTCTTCGGAAACACGATGCGCAATCTCTCCACTTTAATTTTGATGACCTTTGCCTTTACAAGTTTCTTGGGTTCGTGTTCGGTCTGGGACCAACTCGGGCAAGATCCATCGAATGAAATGTTGTCCAGTTATAGCAACTCACCCCGTTTTAATTGGGAAGAGAAGGTTTTTGAGAACCGCATCCCGGATATTCTCGAAAAGATGAACGAGCGAATCGATTGGCGACTGACGCTTGAGTATTTTACAAGTGATTCATCCCGCCGAACACCGGACAAGCCACTTCCTGAAGTCAATCCTCCCGATCTCCGAGCCTTTTTGGAACCAACAGATTCTCTACGGTTTATCTGGCTGGGACATTCCACATTATTAGTAAATGCCCAAAACAAGCTGATTCTGTTTGATCCTGTTTTTTCGAATTCAGCGGCCCCAGTTAATTTCTTGGTACAACGCTTTCAGCCAGCTACCCTGAGTTTGGAAGAGTTACCTCCGATTGACTACATCGTGATCTCACATGACCACTACGATCATCTAGATATGCGTTCCGTCCAGTTCTTTCGTGATAAAGAGGCAACATTTCTGGTTCCCCTGGGAATCAAATCTCACCTAGAATATTGGGGAGTCGCCTCCAAGAATATCGTTGAGCTGGATTGGTGGGCAGATCACGAATTTGAAGGAATCCGCTTTTTATGCACACCAGCCCAACACTTCTCTGGACGAACGGGAACCAATCAAACAACCCTTTGGGCATCGTGGATAGTAGATTCACCCAACAGTAAAATCTATTTCAGTGGTGACTCAGGGTATGACGAACATTATCAAAAAATTGGCGATCAACTTGGCCCTTTTGATGCGGCCTTTATCGATAGTGGCCAATACAATGAGCGTTGGCGAGAAGTCCATAATCTGCCTGAGGAAGCTGTCCAGGCTGCGATTGATTTGAGAGCAAAACAGATGATCCCGATCCACTGGGCGATGTTTGAGCTTTCCTTACATGACTGGAATGAACCGATTAAACGCTCCCAACAAGCTGCTGAAGAGCTTGGGATGGAGTTGATGACTCCAAAATTGGGTCAAGTGGTCGACCTCTCATTGAAAAATCAATTTTCTCATTGGTGGGAACAGGTACAATAGGTTCATTAGAAGCTGTTACGCTCAATCAGGATTAGCCTCAATTCGCTTGGGAGCTGCTATTAGGAGTCAATCTGATGAATCATCCACCTAAGAGACAAGCGTTACTAGAAGCCGCCATTGAACTTTTTGCAAAAGATGGCTTTTGGCAGACAACCACAGCCAGTATTGCTCAAGAGGCAGGTGTCGCCACAGGAACACTCTTTACATACTTTCCGACCAAGAATGACCTGATTGATGAGCTTTACCTGACTATTAAACGCGAGGCACTGGCTGAACTTCAAAGGGAACCAAAGCTCCATGGATCTTTTGAAGCTGTCTTTAAAGAGATCCACACTCGACTGCTAAAATGGGGTTCAGCAAATCCGAAGAAGTTCCTACTGATGCTGCAACTGCGGCAGGGTAATCAAGTCAGTCAGCGTATTCATGAAACCATCGAAGATGACTGGAAAGATGGTCACGAGTGGATCAAGTTGGGTCAACAGGAGGGCAAGCTGGCGAGTTTTCCCACCAATTTATTGCTTTCCGTCATCCACGGACACCTGGAGGCAGCGATTCAACATAATATCCAGCACAATCTATCCAAAAAAGAAGTAGATGAAGTCGCCAAAATTTCTTCCGAAATTCTCTGGTGTTATCTTTCACCCCAGTCCAAATCCCCCCAGTAAAAACATCCATGAAGAAGACTCTTAGAATCAATAAAACCGCTATCGAACTAGATCTTGAGCCTGATACCCCACTGCTCTGGGTATTACGGGATGAGGTTGGTTTAACCGGAACAAAGTTTGGTTGTGGGATTGCTCAGTGTGGTGCTTGTACAGTTCATCTGGATGGTAATCCTGTACGATCCTGTAGCCTTCCATTTGAAGCGGTGCCCGAGAATTCAGAAATCACAACCATCGAAGCACTCGGAGAAGGTGGATTGCATGCGGTACAAAGAGCTTGGCTAGAAGAGCAGGTCCCCCAGTGTGGGTATTGTCAATCAGGCCAGTTGATGGCTGCTGCAGCCTTGCTTCATTACAACACTCAGCCCACTGATGCAGAGATCGACCAAGCGATGAGCAATATCTGTCGGTGTGGGACCTATCCGCGGATCCGCAAAGCAATACGACGGGCTGCAGAACTTCAAACACAGGAGGCCTGATGAACTTATCGAGACGAGCCTTCTTACATTCATCACTATTGATGACAGGTGGCTTATTGCTTGGCTGCACCTCCAATTCACCACGTATTCTAAGCAGTCCAAAAGAAAGTACAAATGAGTTGGGACTTTGGGTTCGGATCGGGAATGACAATCGGATTGGATTTGTTGTGCCTTCCGTAGAGATGGGCCAGGGAGTAACAACTTCTTTGCCAACCATTCTGGCTGAAGAACTCGATGTCGAGCCTGATCAGATCGATATTGTCCTTGCTTCTGTTCATGTAGCCTATAGACAACCAGGAGGTTTCACCCAAGGAACTGGAGGAAGTACATCAATTGTGAAATGGTGGGAGCCACTTAGCAAAACAGGCGCTGCTGCTCGAAGTATGCTTGTTCAAGCGGCTGCAAATCGCTGGCAAGTATCTCCAGGTGAATGTCAAACATCTGCCGGTCATATCTTGTATGCTGGTAGCGACAGAAAACTGAGCTATGGAGAACTGGCTACAGAAGCTGCTAAGCTGGAAGTTCCTGATGATCCACGCTGCAAGGATCGCTCTCAGTACCGATTGGTGGGCAAACCGCTGAACCGTCTCGATGGACTAGCCAAGGTCACAGGTCAGGCCCAATTCGGCATTGATGTTAAAGTCCCCGGAATGCTCTACGCGACGGTTCGTCAGTCTCCTGTTTTTGGAGGTGAGATTTTGCGCTATGAAGAGTCCAGCGCTTTGGGTGTCAAGGGGGTTGTTGGAGTTTTTGAAATTCTCAACGGTGTAGCGGTCGTTGCGGAAAAATTTTGGCAGGCGAAAAGGGGGGCAGAGGCTCTGCAGATAGAGTTCTATGGTGGGAGGAGTGCCGGACTGAACGATGTGGACTTGGAACAACAATTGACCGAGGCATTGGATGACCTTGGCAAGGCGGAGGTGTCTGGAGAGAAGGTCCTTGATGTAGAGTACTTCCTACCCTACCTTGCTCACGCAACCATGGAGCCGATGAACTGTACAGCAGATGTACATAAACATCACTGTGAGGTTTGGGTCCCTACCCAGTTTCCAGAAGTGGTCCGTGATAAGGCTGCTGAAATCACTGGCCTGGCCCCAGAGCAGGTGACAGTACACACCACCTATTTGGGTGGGGGATTTGGGCGTCGTGGTTGGGACTTCGCAGTTCAGGCAGTCCAGGCTTCCAAAGCGGTTGGTCGTCCTATCAAGCTGATCTGGACTCGAGAGGAAGACACTCAGCACGATTTCTATCGTCCAGCCTACAAGAGTCGCTTACAGGTTGAACTGGATAAAAATGGATTCCCCAAGTCATGGAAACATCAACTGGCAGGGCCATCAGCTATCTCGGAGTTTGCTTGGCAACTCGTAGATACTAGAGCTGTGGGCAAACTGTTGAACTGGATCGATTGGGATGTGACTTCTACGGGGGGAACACAGCTCCCATATGCGATACCTGCCCACGAAATGGACTATGAGGTGGTTGAGCCAGGTATTCGAGTTGGTTTTTGGCGCTCTGTGGGCAATTCACACAATGCTTTCACGGTTGAAAGTGTACTAGATGAAGCTGCTGATCTTGCAGGTCGTGATCCGCTGGAATATCGTCTGGCATTGCTAACAGATCAGCCTCGCCATCGAAAGGTTTTGGATCAAGTTGCTCAAGATGCAGGATGGGGATCAAGCCTACCGGAAGGACATGCTCGAGGCATCGCTCTTCATGAATCCTTCAAAAGTATTGTGGCGCAGGTTGTTGAAGTTTCTGTTGACGCAGGCAACGTTCGCGTTCATAAAGTCCATTGTGCTATCGACTGCGGACGCTACGTCAATCCCAACATTATCCACCAACAAATTGAGGGATCAGTGATTTTTGGGCTTTCAGCAGCACTTTATGAACAGATTTCCTTGAAAGATGGAGCTGTGGCCAACAGCAACTTCCACGATTATCGGGTGGCTCGGCTCTCAGAGTCTCCCGAGGTGTTTGTGAGTATCATCGAAAACGAAGAGGCCCCTGGTGGGGTAGGGGAACCGGGAGTACCACCGGTTGTCCCTGCACTTTGCAACGCCATCTATGCAGCCACTGGAAAACGTATTCGTCGATTACCAGTTGCCAGCCAGCTCATTTGAAAAACTGCGACCAACTTAGTTAGTCATTTTTTGAACAGGAGATGTTCCCATGCGATATCTACACACCATGCTTCGAGTGAAAGATCTCGATGAATCCGTTGCTTTTTACAAGTTGCTCGGTCTGCAGGAAGTTCGACGACGTGATAGTGAGGCAGGCCGCTTTACTCTTGTGTTTCTTGCTCCAGAGGGCCAAGAAGAAGCTCAGATTGAACTGACCTTTAACTGGGATGGTGATGAGGGTTTACCCAATGATAGTCGTCACTTTGGTCACCTGGCCTATCAGGTTGAGAATATTTATGATAAGTGCCAGGAATTGATGGACAACGGAGTAATGATCAATCGACCACCTCGCTGCGGGCGAATGGCCTTTGTTCGATCTCCTGATAATGTTTCTATTGAGTTGCTTCAGGCAGGGGAAGCTCTTGCACCGGCTGAACCCTGGTCAAGCATGCAGAACACAGGACACTGGTAAGAGTTTTGTTTGATTGATGTTTTAAAACATCGTTTCACTGGAACGATTCCCTACAGTAAAAACCTTGAAACCTCAGAGCAGGCTGAGTTAGCACTTGGCTTCCTGAGAAACCCAGCTTGGGACTCCACTTGGCTGCTCTGCGGATTGTGGCTATTGCCACTGGTGATCTTGCTGGATTGGGGAGAAGGCCTAGAACCCTTTTTCCTCTTATGCACCTTGCTGTTTTGGCTGACACACCGTTTTAGTTCTTGCTTTCTGGCATTCACATCTCCTAGCTATTCTTCTGTACGCAAGGTACAACCCCTGCGGTTTCTCGGTGTCCCTATTTTGGTGATTTTATCAGTCTTTGTGTGGCTTTATAGTCCTTGGCCGACTTGGACACTCACTGAAAAGATATTGACCCTAGCGGTCATTGACTATGCCTGGGCGCTCTATCACTTCGCAATTCAGCACTATGGAGTCCTCAGGCTCTATCAACTTCGTCAACCTGGTCAGTCTCAGAAAATTGACACAGGTGAGAAAAATTGGTGTTTACTGCTGGGTGGAATAGTTCCTTGGTTCGGAGAACTTGTGCAGGGGACGACCTGGCTGCAGCAGGAGGGGTTGCTGACCGTAACTTGGCTGACATTTGATTCGTCAAGTACCTGGTTCCTCAGAGGAACCGTAGTTTTTCTTTCTTTGATTGCCTGGCGTAGGCTTAGATCCCAGAATCAGTCAGTTGCCTACCGTGCTTACCTGCTCAGCTTGTTACTGCTTGCCAATGCCGCCTGGTGGCTATCGCCCTTAGCGTTTCTGGTACTCATCAGTGTGCAGCATTGGCTGGTAGCAGTTGGTATTGCAGGGCATGCTTACACTGTTGACTCTCCCAAAAATCAATCCAGTTGGAGAATTGTTGGACTCTGGGCGTTGCTAACTATTCTGGCTGTCCCCTTTCTGGATATTGATTCAGTGGATGTTTCAAATGGACTTGGAGCAGAGTGGATTCCTAGCTGGCAAGCTTTGCTGATGGAGTCCAACTGGCTGACATTGTTTCTGGGGCTGGCCTTTGCGAGTGGATTTGTTCACTATTTGTTGGACCGAGCAGTATATCGATTCTCTGACCCAATTTTGCGTAAGCAGGTCTTGCGACTTTATCTTTCTGATTAACCAAGCGGGATCTTCATGAATGGTGCTGAACAACTGATCCGAACTCTAGTTGCCGGGGGCATCAAGGTGTGCTTTGCGAATCCAGGTACTTCAGAGATGCACTTCTGTGCTGCCTTGGATCGTGTGGAGGGCCTGGAATGCGTATTGGGACTTTTCGAGGGGGTGGTAACAGGGGCCGCAGACGGCTATGCGAGGATGAAGGACGAACCAGCCGCCACTCTGTTACATACAGGTCCTGGATTGGCAAATGGGCTGTCCAACATTCACAATGCCCGAAAAGCGCACACACCAATGGTTAACGTCATTGGGGAACATGCCACCTATCACATCGAGCACGATGCACCTTTGAACGCAGATATTGAGGGGATTGCTCGGCCTATGTCAGATTGGGTGATGACCGCTCGTGTTTCCTCAGAGATAGCCACTACCACTGCTCAGGCCATAGCAGAATCACAGAGGGCACCAGGCTGTATCGCCTCATTGATTCTTCCAGCTGATGCTGCCTGGCAGGATGCAGGTGAATTTAAGAAAGCCCCACCGATTCCTGCCATCACTGCTCCCAAGAAAGTATCCGGGAAAGCCCTGGAAAAATGTGCACGCGTCATTCGTGAAGAAGAAGACGTCTTGATCCTTTTGGGTGGAAAGACCTTGCGAGAATCTTCACTGGAGTGGGCAGGCAAGTTGGCAAGTCACTGTGATGTCGGACTGATTACAGAGTTTGCTACTGCACGCACTCAAAGAGGGGCAGGAAGGGTTCACGTTCCTAGAATGCCTTACGTGGTCGATGTTGCTATTGAAGCAACTAAGCGCTTCAAGCACGCCATTCTGGTGAACACCAAATCACCAGTTGCTTTTTTCGCCTATCCAAATAAGCCTAGTCTGTTGCTGGCCAAGGATTGCCAGATTCATACACTTGCCACGGTTGCCGAAGATGGTCCACAGGCCTTGATTGAACTTGCTGTGATGCTGGGAGCAGAGAATGCGGAAATCCAACGACAATCTCCTGATTTACCGAAAATGCCGTCTGGCAAGTTAGATAGTGATACGATCTCTGCTGTAGTGGCAAACGTGCTTCCGGAGGGCGTGATCGTCAGTGATGAGTCAATCAGTATGGGTCGTAATCTGTTGGATTTTACCAAGGGATGCCCGCCACATGACTGGCTATTTATTACAGGTGGATCCATCGGTCAGGGAATGCCTTTAGCAACAGGAGCTGCAGTAGCCTGTCGGGATCGTCCTGTGCTTAGTCTATCTGGGGATGGCAGTGCGATGTATACTCTACAGTCACTCTGGACGCAGGCCCGGGAGCAACTCAATGTCACAACAGTGATCTACGCTAATCGAAGCTATGCCATTCTTCATGGGGAACTTCGTAACGTCGGAGCGCAACCCGGCAAGAATACACGACGCCTGTTTGACTTGGAGAATCCCAATTTAAATTGGGTGGAAATGGCCTGTGGAATGGGGGTGGAAGGTGTACGTGTGGAAACAGCTGAAGAACTCCATCGGGCGATGAGTCATGGACTCTCCACACCCGGTCCCTATTTGATTGAGGCAATCTGCTGATCCAAGCCTAAAGTCGCTTGAAATTCTTCCAGCGATCTTCTCATCGGAGAGTTTGCTTTGCGTGACCTGTTGCGGGCCCTATGGTTAGTTGCCCTTGTCTTCATCTGCTTGATCCTTCCTTTCTATCTCTGGCAGCAACTGGCACCAGAATCCTACGAAGAATTCTGGCTAAAAAGCGTCTCTCCTATGAGCAGGGACACTCGCAATGAAATCCTGCGTCAGAAAAGCTTTTGAAAGGATCGTTTCAAACGCCTGGTTGACAGATTTCATCAATTTTTCTGAGAGTATCTGCGTCTAAGTCCTGGTCAGCTGCTACTACATTCAGTCTTGCCTGCTCAACTGATTTCATTCCTGGAATGGGGCAGGTGACCGCCGGATTGGCTAAGACAAACTGCAGCGCCAAGTCAAGCATGCTTTTCTCTGGGGTCACGAATTGTCGGAGTTGACTGACTCGATCAAGTTCTTTCAAGAATTTTTCATGTTGATCCCCACCTGGATTCCATTTCAGCCGTACAGAATCCGTAAAGCGGGTGTCTGCAGAGAATTTATCCACGAGTAAACCCTGAGCGATTGGGCCCCGTAACAGCACACCGATATTGTTCTCCAAGCAGTAAGGCAGGACATCCTTTTCTGCGCTCCGGCTTAAAACCGAGTAGTTGATCTGACAAGCCGCACAGTTACCATCCACATTGATCGCTTTGAGAGAAGACATGTCATTAGTGGAAATCGCGTAGTGGCGAATCTTCCCCTGTTGCTTTAATAGCTCGAAAGCTTCTACAAAAATTTCAGGATTTTCTGGATTGCCCACATGACATTGATAAAGATCGATGTAGTCTGTTCCCAGCCGATATAAACTGGCGTGGCAACAATTGATAATGCTGTGAATGCTTTTCAAGCCAACAGGGTCACCGATTCTTCGGCCCCAATTCCCAACCTTTGTGGCAATAAAGACCTGATCACGCTTGTTCTTCAATGCCTTGCCGGTGTAGAACTCACTTTGACCAAGTCCATAGGAGTCTGCGGTATCAAATAGATTAACACCTGCATCAAAGGCAGCATCAACCGTCTGGATGGCCTGGTTTTCCTCTATCGGACCCCATTGGCCGCCGATGCCCCAACAACCCATGGAAATAACACTTACTTCAAAGCCCGTCTTTCCAAGAATTCTGTATTTCATGTCTCCTACCTATATTTAATATTTAAAAAGAAATCTAACTAGTAGAAGTTAAAAAGGAGTTTTTTATGGAAATAAAAGTTGTGGATGTACAGTCTCATGTTTTTCCAAAAGACTATGCTGAGTTACTCTGTAAAAGTAAATCCAAAGTAAGGGGCACAAAGATTACAGAAAATAAATATGCAGTCGATTATTTTAATGGCATGTATACGTTCTACATAGATTTGGAAAAATATGAGCCAGACTTGATCCTTGAAAAAATGGAGAAATCCAAGATTGATGCAGGACTGATCAGTGTGAATATACCCACTCCAGATTTATTGGATGAAGAACTCCGGTTGGTAGGCTCCCAAATCTGTAATGATTACATTGAGAGCCTCTGCAACAAATACCCTAAAAAATTCTTTGGGCTTGCTAACATTGCGATCAATAATCCTACAAATTCAATTTCTGAGTTAAATCGTTGTTTGCAAAAAAGTAATCTTTTCAAAGGTGCTTTTGTCAGCTCGCATATCAATGAAAAAAACCTAGATGATCCGGAGTTTTTTGAATTTTATGCTCAACTAGAAGCTAGAGGAATTCCCCTGGTTTTACATCCTACAGTTCCGGCATGGGGCGATGTCATCAAAGACTACAGCTTGATCCCAATGATGGGTTTTATGGTCGATACTTCTATTGCGTTGATGAGACTCATCCTCAGTGGAACCCTTGACAAGTATCCTGAGCTAAAGATAGTTCAACCACATTTGGGTGGAATTCTCCCTTACATCATGGGACGGATTCAAGAACAAATTGAAGTTAAGAAAAGAGGTAATGCTAATATCAAAAAAGAGATCAAAAGTTACTTCAAGAACATTTATTTTGATTTGGTAAGTCCATCTGATGAGGCTATCGAATTTGCTAAAGCATTTGTTGGATCTAAGAATTTAATGTTTGCTACAGACCATCCCTGGATTGAGATGGATTCCATGGTAAATTACGCCCATAAAATGAATGTTAGTCCAGAAGAAAGAGATGATATCATGGGGTCAAATGCATCTAAACTGTTCTCCCTAAAAAGCTAAATAGTGTGGTAAACAACGGATGACTCCATTGGTTTGCTAGTTTTCGATTTGGGTTCTAAGGACAAACAACAATTTAATCATTAAATAGTATAAGGCTAGTTTGTGATTGAGGTATCTTAAATAAGACTTTAGGTCAAAAAAGCTACAGTCAGTGGACAAATGCAAAATCAAAAACGAATTGTTCTCAACGATAGCCAAGGTAAATTGGTAATTGATCCCATGGTGGGTGGTGCCTTAGTTGACTATGATTTTAAGGGCCCTCAGGGCTGGATCCCAATTCTGAGGCCTGGGAATTCATTTCAGCGATCAGGACCCTTCAGTTTGGGCTGCAACGTACTGCTACCTTTTGCGAATCGTATCTCAGGTGGAGGATTCAAAACACCCCTCGGACAGCTCAAATTATCCCCCAATTTAGTTGGTGAACCCTTTCCCATTCATGGCAATGCGTTTCAAGAACCTTGGCAAATCATCAGAGTTGCAGAGGATGAGGTCTACTTAACTTTACAAAGTGAGGGGCCGAGTCGTTTCCGATACTCAGCGCAACTACGTTATAAATTAGAGGAGGGGATTTTGAGCATGGAATTGGATGTGATCAACCAAGCTGAAGAGACACTACCCTATGGTATTGGATTTCATCCCTGGCTGGCAAGGGAAGAGGATAGCCAACTGCAGTTCAACGCCGTTGGCTGCTGGTTGGAAGATTCACAGCATCTCCCCACAGAACATGTGATTCCAGGCTCTGGGCCATCCAGCGATTTTCGTGAGAGAAGTGACTTCCCTCATGGTTTGCTGAACAATGCCTATACTGGCTGGGATGGAATAGCTGAATTGATTAGGCCCCAACATGGTTTAAATGTGCATGTTAAAGCAGCAGACCCATTAAGTTGTCTACAAATCTACAGTCCCTCTGGTGACGCAGATTTTGTGTGTATTGAGCCTGTTAATCATACCGTTGATGCCTTAAACAATGTTGGAAAACCTGGAACGGTCTGTCCACAATGGCTCGAAAATGATGAATGCCTCTCGGCAACCTGTTCGGTCGAACCAATGGAACTGTAGATCAACATAGTGAGTCCATCATTACTGCCTTAACTCATAGGGCGAGGGTTTTCAGACTCCATGATTTGCTTGAGAATAGTAACAAAAACCCCTGAATCCCACAAGGAGACCCAGGGCTTGAGAAGTTAGTAGAGGAATTCAGAACGTCAGGAGTTCTGCAGCAAGGGCGAGGCCGAGGTAGATGGTTCAGTAACCTCCCCAACCATTCTTGCTACCCCAGCAGGTGTAAGTAGTATCGGCCATTACCGCACAACTCCAGTCAGCTCCAGCATGAACTGATGTTGGATTAGTTAGCGTTGGAACTGTAGTCTGTCCAGCTGAGTTATCACCTACACAAGTTACAGCACCGGTTTCTAGGTAGCAGATATGATCCTTACCAGCAGCGATATCTGTAGCTACACCACTATTGACAACGAAGTGATCATTATACTGAGTTCCATTGTATGTACCCCAAGCCGCAATAGATCCGTTATCAAGTAAAGCAGCGGTAAAGTCTGATTCAGTACCAATACTTACCTTTGAGAAAACAACCCCAGCAAACTCATTAGTAATGTCACCAGGAATTTTTGGACTCTTCCTCGATGCCTGAGCGCTTGGATCTTCAGCCATCTGTCCAAGAGTGTTATCTCCCCAGCACTCGATAGCACCAGTTGATGTCAAAGCACAAGTATGAGCTTTACCAGACTCAATACTGATAAACACAGTCGTAGTAATGACAGCATAAGGTGTTGCTTTGTCTGGATTACTCCCTATACCATTACCTAATCTGCCTTTCTTACCTTCACCCCAACACCATGGACTACCTGTTCCATTCAAAGCACAGGTAAAGTCTGAGCCAACCGACACATCCATTGCACTCGACAAATCCGTATTATCAACCGTAACAAATGCAGATGTTGATGAAGTGGTTGTGCCATTGCCTAACTGTCCATAACTATTGGAGCCCTTACACTGAACATCAGTACCAACGATTCTACATTCGTGGTTAGTACCATAATCCATAGGACCAACGCCTGGGACAGAATGCTCAACTGGTGTAGAAGCAGATGAATACTTCATTCTCCAATCACCAAAACCATTTACACCTGAATGCACATAGTAGCCTAGCTCTGAGCCATTACCAGCAATAGATACTGGAGTTGTAGCAGATGGCAATGAACCTGGTGTTGGACACGATGATGAAGCACCATTCAGCACCATATCATTATTGACTCTGTATAGCAGAAACTTTCTAGGACCACCTGAGTTGACAGTATTATTACTAAACTGATAGGAATTAGCCCCCCAAGTAGGATTGCCTAACTCATAATCCATAGCAGCACCATGTCGTGTTACACTTGCGACATATATAAAACAACTTGTAGGATCAACATAAATGTCCTGCTTCATCTGCGAGCCTATGTTATAGATGGCTTGTTCTGTAGTCAGTGTATTACTGAATTTAGTAAATTTACCTGAACTGTTCTGCTCACCATCAGCACTTACAGCATAAATAGATTCACCGTTTGTAGCCAATGTCACTTCGTCATTCCACATATTGATGTTAGTTTCATTAGTGCCACTAATATAAGTACCTTCTGAGTTGAACTTCAACAATCTGCCTTGTACGGAATCTACAGCAAGAAATATATTTCCTACAGCATCAGCTACAGCAGTTCCAGTATGACGCTCGTGTGAGCTACTATTAGGCGCAGTTCTCCCAGTAACTGGATCATTCAAATTGGCTACATCTAATGTGCGATTTTTGAATATGACACTACCATCTGAAGCCCACTTAGAGCCCATCAAATAATCCTGTGAATTCTTATTCACAAACTGAAACCAAAAGAATGAATCATCTGGTAATAATACTACAGCAGGCTTACTCGCCCATTTACCAAGTGTCTCACCTGTTGTATCAGCAACTCTGTCGTATGTAGTAACAAGATTACCATTTGTGTCATACTTTACATATCCTGACACACCAGTTGAACCCCAAGTTACATATGAAGCGCCTGTTGAATCTACAACCATTTCAGCTAACATACCAATTATTACACCATTTTCATAATTCTCACCTCGGTTAGACATTGTCGTATTCCACTGATTATCAGTAAATGGATTAATCAACTTATTCCAAATATATGAACCATCAGCTGGATTGATTTTAGCTAGTACATAAGCAAATGCGCTGGTGGAAGTTAAACCGCTTGGAACATGGTTACCATAAACTCTCATCAATGCCATCAAGTTTCCGTCAGGAGCAAAAGTCAACGCCATTGCTCTACCTGCGGGGTAATTGCTACCATTAGTTAATATAACTTCATACTGTAACTCAGATACTTCGTTATACTTGAATAAATGATTATGATCATATGAAGTAGCCAACACATATGCCTCACCTGTTGGTGAACCAGCTACCTGAACTTCCATGAAGCTATCATTTCCATCATACACAACTGTTTCCCAAGCTGGCTCCACTGGAATAGCATTCTTTCTATCAATAACACCAACACCACCGCCACCTTCTGGCACAACGGCATATCTGTATGTAGTTCCGCCATACGTAGGAAAGCCGGAGTCAGTGTATGTCTTAGTACTACCACTCAGTGTAGCTATCAGCGTACCAGCAGTTTCTGGATTACCACTTGAGCCTGTCATTCTATACACCTTAAAGGTGTTTACTCCGTTGTTATCATTCCAAGTCAGTGTTACCTTGCCTGGGCGTGACACATCTGGTGTCTGTAGTTGTGGAGAACGTGGTACTGGTTGTTCTTCAACTACATTTGAATAAGTAGATTCACCACCTGAATTGTATGCTACAAGTACAATAGATGCGAGCTGGTTGATAGACACTGTCGTAATGTTCTTCGATGTAGAACCAGCAGATAGTATAATAGTATTACTGGGACTTGCTAGGATATCGCTTAAGTTATGTGAGCCAATTCTATATATTAGTCTGTAACCATCTTGTCCTGATGAAGCAGTCCATTGTGTTTGAATGCCACCACCGCTTGTTTTAGGTGTAGCTACCAGTGTGCCTGGTTGTTGGGGCAATACTTCTGTTAACACTTCAATGCTATTAACAGCCTTTACTTCATTACGAGCCTGTACCATATAGTACCAAGTGTCACCAGCATTCAGTCCTGTATGGACATATGATGTACCAGTGCCAGCATTTGCTGCTGTGTCACTTGTAGTAACTGGTGTAGCTTTGCTCATATACACAATATAATCATCAGCACCGTTGACAGCAGTCCATGTAACAGTATTGCGTGTGTCTGTTGTTGGGCTAACAGAAGGGCTTGCAGCAACTGTAAAGGGCTGGCTTGTAGCTGTAGCAGACGGAGCAGAAATGCCTGAGTCATTTACAGCCGTCACACTAAAGTAATATTCTTTGTTAGGATCTAGTCCTGTAAATGTATGACTAGAGGATGTAGTCTCAATTTGATTCTGTACGCCAACTGGCAAAGCATCAGAGGAATGTACGAAGTAATAAGCCGCACCTGAGGCAGCATAATCAATAGTGATGGATTCTGTGCCTGAGACAGGACTAACATTAGGTTGGGTGGGCTTAGGTGGAGGAGCAGTATATGGTACTACATCACAACCAATTGGGCTGTTCTCACACGGATCTGGTGACTCCAGCATACAGCTGGTGGTAGTCAGCGCTGTAGTGAGGATGGTGATGAGCCATTTCATGGTCTGTCCCCGTTGTTCGTAGTATGTTAACCCAAATGGTCAAATTGAATTGGGCTTGATCTGTTTGCTATGAAGGTACTTAAATGTCATAAATATGAAACACTATGATTAGACTGTAATTCACTATCACTTATTTGTGGAGGACGACTGGGGGAGGACCATCCAGGAATGAGAGATTTGTCTAGACTGGTTTGGGATGCTTTGGTTTATAGTTGATAAGGACAATTCCAATAGAGATCAGTACCAATGCACCAATGATAGTGAAACTGATTGCCTCGTCTAGGAAAAGCCAACTGAAAATGACACCAAAGGCAGGTGTCAGGAAGCCGAAGGAGGCCATGTCGGAGGCTGGATAAATTGTCAGGACCCAGAACCAAACTAGAAACCCACCAGCTACTACCACTAGGATCTGGAAGGTGAGCATGTAGATATGAACGGTTTGTAGGTCTCGAATCCAGTCACCGAAGAGTAAGGAAAAGGGCAGTAAAATAATTGCGGAAACCGCCAGATTGTAAAGAAGCTGCATTTCAATGCTTGTCTCTCTGAGCTTACTCACCCGTACTGAGAGACCGATCCCAGCCCAGCAGATTGAACCGAGTATGCTCATCAGGTCCCCAACCCAATTCCCTGATTCCCCATCCAAGCCTCGATCTGAAAAAGCCCAGACAAGACCAGCTATTGAGATGATGAGCCCCAGAATACGTTGTCCATTCAGACGTTCCCCTGCAATTAGGAAGTGGGCTCCAATCGCCATCCAGAGAGGCATCGAGTACCAAAAAATCGAATTACGTGCGACGGTGGTCATATCCAGAGCGAGGTAGAGGAAGATGAATTCGATCGAGAAAAGGCACCCTGTCAGGATGCCTGCTCTAAAGGTGCCGTCAGTAACGCTGATCTTCTTGCCTCGCCAAAGTGCCCAGCCCCATACCACAAAGAAGGCAAACAGCGAACGTAACCCGGCCTGAAAGACAGGTTGTATTCCATCGTTGACAATCTTGATCACCACTTGGTTTAAGCCCATCAACATAGCGAAGATCAAGAGAACACTCCCACCAAACAAATCGATATGGTCTTTTCTTTCCATCAAGTTCCTTTCAAATTGCAAAATATCGCTATAACTTTTCCATCTGTTACCCTTTAAAGATCAACTTTTAATTGAATCAAAAATCTCATTTAGAATGTTAGAGAAAAAACCTAATGACTGATTATCAAGTAAATCCGCTGGTGGGCAGATTGCCTGCAACAGTTCCTTTCGTGGGACCAGAAACACAGGAGAGGATGCGTGGGAAAGCCTTTCAAGCTCGCATTGGGGCAAATGAGAATGTCTTTGGTCCATCGCCAAGAGTGATTGAAGTCATGCAGAGCAGAGCAAAGGAATCCTGGATGTATGGAGACCCTGAGTTTCACGAATTACGCACAACTTTGGCTGAACAACTTGGAGTTGCTCCACAGAATGTAATGGTTGGTGAGGGCATTGACGGATTACTCGGCTACGTCGTGAGGATGTTTATCGAACCCGGAGATGCCGTGGTGTCCTCAGCCGGTGCCTATCCTACCTTCAATTACCACGTCCAAGGCTTTGGGGGGAATTTACAATTCGTGACTTATCACAAGGACCATGAAGATGGAGAGGCTTTGCTTTCAGCAGTGAAGAAGCATCAGGCAAAGCTTGTATACTTCGCCAATCCTGATAACCCGATGGGTAGTTGGTGGGATGCGGATTATGTTGGGTCGATCATCAAATCTGTTCCAGAGGGATCCCTGCTAATTCTAGATGAAGCCTATGGAGAGTTTGCTCCAGAAGGAACTCTGCCACCGATTGATGTGGATAACGGCAGAGTCATTCGAATGAGGACCTTTTCGAAAGCCTATGGTTTGGCAGGCATGCGAATCGGCTACGCCATCGGCAATGCAGGAATGATCGCAGAGTTCAACAAGGTAAGGAATCATTTTGGCCTGAGCCGCCTTTCACAAATTGCTGCGCTAGAAGCTATTAAAGATCAACAATACCTAAAGCTGGTTCAACAACAGGTTAATAATGCGTTACAAAGAATTGAACAGATCGCTTTGGCAAATCAGCTGAATCCATTGCCAACAGCCGCTAACTTCATGACGATTGATTGTGGACGAGATGGGGATTACGCAGTCTCAGTGATGAAAGGCTTGATCGAACGGGGGGTCTTTGTGCGAATGCCTGGAGTAACTCCTTTGAATCGTTGCATTCGAATTACAGCTGGTTTGTCGAAGGAGCTTGATTTTCTTGAAGAAACCCTCCCTGAGGTTTTGAAAGCTATTTGATATGATGCTTAGTTTTTTTGGGGTGCTTTTACTAAGTTTGTTCGCTCATTTGAAAGAATTTTTTAGCTCTCATGATGCTCAACCTGTAATTGAGTTGCAGATATGTCACAAAATATATATGTATTGACATATTTTTGCAGCTTTAACCACAACCAATAATATTTACAAAATTATGAGCAACTCCTCTCCTAGCGAAATTTCCCGTCAAGATCCACGCCGTTGGTTATTAGCTGTGCTGATTCTTCTGGGGATTCTTATCTTCTTCATCTTTGATCTGCAGCGGTTTCTGACGCTAGAGTATCTTCAAGCATCTCGAGAGAGCTTTGCAGCTACCTACCTAGAGTCACCTTTCACTGTTTCAGCGATCTACTTCCTAATTTATGTTGTGTCAACAGCTCTTTCTGTTCCCGGCGCCGTTATTTTGACGCTGGCAGGTGGAGCATTGTTTGGATTGGGTTGGGGGCTGGTGTTGGTTTCCTTCGCCAGCAGCTTGGGAGCAACCTTTGCGATGATGGCTAGTCGATTTGTGTTGCGAGATGCTGTGCAAGACCGCTTCGGTTCACAGCTCCAACGTATCAATGAGGGTGTTGAAAAGCAGGGTGCCTTCTATTTATTCACCTTGCGGCTTGTCCCAGTTGTCCCGTTTTTTGTGATCAATCTTGGGATGGGACTGACTCCAATTGGTGTCTGGACCTTCTATTGGGTCAGCCAGGTTGGCATGTTGGCAGGAACGATCGTTTATGTGAATGCTGGCACTCAACTCGCTCAACTGGAGAGTCTCTCTGGGATCGCTTCGCCAGGATTACTGGTTTCTTTTGCCCTGCTCGGAATCTTTCCATGGTTGGCGCGTGCCTTTGTTAGACAAATCGAACAACGAAAGCTACTTGCCAAGTGGCAGAAGCCCAAAAGATTTGACCGAAACCTGATAGTAATTGGAGCTGGAGCAGCAGGCTTAGTGTCTGCCTATATTGCAGCAGCAACTAAAGCCAAGGTGACGCTGGTAGAAGCACACAAGATGGGTGGTGACTGCCTCAATTATGGCTGCGTGCCCTCAAAGGCCTTGATTCGCAGCACCAAGTTGCTGCATCAGATGCGCAATGCTTCCAACTATGGGTTGCAAGATAGTTCCCCTTCATTTTCCTTTGACCAGGTGATGAGGCGTGTGCATCAGATCATTGCCGAGATTGAGCCTCATGATTCTGTAGAGCGTTACACTTCCTTGGGGGTAGAAGTCATTCAGGGTTATGCCAAGATGGTAGATCCGTGGACGGTTGAGATTCAAAAACCAGACGGAACATCACAACGCTTGTGCAGTACGGCAATTATTATTGCGGCTGGAGCAGCTCCCTTTGTACCACCCCTGCCAGGTTTAGAAGAAGTGGGCTATCTGACCTCAGATACCCTCTGGGACAAGTTGAAAGGAAGAGAAAAGGTTCCAAAACGCTTGGTGGTACTTGGTGGTGGGCCTATCGGCACGGAGTTAGCCCAAGCTTTTGCCCGATTAGGTTCAGAAGTGACCCAAATTCAAATGGGCAAGAGAATCATGCTTCGAGAAGATCCAGAAGTTTCTGAGATGGTTCAAAAATCATTAGAGCATGACGGAGTGACTGTTCTGACAAACCATAAAGCGGTTGGTTGTGGGTTGACGAATGATGAGAAGTGGATTGAAGTGGAAGACCAAGGAAAAACTCAACGAATAATCTTCGATGAACTAATCGTTGCTGTGGGTCGTGCACCTCGACTGAAAGGATTCGGTTTGGAAGAGTTAGGAATCCCGTTGGGTCGTGTGGTTCAGACTAATGAGTACTTAGAAACGATTTATCCACATATTCTAGGGGCTGGTGACGTGGTGGGGCCGTATCAGTTCACACACGTGGCTGGACACCAGGCTTGGTATGCAGCAGTTAATGCGCTCTTTGGGAAGTTCAAGAAATTTCGGGTGGACTACCGAGTGATCCCTTGGGCGACATTCTGTGATCCAGAAGTGGCACGAGTGGGACTCAATGAATTGGAAGCTCAGGAAAAAGGCATTCCTTACGAAGTTACTCGCTATGGCATTGACGATCTTGATCGCGCAATTGCAGATGGCACTGCCAAGGGGATGGTCAAAGTACTAACAGTTCCAGGTAAAGATAAAATCCTTGGGGTAACGCTTGTTGGTGAGCATGCCGGAGATCTGATCAGTGAGTTTGTAATGGCAATGAAACATGGATTGGGCTTAAACAAAATACTTGGAACCATCCATATATACCCGACCTTGGCAGAAGCTAACAAGTATGCAGCCGGTGAATGGCGTCGGGCTCATGTAAACCCAAAGTTGTTATCGCTTGTAGAGCGTTTTCATACATGGAGGCGTGGATGATTGATGCAGCCCTTCAGCCTCTGCAGCAACGGTTTCTTCAACTACCCGCGCAGATCCTGACACATTTGGGAATAAAGGCGGATCAGATCACTTTATTTGGTTTTCTGTTGGGATTGCTTGTAGTTCCAGCACTGGCTTACCAAGCTTATTCATTGGCTCTACTTTTCCTGCTTTTGAATCGTTTCGCTGATGGCTTGGATGGGGCAGTCGCCCGTCTTACGGAACCGACTGACCGAGGTGCTTTTCTGGACATCAGCTGTGATTTTTTTTTCTACGCTATCTTCCCCCTGGGATTTGCTCTCGCTGATCCTGTCAATGCTTTACCAGCTGCGGTGTTGATTACATCTTTCGTGGGCACTGGCTCTTCATTCCTAGCTTATGCGGCCATTGCAGCAAAGCGCGGCGACACCGCGATGGATTTTCCTCAAAAAGGATTATACTATCTAGGTGGTCTGACAGAGGGTTTTGAGACGATCATCCTCTTCATCAGCATGTGCCTCTTTCCTATGTTCTTTCCTCAACTAGCTTACTTTTTTGCAGTCGCCTGTGCAGTCACAGCCGTATCTCGCTGGTACCAAGGTTGGAAATTGTTCTCATAAGACTGAGTGATCCCAACCTTATCTTCACCCGATAATAAAACTCTAAGCATCCCTTTTTCTCCTTCTGGATTGACCGAAATCATCAAAAAAATCCTAAAGGTGAATTTTATGTTCGTCAATTTTAAGCTTGCTGAACGATCTTCTCTGAGTTAGAGGATTCCCCTTCAGATGTATTGATCTTCAGAACCATTAGGTTAACTGAGGTTCATTGATTTGAATTGGTCACGGCTGTTTTGGATTGGCATCTAAAACTTAGGAATACAGATCTATTTGAAAAAATTCTTTTTTCTCTTTTTCCTAGCTAAAGCTGTAGCCACTGTTTTTCAACTTGGTGATTGTCATGAAGCCAAGTTCGATCCAAACAACTTGATATATTAGTTTCCTCCAGAGGTAACCTCAGGGTAATCATGCTGGAGATCAGCCAGATATCAAATATCTTCAAAAGGAATTCATGAGCAACCTAACAAGGCGAAATTTTGGGAAACTGGCTTTGGCTTCATCAGTACTTGCACTTACAGGAGCCAATTCCACAAAGGCTGCAGGTAGAATTCGACACTTCTGGTGGGGTAACAAGGAGAGAGACAAGCGAACTTATGCAACGATTGATGCCTTCAACGCGGCTTTTTCGGATTCAACTGTAGTGGGAGAGACCCTAGGTTGGAGAGACTATTGGCCAAAAATGGCAACCCAAGTGGCCGGCAAGAATATGGCGGATGTGATCCAGATGGATTACCGCTACATCGCAGAATATGCACGCCGAGGTGCCATCAAATCCCTGAATTCCCATCTTGACAGTGGTGCGATTGATATGTCTGATTTCGCGCAGTTCTCTTTCGATGGAGGGACTGTCGATGGTCAGGTCTATGGGGTAAACATCGGAACGAACTCACAATTTGTCCCTTATGACAAAACCCTTCTGGACCAGTTAGGTTTGACCTTTGATCCTTACAAGTGGAATTGGGATGAATTCGTCAAGATTTCAAGAGAAGTGACCAAAAATACACCGGATGGCATTTACGGATCTGTAAACAATGGTGGGCAGGAGGTTTGGTTAGATATTTGGCTCCGTCAAAAAAATAAGGCACTTTACCATGAAAATGGGGACTTGGCCTTTGACCAGAAAGACATTGAGGAGTATTGGTCCTTCTGGGTGGACTGCCAAGAGACAGGGGTGAGTTGGCCTGCGACTGAGGAGGCTGCATCCACCTCGATGGCAAAAAGTGGAATTCCAACCAAAAAAACTGCATTTGATAGCTATTGGACAAACCAAATCGTAGCCATTCAAAAGCTAACGGATCATCAAATTGAGATGGCAACAATTCCACACAACCCGGGCGATAGCCCAGGTATGTATTACAAGTGCGGGCAATTCATAAGTATGTCCAGAGATACCCAGGATGAGTCTCTATCGGCAAAATACATGAACTTCTTTATCCGAGACCCCCGAGCGGTTGGAATTCTCAAGCTGGAGAGAGGAGTGCCTGGTACCAAGGAAATGCGCGACTTCTTGAAGCCTGGCTACTCACGAGAAGAAGCAATTATGGTTGAGTACCTTGAGGGAATTGAAGGAAGAACTAAGAAACTGCCCCCGGTTCCACCTAAAGGTGCGGGTGAGATTGACCGAGCCTTCGAAAGATATTGGGAAGGTGTGGCCTTTGGCAAAACCAAGATCGCGTCAGCAGCAAAATCTTTCTACCGGGAAGCAGAAAGAATTCGTCGGAAGCAAGGGTAATCCATCAAAGCAATTCCCCTTTTGCTAGGGGAGTTGCTGAAATTCAAATGAAAAAAGAGAATTTTGCAGCCTACATTTTTCTGCTGCCGTGGTTGGTAGGCTTTTTCTTACTAACGATACAACCAATCGTTTCATCCTTTTACCTGTCACTGACAGAATACGATACGGTTTCAGATCCCTATTTTATTGGATTTGAACACTACGAGTACATGTTCGTTGACGATTATCGGTTCTGGGAAGCTCTCAAGGTAACTTTTTTCTTCGTAGCTGTTGGCGTTCCATTCAAATTAGGTTTTGCCCTAGCAATTGCTCTGTGGCTGAACCAGGGTGTTCAGGGTCTTAGTCTTTATCGGGCAGTTTTTTACTTACCCTCACTGTTGGGATCCAGTGTAGCGGTTGGTATTCTTTGGAGGCAGGTCTTCCATACCGATGGCCTTGTAAATTACCTGCTGGCTTTTCTTGGGATTTCTGGGCCAAGTTGGCTGTCTGATCCGGATACATCCATTTACACGGTGATTTTACTAACTATTTGGCAATTTGGTTCACCGATGCTGATCTTCCTGGCAGGGTTGCGTCAGATCCCTCATGATCTCTATGAAGCATCATCGATTGATGGGGCTTCGAAGTTTCGACAATTCTGGAAAATCACCCTCCCCCTGCTTGCTCCCGTCATCTTTTTCAACCTTGTTCTACAGACCATTGATGCCTTTAAAACATTCAATAACGTTTTCATTATCAGTGGTGGAAATGGTTCTCCAGTTGATTCTTTGCTGTTCTACACGCTCTACCTCTATCAGCAAGGCTTTGAATTCTTCAGAATGGGATACGCTTCCGCACTCGCTTGGGTTCTCTTAATCATCATCAGTATCTTTACAGCAATTTATTTCTATACTTCCAAGTATTGGGTTTACTACGAAAGTGAGAAATAGAGATGAAGCAGAATCGTCTTCTGAAACACCTTTATCTAGCCATTGCCTCACTGGTCATGCTCTACCCGTTGTTATGGATGTTGAGCAGTTCTTTCAAACCAGAAAGTATTATCTTCAATGACCTCACCTTATGGCCAAGCCAATTCACGTTTGAAAACTATCCGAATGGATGGCAGGCGCTGAGAATAGATTTTTCTATATTTTACAAAAATTCTGCCATTGTTGCATTTTTTTCAGTGATTGGAAATCTCATCTCTTGCGCCTTCACAGCATATGCTTTTGCACGGCTTGAATTCAACTTTAAGAGATTCTGGTTCGCGTTGATGATGATGACATTGATGCTACCTTATCATGTAGTCTTAATCCCACAGTATATTTTGTTTTTAAAACTTGGCTGGGTGAATACTTATTATCCACTCATTGTTCCAAAATTCTTGGCCCAGGAAGCCTTCTTTATTTTTCTGATGGTTCAGTTCTTTAAGCAACTACCGCGGGAATTGGATGAATCTGCCATGATGGATGGATGTTCTGTCTTCAGAATTTTCTTCAAGATCATTGTACCCCTCTCAATACCAGCCTTTGGAACGGCAGCAATCTTTTCATTTTATTGGACCTGGGAAGATTTTTT